>Ga0316197_10001006_pt1 | contig 19976 bp, 16 predicted proteins | sample OudBiesiAoxic_MG_FD_204939 | JGI IMG/M metagenome (GOLD analysis project Ga0316197, IMG submission 204939) | Coastal sediment microbial communities from Oude Bieten Haven, Netherlands - site A oxic | ecosystem: Environmental > Aquatic > Marine > Coastal > Sediment | place: Netherlands... | reverse complement strand
GGCGAGGTGAAGGTCACGGATTTCGGCCTGGCCAAGGCGCGAACGCAGCTAGAGCGAACGGACCCCGGCGTCGTGAAGGGGAAGTTCAGCTACCTGTCGCCCGAGGTAGCCAACGGGCAGTCGGTCGATGCGCGGGCGGACATCTTTGCGCTCGGCGTTTGCATTTGGGAGATGCTTTCTGGACGGCGTCTGTTCCTCGGCGACACCGACTACGATACGGTCCAGGCGGTCTCGAATGCCGACATCCCCAGCCTGGTGGGCGACCACCCCGAGGTCGACCCGCAGTTCGAAGCAATGCTGCTAAAATCGCTTGCTAGAGAGCCTGACGATCGGTTCCAGACAGCGCGAGAGTTCGGCGACGCGCTGGCGAGCTATCTCTTTCATCATCAGATGAAGGTTACCTCCTACGACATCGCCAACCTCGTCAAAGCTGCGCTCGAGCGCCAGAAGTCGGTGCCGCCACAGCCGATGATGATTGACGGCATGATCCAAGAAGAGCTCGCGAGGTTCACGTCGCTCGACAGCACGGCCCAGATGCCGGCCGATCCTTCCAAGCCGTTCAGGCTCAGCTCCGAAGATGAAGGCGCGAGGCCGCTCGTGGCTTCGGACTTCGTCGACCCTAGCAACTGGTTTGCCGGCGATTCGGAGGTCGAGACGGCAATTGAAACCGTGCGCAGCAGCGCTCCGCCGGGCGCCACGATGGGTTGGTTCGAGTCCAAGAGCAGCAGGCCGGCGGCTCAGCGCGCAGCGGGAGTGCCCATGGGTCCGTCGCTCATTCCGGCGCCGCGCATCAAAGGCAAAGACGGGGCGCCCGTGATGACGTTCCGCCCGCCGGGCGCGGCCCCGATTTCCATTGCAGACCCGACGTCCGAAAAGCCGGCCGAAGGCAAGACGAAACAGAAGAGCGAAGCGGCGCCCGCAGGCAAGCCCGGTGGCTCCAAGGTGGCCCTCATCATCGCGGGCGTGGTCGCGTTGGCCGCGCTCGGCGTAGCCCTCGGCTGGTTTCTCACGCAGTAGGCGCGCGCCTCGCCTTGGCTCGAACGCCGCGGCTCAGTTGGCGCAGGCGCTGGTAGTCGTGCAATGGCAGCGTCGAATCGCCGAAGCGCGCGGCAAGATAGGCATCGGTGACCTCGCGAACTTCATCGGCTGCGGCGAAGCCCGCGCGGTCGAGCTCTTCGGCATGCTCGATGGGCGTGACATCCGGCGGGCGCGCTTGCCCAGCGCTTCGAAGGCTGCTTTCGAGTGAAAGGTAGAGCCGAACGGCGCGGTCGCGGTTGGGGTCGAGCTGCCGCCCGGCACGGGTTTGGCGCCGGGTTTTTCGGCGCCATCGGACCAGCAGGACGCCAACGCCGAACACGCTCATGATGGCGACGAACCAGCGCCAGTCGGGGCGGAACGGCATTGGCCCAAATTCGCTCCGGCCGGGCGACTGTGCGTCTGCACCGAGCGACTTTGCGCCGCGATCTCCGCGTAGGGATCGATACCATGCGGCGAGGCCCTGCAGTGCTTTGGCCTGGTCGCGGATGTTGTACTCGACGACGTACTCCGCCCAGCGGACGCGCATCGCGTCGAGGACCTGCCGCATCTTCACGGCGAAGCCGGACGGCGCCGCAAAGACTTGGCCGGAAGCCGGCGTCGGGTCGAACGTGACCCAGCGGCCGTCGATGAACACTTCGACCCAGCTGTGCGCGTGTCCGTTACGGACGGCGTAGTAGTCGCCGTAGGGGTTGTAGTCCGCGCCGAGGAAGCCGGTCACGTTGCGGGCCGGCAGTCCGAGGGACCGCATCATGATGGCCATCGCGGTCGAGAAGTACTCGCAGTGCCCTGCCTTGGCCTCGAACAGGAAGACCTGAAGCGGATCTTTGCCCTCGGTGTCGGGCTGCTCGAGGGTGTAGCGGTAGTTGCCGCCGCCGCGCAGGTAGCGCTCGACGAACTGCGCTTGGGCGTGTGGGTTGGAGACGCCGTTCACGACTTCCCGGGCCAATGCTTCGACCCGTTCGTAGCCAGAAGGGACCTCGAGGTATCGGCTGCGAAGACGCTTCGGGATGTCCTCGGGGAAGCCACGCGACTTGGCCTTGGCGAAGGCCTTGTAGGTTAGAGGGCCCTGGACGCGGCTCTGGTAGCGCACATCGAGCCCCGGCGAGCGCGTGATGCGCCGATATCGGTTACGGCCGGCGCGAACCGTCGGCGGAACCTGGAGGGACACGGTGCCCTCGGGCAGAAACAAAACGGCCTCTTCCATCGGGTCGAGGATGATCTCGTACTCTCGGTCTCCCGGCTTTGGAGGACGGAAAACGACGTACGCGTCTTGGAGGCGCGGCAGGTCTTCACCGGCGATCGGCGAACGCGACCAACGGCCCTCGCTGTAACGGTCGAAGGAAGTGCCCCGGAGGCGTAGGTTGAGCGAGCGCGGCGGCGGGTCGGGCCGGGTCTTGGGTTTGACCCGCATGACGACGGTGGGGTCGTCGCGAATCGTGCCGAAGCCTCCGAGCTCGACGTCGTCACCGAAGCCGGCCACCGACTGTGAGCGCACGCCCAGGTTGGAGAGGAAGCCGAAGCCAACCCGCGGAAACGCGAAGAACATCGCCGCGGTCAAAATGAAAAGTGGAACGGCGAGAAGGGTCGTGCCTCCGAAGAACGCCGGGGTCGCGAGGTTTGTGCTTTGGAGCTCGCCACGCAGAACGGGGCTGTCGGCGCCGTGCGCAGTGTCGAGCTCCTTTCGTAGATGCGTGAGTGCGAGCATCCACGGCATGACGATGACGAAGCCAAAGAAGACGACCGCATAATCGAGGCCGGTCGAGAACACGGTGCCCGCGATCAGATGCAGGAAACCGAGGATCGCGATCTGCTGGTAGTCCGCTGCGGTCTTGCGATGCGAGAGACGCGAGATCTGAAGGAACGCGGCGTACTGCACACCAACGGAGAGGATCGGCTCTCCCGCCATCGCGCGCGCGATTTGAAGGATGAGCACCACGACGGCGGCGATGTTCCAGAAGCGCGAGTAGCCGGGACGATCGAGAAGCGGCGGCTCGGCAAACCAGCTGGCCGCAAACGCGACGACGACGAGCGTTGCCTCGAGGGGGCTGAACGTCGTGCCGAGCAAGAGGGCCATGAGGCCGAGGGCCGCGAACAGGTAGGTGACGAGCTTGTGGGCGAAGCCGAATCTCATGCCGCGTGCCTCTTGTGCTTCGAGTTGCGGCGGGCGGCGGCGGCGCGGGCGGGCGCAAGGAGCGCGAGAAAGTGCCAGATCGGGTCTGGCGGAGTGCCGCCGGGGACCAAGGGCGAGACGCTGTTGCTCGACTGAACCTGCACGGAAATGCCCTGCGCGAGATAGACCGAGGCCAGGGTCGCGATCTCGGACACCGAGGTTTCGAACCGCTCGCGCCATGGGGCTTCGTCGTCGAGGCCGGAGGGAACGAGATTGTCGACACTGAGGGTGACCAGCGCGCTCGAATCCTGCTCGTGCTCGCGAACGACGAGCTCGCCTCGGCTTGCGGTTCGTTTCCAGTGAATGTCTCGGGCTTCGTCGCCCTCGCGGTAGAAGCGCACGCTGCCCGCAAACTCGCTGCCCCGGCCGGTCTGGTGAATGGGCGCAGCATCGCCTTCCATTGGGCGAAGCGCCGGCGCGGCGACATGCTCGAGCAGCTGCGGGTAGACGACGATCTCGTCGGGGAGGAAGATGGTGTAGCCCTTTTCGATCAGGCCGAACGGGTAGCGCGTGAGCACCCGCACGGTGCCGAGCTCGAAGAGCCCGCGGCGCGGCGACTCGAAGCGATAGCTGCCGACCTCTGTCTTTCCGGGCGCGACCCGAACGAACCGCGCGGCCTCCGTCTCGACGCCGTCGACCTCGTCAATCGCTTCGACCGACACGCTCGAGAGCCAACGCTTTTCATTGAGCAGGGCGATGTCGATGAGCGAGCGCCGCCCGGCGAAGAGCCGAGCCGGCAGATTACGCTTGATTTGGAGCTTCCAGAGCGCGAGGTCACTGAGGACACCGCTCACCAGGAGCAGGCTGAGAAGCAGGCCGAGCACGAGGTAGAGCAGGTTGTTCGCCGTGTTCACGGCAGCGAGACCCACGCCGACGGTTACAAACAGGAACGCCCGCCCCTCGCGCGTCAGTCGAAACCTTCGCCTGCTCCGCTTTCGCCGAAAGATCCGCATCGACCGGCCCGATCAGAGAGGGACTGAGACGATGGTGAGAAGCTCGCGAATCACGCGCTGTGCATCATCGCGAACCGCGGCTCCCCCCATGCCGCCGCTGACCTTGACGCGGTGGGCCAGGACGGGACCAGCAAGCACCTTGACGTCGTCAGGAAGCACGAAGGAGCGACCCTCGACGAGCGCCCTCGCCCGCGTCGCACGCTCGAAACCGAGCGCGCCTCGGGTGGAAACGCCGACCGACAAAAGCGGCGTGTTTCGGGTCGCGATGACGATTCGATGAAGGTAGTCGAGGACAGAGTCGTCGACGCGCACCGAGTCGACCGCCTGCTGAACGTGCCGAAGCTCGTTCGCGCTCATCGCCGCATTGAGTTGCCCGACCGGGTCGGCGCCGCGACGGTTGAGCACCTCTCGCTCGACGCCGGGCGGCGGATAACCCACGCTCAGCCGAATGAGAAATCGGTCGAGCTGTGACTCGGGCAGCGGGTACGTCCCGTAAAACTCTTGAGGGTTCTGCGTCGCGACCACGAAGAAGGGCTCTTCGAGGCTGTAGGTTTCGCCGTCTATCGAAACCTGCCGTTCATCCATCGCTTCGAGAAGCGCACTTTGTGTTTTCGGTGTCGTTCGATTCACCTCGTCGGCGAGCAGTACCTGCGTGAAGATCGGGCCGGGCCGAAACTCGAAGGTGCTCTTGGATTGGTTGAACACGTTGCCGCCGAGGACATCGGTCGGCATGAGGTCAGAGGTGCATTGGAGGCGTCGAAACGTGACGCCGACCGACGCTGCCAGAGCGCGCGCCAAGGTCGTCTTTCCGACACCCGGCACGTCCTCGAGCAGCAGGTGCCCGCGCGCCAAGAGCGAGACGACCGACAGCTTGATGACCTCTTCTTTGCCCCGAACGACCAGCGCGATGTTCTGAACGAGGCGCTGAGACAGCTGGGTCGCGTTTTCAGAGATGTGCGCGACGCTTGGTTGAGCCACTTCTGGAGCCTATCACACCCAACGTTATGGGTAAAATATTACAATAGCACTGACCCCGAAGTCAGGGTTCCGCTCTTTGTCCACAGTTCGTCGATCGCCCAAACCACCGGCTATTCCGGGGGCTTGGACGCTGAATGTTCCATCGATCCCACAGTTGGCGCCGGGGAGAGGATCGAATCGGGGTCTTCGAAGAGAAAGGCCTCGATTTCGTCTCGTTTGGCATGAGCATCACGCCTGCCCATCTCGATCAGGGTCTGCGCGAATCCGCCGTCGAACAGGAGGTAGCTGGCCAAGTCGGCGTCGGCTCCGGAGCCTACATCGAGCATGCTGATGAACGCCCGCCCGAGGCTCTTGCCAAAGCGGACTCGGTTGGAGGCGAGGTACTCCGAAGCGACCTGTCCGATGTCGACCGTCGGCCGAAGAACCAAGGAGCTGAGCAGGCGGCGCTTCGCCAAGGCACCACGCGCTTTGGCGGCGCCGTTGATGCGGTCGACGAACTCAGGACCGTAGGCGCGCACGCCGTCCCGAAGGAAGTCGTTGATTCGCTGGACCTCGAGAAGGTCGGTGTTCACGTGGTCGAGAAGGAAGGCGTTGAGGATTTTTCCGAGCATGAACGTTGCGCCCGGGTACTTGCCGTCTTTCATGGCGCGCCGGTCGGCCGAGTGGGGCGTGGAGAGCCCGATGACGAGCAAGCGGTTCATGCCGAGATGCACCGACGGCCCCATGGGGGTGTTGAGGCGAAGGCCGCCGTCGCAGTGAATCTCGTCGCCGATTTCTACCGGCGGAAAGATGAGCGGAATCGCGGCGGAGGCGAGCACGTGGTGCTGGCCGATCCGGGCGCGTCGCACCAGCGCGTGAAGCCCCAGGCTGTCGGGAATTCCGATACCTGGAGCCGCGTCGACGAAAATCACCGGTTGCCCCGTGCCAACGTGCGTGGTGCTCACCGTGAGCGCTCGAAGCGCGCCGCTCCGAATGTTCTGCCTGAGCCGCCGCCAGCGGACGTTTCGGCCTACTAGAGTGGAGAGCGGGGCCGGGTCGAAGACGCCGCGCGCCTGGCCGGAACCGCCGAGGAGCACGCGATAGAGGCCTGCGGCTTGACGCAGACCAAAACCAAGGACGTGTGGCAACTCGAGGCCGGTCCAAATGGAGACGAGCTGCTTCACTCCGGCCGGCACATCGCCGATGGCCGATGCGACGAAGGCGCCGTTGACCGCTCCGACGCTGGTGCCGGAGATCAGGTCGACCTTCGGTCCTTTCCCGTTGGTGTCGAGGAACTCGCTGAAGATGTATTGGAGAACCCCAACCTCGTACGCTCCTCGCGCACCACCTCCCGAAAGTATCAAGCCAAGACCACTCACTGTGCTTCCTCGTCCTTCAAGCCTAACAGCCGAAGCGACTTGTCGCAGAAATCATGGCTCTAAAGTAGCCGACGGATCTCGGGAGGGAGCCAAATCGCCTGATGGGGCAAGCGGCGGAGCGCATCGAGCAGCACCTCGGCCCGGCGCCAGGGTGGGGCGCTAGGAGACACGTAGAGCAGCGTTTCCCCCAGTACCCTGCAGAGCCCGCCGTCGACATGGGCCTCCTCGGGGAGCTCTTCTTCGAGCAGGCGTATCCCCAAGCGCGTCAATGCTCGTTCCAGGGCGTCGAGCTGAAGCGCGAGTTCCACGCTTCGAAGGGTGCGGCCGCGGGCCCGACCCCGCAATCTGGTCGTTTGGGCGACCAATTTGGTAAGATGTTCGGAACTTGATTCGCCTAGCAAAACCATGGATCGGTGAGGACGAACGCCGCGCTGTCACCGCGGTGTTGGAGTCTGGACAGCTTGTCCAGGGAGCATTGGTCGAACGCTTCGAGCAGGCCGTCGCCGCGCTGCTCGGCCGCCGGCACGGGGTCGCCGTGTCCAGTGGCACCTCCGCGCTCCAGCTGGCGCTCAAGACGCTGCAAGTCGGCCCGGGGGACGACGTTCTGTGCCCCGCGCTCAGCTGGCCGAGCCCGGCGCATGCAATTCGGGTGGCCGGGGCGAAAGTGCGCTTCGTCGATGTCGATCAAGGCGAGTGGAACAGCACCGCAGAGGCGTTCCGCGAAGCACGAAGCGGCAGCACCAAGGCGGCCATCGTCATCGATCAGTTCGGCAACCCGGCACGCGCCCGGGCGATTCAGGAGGCTCTGGGCTCACTGCCGATCATCGAAGACGCGGCGTGCGCGCTCGGAAGCCGATTCGCGACCGGTCCCTGCGGCAGCCTCGGCGTCGTGTCTTGCCTCAGCTTTCATCCGCGAAAGGTTCTGACGACAGGCGAAGGTGGGATGTGCCTCACCGACGACGACGACATCGCCGACAAGCTGCGAACGCTGCGCAACCACGGACAGCTCGGCGGAGAGTTCGTCGTGGCTGCCGGGAACGCGCGCATGACCGAGATCGCCGCCGCACTGGGGCTCACACAGCTTCAACGGCTCGATGAGATTCTCGGGAGACGGCGTGAGCTCGCCGCGCTCTACGCGAAGGCGTTGGACGGCGCGCTCGACATTCAAAGCACCCCAGAGGGCGCAGAGTCGAACTACCAGACCTTCGGGGCCATCCTTCCGCAGGGATTTGCTCGCAAGACGGTATGCGAGAAGCTTCATCAGAAGGGCGTCGAAGCCGGCGTCCTCTCATTTGCGATTCACAAGCTCGGCAGCTTTGCCGGGAGCGACGCATCGCTGCCGATCGCCGAGCACGTCGCGACGCGCGGCATCGCGCTTCCGCTCTATCCGCAGATGCGGAACACCGAAGTCGAGGAAGTCGTCCATGCCCTTCTTGGAGTGCTCGATGAGTGACGACTTGGTGCTCGAGGTCAGCGGCCTTTACAAGACCTTCCACATCGGCTTTTTCCGTAAGCGCGTGGACGCGGTGCGCGGGACCAGCTTCTCGGTGAAGCGCGGCGAAATCTTCGGCCTGCTGGGGCCCAATGGCGCGGGCAAGACGACTACCATCAAGTCGATTCTTCGCCTGATTTTTCCAACCAAAGGCGAGATCCGAATCTTTGGGCGCCCGTCGGGCGACCGTGAGGCCGCGATGCGCGTGGGCTACATGCCGGAAAACCCGTACGTCTATCAATACCTCAAGCCGATCGAGTTCCTGGATCTGTGCGGTCGGCTCGTCGGCCTCAAAAAGCGCGAACGCCGCGCGCGCTCCGAAGAGATGATCGACAAGGTCGGCCTCCGGCACGCTGCGGATCGGCCGATCGGCAAGTTCTCGAAAGGCATGATGCAACGAATCGGGCTTGCGCAGTCGCTCTTGCACGACCCGGAGCTCTTGGTGCTCGATGAGCCGATGAGCGGGCTCGACCCGATCGGCCGCAAAGAGGTGCGCGACCTCCTGCTCGAACAGCGCGAGCGCGGAAAAACGCTCCTGTTCACCAGCCACATTCTGAGCGACGTCGAGCTCCTCTGCGACCGCGTCGTGATCATGCAGCAGGGCGAAATCACGTCGGAGGGCCAGGTGCACGACCTGCTCGAGTCCGCCGGTCGACGCGTCGAAATCCGACTGAGTCGCGCTTCTCAGAAGCTCAGAGATTCGCTCGCGTCGCGTGGGACGATCGTCGATGGCGGCGCTGGCCATCTCACGCTTCAGGTCGACGGCCAGGAGGCAGTCGACGAAGTCCTCCGAATCTCTAGCGCCGCCGGGGCCCGGCTCGACGCGATGATCCCGGAGCGGGAGTCGCTCGAAAACCTGTTCCTGAAAGCAGCGGCCGGCTGAGCTGCCCACTTGCTCCGAAGTCGATGTTCCCTAGAACCGGTCCATGACCGTCAAAAGGGTTTCACCGCTCGAGGCCGCCGCGCTCCTCGAGGACGAAGGCTACGCCTACCTCGACGTCCGCTCGATTCCCGAATTCGACGAAGGGCATGCGCCCGGCGCGTACAACATCCCGCTCCTGCACGCGACGCCGTCGGGCATGCGCCCAAACGGAGACTTCATGTCGGTGGTTGCCGCGGCGTTTCCGAAAAGCAGCAAGCTGGTGGTCGGCTGTCGGTCGGGCAACCGCTCGCTGCGGGCAGCCGAGGCCTTGATCGCCGCCGGTTTCGAGCATGTCGTCGACCAGCGGGCCGGACACGAAGGCGTGAGGGACGCGTTCGGCCAGCTCCAGGAACCGGGCTGGCACGCGGCCGGCCTGGAGGTCGAACGCGAGGCCGAACCGGAGCGCACCTACCAGGCTTTGCTAGCGCGCCGCAACGGCTAGCCGAACATGCTCGCCCAGATCAGGCCCGGGAGCCTCGCGAGAGACGGGTCGGCGTTGAAGTAGGTGAGCTTCGGGCCGACCGCGAGCGCCCTATCGTTGTCGATGAACCAGGCCGGCCTAGGGAACACGCGGAACGGGCCCCGGAGCACCGACTTCTGTGGACGGTCGAACATCAAGGTGTTGTGGACGATCCCTTGTCCCGATCGAATGTCTTTGCGTTCGTGCCCCGGGAACGCGCCCCAGGTGTGCGTCGCCAAGCCGAAGACGAGGCCGGACCAAAGGTTGACGGCGATGGCGCCGTAGCGAAGGTTGGCAATCGCACGTTCGACCGCCTCGGCGACCGCTGGGTCCTTGAGCGACTTCGGATGGACGAGGATGCTGCAAGCAAGCGTCCCCCAAACGCGCTCGTTGCAGAACTCGACTGCCTCGTCGATGTACTCGACGATCGACGAGGCCGGGAGCGCAACCTCGCTGGTCTGTCCGCACCAAGACTCGGTGTTGAAGCAGATGTCGTCGATTTGGCTGGGGTCTAGATGATGGATTAGCGTCCAGGGTACCTGGCCCCCACCCTTGGCGCCGAACAGCTCGGCGTCTGGGTGATGCTCGACGAACATCGCTTGACGCTCTTTGGCGCCGGGGTAGTAGGGCTTCCGATCGGCAGCGTTTCTGAACGCTTTGCGAAGCGAGTCGAGCAGCGCTTCACGTCGGTCCCATTGCTCGTGCTGAACGATCACGCGCGTCGCAGAACAGTTGAAGCCTGCGTTGTCGACTACGGTCGATGCGATGTTTACGCCATGGAAGTCGAGGTCCTTCTGCGACCAGGGGCCCGGGACGACAATGACCGGGCTCACATTACCGAGCTCACAGGTGAGTCGCTTCGGATTGCGGGCTTCGTCGGCGGCTTTTCTGCGAGCGCCTTCTTCGCCGACGCCAAAGACAATCGCGTCGTGGGTCTTGTCCGAACCGGTGACGTGGATGTCTGCGACCAAACGGTGCATGCACAGGTAGTCTCCCTCGGCCGCGCCCCCATAGACGACGCCAAAAAAGCCTCGCTCGCGGAGCGGCTCGAACATTTCGTCGATGAGCGGGCCGAGGTACTCGTTGACCGGATTCATCTTCAAAAGGACGACCTGACCCTCGACGAAGAGCTTGTAGAGCGCGTCCATCGGCCCGATCGACGAGACGTTGCCTGCACCGAGCACCAGGGCCAGCTTCCCTTTGGGTGACTTCTCCCGGTAGAACTCGGCCTGGTTCTCGCTCAGTTCTTCGAGGCGAACTTCGGGCTCCATCCAGACTTCGCCGGTGAACCCTTGAAAGAGCAGACCATCGAATCCATCGGCTGGGAACACCGGAGCCACCACTTGGCCATCTGGGCGGACAAACGCGGCGGCTGGGAGCTGGGGAACGCCTTGGTCCTGAATGTCGCGGAGTGACCCAATCAGGAGACTGATGTTCTTGACGACGGGCGAAGGGCCGACCAGCCACTCCTCGCCTTCTTCGGCTCCGCCAAAGGTCATGCCCTTCGCTTCCACCGACGCGGCGACCCAGCGCTCGGCAACTTCGACTGCTCGTTCGCGTACGTGCTCCAGAAGCTCGATTCGTTCGTCGATGTCGAGCGCCACCCATTCGTTCTTGTGGTCCCCGAGGATCGCGAGCGCTTCGTCGAGCTTGGACTGCGACGTAGGCTCGATCCGATGCTCGGCTTCGGGGATGGCGGCGGAGCCTTGCTTCTGGGCGACGGCTTGAGTCAAGGGGCCTCCTTCAAGACGCGGACACGGACGACATGTTGGGGTGTTGGCTCGCGGAGATCAAGAGCTCCCGAACCTCCTCGAGGCTGTCGCAGACGCGCGCCGGCGGAAGGCTGCGAAGAAACACTTTTCCATAGCCTTTACGGCGGATTCTCGAATCGAGAATCGCAACGACGCCGCGATCTCGCCGGGTGCGGATCAGACGCCCAAAGCCCTGTTTCAACGAAAGCGCAGCCGCCGGTACGAGGTAGCGCATGAACGAAGATTCGCCGGCTTCGTCAAGGCGTTCGCAGCGAGCGGCAATCACCGGATCGCTTGGAACGTCGAACGGAAGCTTGTCGATGATGACGAGCCGCAGCGCCGAACCGGGGACGTCGACACCCTCCCAGAAGCTCGCGGTCGCGAACAAGACGGCATTGCCCTGGTCGCGAAACCGATCGAGCAAGGTTTGTTTCGGTGCGTCGCCTTGGACGAACCACTCGTAGTCGAGGTGCTCTCCCACGCGCTTGGCGAGAATCCGCATCATCCGTAGCGAGGTCGAGAGAACGAAGGCGCCCCCTTGGGACATTCGGATTAGCTCCAAGATCTCTTTGGCCGCGGCTTCGGGGAAATCCGACGCGCGCGGGTCGGGGAGGTGTTGGGGCGCATAGAGCGCCGCTTGCTCTTCGTATCGGAAAGGCGACTCGACGAGCTCTTCGCTCACCTCGCGGTCGATGCCAAGTCGGCGCTTGACGAAACCGAAGTCTCCGCCGGTGGTGAGCGTCGCACTTGTAAACACGACGCAGGGGACGCGTTCGTGCAGCCGCTCGCGTAGGAGTGGACCCACGTCGATGGGGCTCGAGCCCACGGCGGGGCTGCGTCCGGTCGCCTGGGCCCAGCTGACCTGACCGGGCGCTTCGAGAGAACCGAGCGCATCGCGCAGTTGGTCCGCGCGCCTTGCGATTTGCAGTGCGTTCTCGCGCGGAGGCCGAAGGTTCCGGCAGGAGGCGGCGAGCTCGGCGAGCGAGTTGTCCAAAGCGAAAAGGGCGCCTTCCGGAATCTCCTCTGGAGGCAAGGGCACGCGGCCGCCGTTCGCGCCGCCGGGGAGGGCGCTGAAAAAATTCGAGGAATGCTGGAGCACCGCGTCGAGCAGCCGCGTGGCCTGCTTTTTTTCGGATCGCTCGCTGCGCAGCGCCGTCCTCGCGTCACGGACCAACTTGTCGATCATTGCGGTCGAGAGACGCGAGCCGAAGAAGAGGGTTGCAGTGTCCTCGATCTGATGCGCCTCGTCGAAAATCACCGCGTCATAGTCGGGCAAGACCGAGGCAAACCCGGTGTCGCGAAGCGCCAAGTCCGCGAAGAACAAATGATGATTGACGATCACCAGCTGCGCCTCGTCTGCGCGTCGGCGAACGCGGGTGACGAAGCAATCCTCGTAGAAGTCGCAGCGAGAACCGATGCGCGTGTCCGACCCGCTCACCACGCGCGACCAGATCGGGTCTTCCTCCGCAATCGACGCCAAGTCGGCGCGATCACCGGATTGGGTGCTCTCTATCCAGTTGCGAAGCGCGGGTAGCGAGCGCGCAAAGCGGGGCTGCGTCGCGTCGGCGCTGCTCGAAAGCTCCTGAAACCTCCGTCGGCACAGGTAGTTGCTCAAGCCCTTCACGCAGGCAGCGTTGATGTCGATGCCCAGGTGGCTTTTCAAGGCTGGCAGGTCCTTTTCCATGATCTGGTCCTGCAGCGCGCGGGTGCCGGTGGACACCAGCACGCGGCGCCCGCTCAGGGCCGCGGGGATCAAATAGGCCCAGGTTTTTCCCGTGCCCGTTCCCGCCTCCAGCAGCAAAACGCCATCGTGGTGTAAGACATCCTGGACCGCGCGGGCCATTTGAATCTGCCCGGGGCGATGCTCGTAGCTCGGAATCCCGCGGGCCAGCGGTCCGTTCGGTCCCAGGAGATGCCCCGCATCCATGTGCGTGCTCTAGCACGAGGCACTGCGGCTGCCCTGCGGGCGCGCTATAAGACGGGCCGATGGTCATCCCCATCCGCGACATCAATCCCACCCGCCGTACGCCCATCGTCACCTGGGCCATCATCGGCGCGAACATGCTGGTCTTCATGGGCAGCCTGAGCCTGGAAGACGGCGCGGCCGAAGCCGTCGTCATGCGCTTCGGCGTGATCCCCGACGTCATCCTGCAAGGCAATTGGGGCGCCCCGCGCATGGATGGAGGCGCGCTTGGAAGCTGGGTGACGCCGTTTTCGAGCATGTTCCTGCACGGCGGGATCCTGCATCTCGCGAGCAACATGCTCTTTCTGCACGTCTTTGGCGACAACGTGGAGGACGTGCTCGGGCGCGCTCGCTATCTCTTGTTCTACATCCTGTGCGGGCTCGGCGCGGCCCTGGGGCATGTTCTCGTCGACCAAAACAGCATGGTTCCCATGATCGGCGCGTCGGGCGCGATCTCTGGCGTCCTGGCCGGTTACCTCACGCTCTTCCCGCATGCACGCGTCGTCACGCTCATCCCGATCTTCATCTTCATTCACTTCATGGAAGTGCCCGCTGGGGTCTTCATCGTGCTCTGGTTCGTGCTGCAGCTCGTGCTGGGCTACATGTCGCTCGGCATGATTGCGGAGGGCGTCGGCGGCGTCGCCTGGTTCGCGCACATCGGTGGCTTTCTCGCCGGCCTGCTCTGGATTCGATTGCTCTACCGCAGGCCTAAGGGGCGTCGGGCGCTTCTGTTTCGCTAGGCGCTGAGGGCTCTTCGACTGGCGCTGCCTCGGCAGGTGCCTCGGCCTTCACCTCGCTTGGCGCAGGCGCAGCCTTTGGTTTAGCAGTTTCGTCGCCAGGCGCAGCCGTCGGCTCGGCGTTTGCTTCGCTGGGCGCGGCTGACGCGGCTTTCGCGCTCGACCCGGCCTCTTCTTTTTGAAGAGTGAGGTTGACCGTTGCAAACATCCTGCGTGTCTCTTCGGTGAACGAAGCGCGCGCCACGAATTTGCTCACGGTCTCGTAGCCGTTCATGGAGAACACGATCTTTCGGGAGCGCGGCATCGAGTTGAACCGCATCTCGCCCGGCGTCACGACCACCCCGCCACCAACGGCGCTCGCCATCGCGCCCGGGGGCTCGGTGACGATCTGAACAACGTAGGGGAGAGGCAAGAGCTGCAGGGTCACCGGCTCTTGGCCGGCTGTGACCTCGATTTGCTGCCGCTGACCCAGGTAGCCTCGAACCTTGGCGTAGATCGAAAGCTTCGTCCCCACGTCGTGCTCGAGCACGATAGGCGTGCGCCCCATGCGTTTGCGATTGACGCTGACGAATGCGCCAGTTGGCTCCGAGGTGACCTCGAACTTGATGACCCCAGCGTCGACCCCCGCGGCAGGCGCCGCGTTGTCAGCTGCCTGCCCGGCCGAAGCCGCAGCTGTCTCTTGACCCTCGTCCTGTTTGGCAGAGCCTGCCGTGTTCGCGGCTTCCTCAGCGGGCGTCGAGCCCGCGGCAGCCTCAGCGGGCTCTTTCACCGCAGGCGCGGCAACAGGCGCCGCCGCGCGATCGGGCTCAGCAGATGGGCGCGAAAACAGCGCAAGCGAGTCGACTAGACCGTCGACCAGCCCGAACTGCCATGCTGCAACCGACGCACCGGCGACGACCAGTATCCCGATGAGCAAAATGACCAGGCCCGGCCGAGCTTGCTTTTCAGGCGTTGGGCTCATCGTCCACACGGGCTCGGGCGCCTGCGAAACCTTGAAGGCCTCAGAAGGAATTCCCGGCGCGTCCGGCACGGGCCGCCCCAGTTGCCGATCGTCGGAATCGAAGAAATCCGCGTCGATGACCTCCCCGGGCGCAGGGCCGAACGAGTCGACTCCCCCGGCGCCGAACAGGTCTGGAACTCCGCCGTCCAACGATTCGCCGGTCGTCTCATCGGCGCGCACTTTGGACGTCCTTTGCATCTCAGGATCGAGCAGCGATGCTGCGTCCTTAGCGATTACCGTGGCGGGGGCTTCAGGGCGGTAACTCTCGGTGGGGTACTCGTGGACCTTGGTGGCCTCATCTTCGAGAAAGTCGTCTTCCGGGTCGATCTCGTCGAACGTCGGAGCCGCAGCGCGGCTGATGCGCGCAGCGGCACTGCCACCGGCGCCGCCAAACGCAGACATGGCGCCGCGCACCTGCGCTTCAGACGCGGATTGTCCCTGCTGAGAAGCAGGCGCGTGCTGCGCTGCAAAAGCGCCATAGTCCGCAGCAGCATGGCTGCCGTCACCATGATGGCGTGCCCGCTCGGCTTCGGCCTGGGCTTCGCGTCGTGCCGGGTCACCGGCCCCGCCGTCCTCCAGCGCCGACGCTAGAAACTCGCTGACGTGCCGAACCTTGGTCTGATCGTCGCCCGTAGGCTCCTCGGAATCCGAAACCTGAAGGCGGCCGCTCCCTTCTTTGCCTTGATCGTAGACACCGGGGCGCGCTCGGTCGTCGGCGATTCTTTGCACGACGGCGCGGGAATCTGCATCCATCTTGATGAACTTGATTCCCATGCCAGTAGGGTCCTGCGGACTCGCATCGGCTTGTTCGCGCCTCCACACCACGCGGCCCACGCCGTGAATGACGGTCGACTCGTCCTGGAGCATGAACTCGAACTTCAGCAGCGTACCGACGGCCAAGGGCTTCTTGGCCTTGATGAATACGCCCCCCCGCGAAATGTCGCTGCTGTAGCGTTCGATGAAGTCCTCGAGCGTGGCGCTCTTGTAGCGGATCTTCAACGAAAGCAGCGTGCGCTTGTCCTTGCGTGCGTCTGCCATGTTCTTCTGTCTGGAACCCCCGATTAAGAGTAGCTAGCGTTTCGTGAACCAACAAACGATTCGGTGAGAAAAAGGACGCCTGCAGTCGGTCAATAAAGAGTTTCCAGCTGGATGCAAATCGGGCGATTCCTTCCCGGGGTAGTCCAAAGGCGCACATCGGTTGCGAGTGGGTTTCCCATGCAAGCGCCATGAAATTCCAAGGCCCACTGGGTTTTCGAGCAGTGACTGATCGTCGCCCGGTGGATCGAGAAGCCCGTCCGCAGCACCTGGCGGACTGCGGCGGAGAACTCGTCGACGCTGGGTTCGATGCTCCGGTGCAGGCTGGACCAGGGGCGCCCCGCACAGACCCCGTGTCCAATGCTCAGGGCGCAGGCATCGGCGAGGGCGTCCGCTTCGACCACGACATCGAAACCTCGCGGGGAGGTCTTGACGACGACCTGCGCATCTCGAGCCCACAACGGCGGTGCGCCTCCCAGCTGTTCGAACGACCGGCCAAACACGTCGACGAGCTCCGGAGCAACGTCGAGCAGTGGTGCCAGCGCGAAGTCGCGGTTGTGGAGCTCGCGATGAGGCACGCGAAGGCCGGGCGACTCGTGCGGGCCTCGCTGGTCCCAAAGCAGGTCGAGGTCGATGCTCCTTGGACCCCATCGTCGGTCTGCATCGCGACGGCGGCCGAGGCGGCGTTCGGTCCGCAGCAGCACGGACAACAGCTCAGTTGGCGAACGATCCGTTTCCAAACGCAACGCGGCGTTGAGATAGCGAGGCTGTGGCGGTCCAATGGGTTCGGTTTCATAGATGGGGGAGACGGCGGCAACTCGGATCCCGTCGCGCGCGTGCAGCAGGGTCCGCGCTGCGCAGATCGCGGCCTCCCTCGCTCCGAGATTCGTCCCCACCCCAACGACAACCGCGCGCATCGCTCTCACTTCCACAAAAAGAGGACCGTCCCCTTTTTCGTAGGATGGATTGCGGCTAGGTTCGGCGCATGTCGGAGATGCCCCTTTTCGAGCGTCTTCAGAGCCAAGGTCATGATGGCGATGAACGTGTCTTCCGCGTCAGCGAAGTCAACCGTGCGGTTCGCCTCACGCTCGAGGACAATTGGGGAAGGGTGCTCGTCGAGGGCGAGCTCTCCGACGTGCGCCGCGCGAAGGGTCACGTCTATTTCACGCTCAACGACGAGGAAGACCCCGCACAGTTGCGCGGTGTCATGTTTCAATCCGACGTGCGCCGGACCAAGGCACCGCTCGAAAACGGGGCCCGCATCCGCTTTCGCGGGACGCTTTCACTCTATACGGCGCGCGGTCAGTTTCAGCTGATCGCTCGCTCGGCGCAGCTCGCGGGAGAGGGCGACCTCGCAGCTCAGTTCCGAAGGCTGCGTGCGAAGCTCGAAGCCGAAGGCCTGCTCGACCCAGAGCGAAAGCGCCCCCTGCCCGCGCTTCCGCAGCGGGTTGGCGTCGTCACGAGCCGAACGGGCGCTGCGTTGCGGGATATCATTCGCGTGGCTTCAGAGCGCTGCCCGGTGCAGATTCTGGTCGCCGACTGCCGGGTCCAGGGCGAGGATGCGCCGACGAGCATCGTATCGGCGCTCGAGCTGATTCAGCGGGTCGAGGACTTAGACGTGGTGATCCTCTCGCGCGGCGGCGGTTCGGCCGAAGACCTCTGGGCGTTCAACGACGAGGGGGTGGCGCGCGCCATCGCAGCCTGCCGTGTGCCCGTCGTGAGCGGCGTCGGTCACGAGATCGACGTGACGATCGCCGATCTGGTTGCCGACGTGCGAGCTGCCACGCCCTCCAATGCAGCCGAAATCGTCGTGCCCGAGCGACAAGCACTTCTCCGCGACCTGCGATCTTGGGAACGGCGATTGAACCAAGCGTTGGACAATCGGATCGGCGGGCTTCGGCTTCGGCTCGAACGGCAACTGCGCCCGCTCTACGGCGCGCGGCGAGTCATCAGCCCGATTCGTCGGGAGCTCCGAAACCTGCGGGAGCAGCTCCAGCAGATGCAGCGGTCCGATCTTCGTGAAAGGCAGGATCGGTATGCGGAGCTCCATCGGCGGCTGATGCGCTTGGATCCGCGCTCGGTGCTCCGGCAGGATCAGCGCGAGCTCGCTACGGTGACCGCTAGGCTCAGGGACGCGGGCCGCTTGCCCGTTCGAAAACGCCGCGACCGCCTGCAGTCTCTCGAGTTTCTATTGCAGGGCCGCGGGAGGCCGATGGTGCGCGAGGCGCGCGCGACACATGCAGAGCTTTGTGCACATTTGGACGCGCTTTCGCCGTTGCGGGTGCTCGAGCGTGGCTATGCGATTGCGCTTCACGAGTCGACGGGTCGCGCGGTTCGAAGCAAATCCGAGGTGAAGCAAGGCGACCGCTTGCGCGTCCGAGTGTCCGATGGAGAGTTTGGCGCAAAGGTCGAGAGCCATGACTGATCCGATTCGCCTCGGGATTTTTGGTTGGCCGGTTGCGCATTCGAAGTCGCCGCAGATGCACGAATCCGCCGCGCGGGCGCTGGGGATCGCGCTTCGCTACGAGCGATTCGAGGTCGCGCCAGAGGGTTTGGCCGAGGCGATTCGAGCCGAGCACGCTGCGGGCATCGATGGCTATAACCTCACGGTGCCCCACAAGGTGGCCATCCTCTCGCTGATCGACGAAGTCACGCCGACTGCGCGGGCGATCGGCGCGGTGAACACCGTCGTGCGGCGCGACGGGCGCTACCTTGGCGACAACACGGACGCCCGAGGCTTGGTGCGTTCGCTCGAGGAAGCGGGTGTGGAGCTGAGCGCGGCGCGCGTGGTCGTGCTCGGCGCGGGGGGCGCGGCGCGTGCCGCGGTCGTGGGCCTGGCCCAGGCGGGCGCGTCGGAGATCCGTGTCCTCTCTCGGAGGCCCGAACAAAGCGAAACGCTGTGTCGATCCTTGGCGGACGCGGTCGGCTGTCGCTTGGAGGCGGCGCCATTGGGTGAAGCCGGCCGTCATTTTCGGGGCGCCAGCCTGCTCGTTCAGGCTACGAGCGCGACCTTCGAGTCGAACCCAGGCGCCCAAGCGTTCGCCGATTCGCTTCCCATCGAAGCCCTGCCCGAGGGAGCCGCAGTCGTCGACCTTGTCTATAAGCCGCTCAGGACGACCCTGCTCGCGCGTGCCGAAGAGCGTGGCTTACAGGTCGTCGACGGCCTTGGAATGCTTTTCCATCAGGGCGCGATCGCCTTCGAGATGTGGACTGGCTTGGAGCCGCCTCTCGACGTCATGCGCTCGGCGTTGAGAGATTGACCGAGCTCACATCAGAACGCCGTCAACTGGTTCGATGGGTGGCGGGACTTTCGTCTCGCCGAGCTGCTGGCGTAGGTCGATCTCGATGGTCCTGCAAAGGGTCGTCATCGGCGTGTCATTGTCGTCGTTCTCGAACGGGTTCTTGAGCGAGGCGCCTAGCTGCTCAACCACCATGAAGCTCAGGCTGATCACAATCACGGCGAGCACCTCGATGACGCGAATCTGGCGGTCAGCGCTCAAGAACGCGATCGGGACCGCGCCCGCGCTGAGCCAGACCAGGCCACGAGAAATCAGCCGCACTTCGTCGGGAAAGGCGGTGTTCTTGATCCGCTCGCAACCGCCTTGAAGATCGTAGAGGCGACTCAGCGTGGCGTCGAAGCGCATCAGCAGGAGCTGCTGGCTCATCTCGGTGCCGATCAAATCGGCAAGATCCTCGCCTTGCGAACGAATGAGGCGCGTGGGCTTGTTGGCGAATCCTTTCAGCTCGGTGAGCTCGTCACGCGTCACGAATGGAGCGAGCTCGTCCCAAGAATCTTGGCCTCGCAGGCTGAGACGAAGCGCGTTGCAGAATGCCAGATGACGGTACACGAGCTTCTTCTGGGCTTCGGACGCCTGGCCCTCGGACACGAGCTTGGGAACGCGCTCCGTGCTTAAAAGCGTGCCGACTTCGCGTGCGAAGGTGCGGCTCTTGTTGACGAGTCCCCCCACAAAATTCGCGCTTCCCACCAGCGTTGGTACGCCTCGTTGAAGCGAAAGACGATGAAGATGCCGACCACGGTCGCAATCAAACCGATGGCGGTCGCAGAGAGCACGTCGGTTTCGAGGACGCTCGTATATCGCGAGACGATGACGACGGCCT
>Ga0316197_10001005_pt1 | contig 19982 bp, 18 predicted proteins | sample OudBiesiAoxic_MG_FD_204939 | JGI IMG/M metagenome (GOLD analysis project Ga0316197, IMG submission 204939) | Coastal sediment microbial communities from Oude Bieten Haven, Netherlands - site A oxic | ecosystem: Environmental > Aquatic > Marine > Coastal > Sediment | place: Netherlands... | reverse complement strand
TGAGATAAAACTGAGTATCAACGATGGACAATCCAAAGTTTTGAATTTGGAACGCGGAGTTTGGATTGAAGGCATTCAGTCTGTTCTATTATAGGATAGAGCAAAACGATACCGCCAATCCAAAATCAAAAATCCAAAATCAAAAATGCACGCTGAGGGATAAGCGGTTGATAATGGAACGTTTTATCGACAACTCCATAATACGAATCTGGGAGGCGATTAAGTATGGGCATAGGTTTGAGTCGCTTCGAATCGATCAAGTTCAGCTTTGAATGGAGCGAAAAATAATAAGGTGGGAATGTCAATTGATTATTCGAATGATGCGGGGCCGGTATTCATCCTTCTTGCCCATACGATTGCTGCGCAGCCGGACGAATACAAAAGCCAGAAGGAAAAAAAGGAGACCTGTCAGCATGGAGAGCGTTGAGGGGTCCATTTGAAATTTCGGACCCAAATTCTGTCCGATAGCGGCCCCGAAAATCATGAGAAGGATCGGGAAGACATAAAGCAGGAAAGAGACTTTCAACACCGCTGACGACGAAACGCTGAGCACGATCCGATCCCCCACCTTCGCGCCCGCTTCGTTAAGAGCTTCGACTTCCGCCTCCTGGCCGTCACTCCCGGTGACATGGCACGACTTGCGGGACGCTCAGCCCCCACAAGCGTTGCTGCGGGATGTTTTCACCCAGGCCGTCGTAGCGGCGTCTATTTTGGTGACAATACCCATTTCCGTGGCCATAGGTTATCAGGCAACCTTCTCTGTGGGTGCGGCCGCGTGGCGGTAGCATATCAAACCGCACTGCAGGCATCGATCGGCTTCAACTCTGGCCGTTGCTTCATCGAATCCAAGTTCGACTTCTTTGTGCTTGCCCTCATCGTGGGGTCCTCGCAACGGCATGAGGCGGCGCGCAGAGGAATTTACTTCTTCAACATGATCGACGTTTTGAACATACACTTCCGGCGTCACGACATTCTCAGGAAGATCCAGCGGGATTCCGTACATGATTTCATGGACCGATGCGGCGATACGGCGTCCCGCACCAATGGCCTTTATGGCCGCGCTGAAATCGGTGAATGCGTCCCCCTTGGAAAACAGGCCGATTTCGGTTCGGAAGGTCGGTTCTTTGTAAGGACTCATGCCAACCCAACGCACGGGACCTTCGGCGTCAGGCGTGGCATCTTCAGACGGCTCTTCGTCTGTGGTGGTTGCAACGATAACCATCTCAGGCAGGCGGCCACTGGCAAGCACGAGGGTCCCGGCGGTCAAGGGCGTTTTTTCGCCGGATTTCAGATTTACCGTTTCAAGTCCGGTCAAGCGGCTGCCTTCACCTTGAAGTTGTACGATACCGGTGTTGAATAGAAAGCGGACATTCTGCCCGGAGAGTTCTTCGAAGAGAGTATCGTCTAATCGGCATTCTTCCTGCGTTTCTCTCAACACGACAGTGACCTTGTCTCGACCGATATCCTTGCTTATTCGCGCCGCATCGAGTGCAAGCCGACCACCACCATAAATGACAACGTCTCCTCTTACGTTAACGCTGGAATCCTTTTGCGAGGCGTTTTTCACAAAATCAAGCATCAAGTAAACACCTGGTATCGGCTCTTCAACCTTGTGCAGCCCCCCGCGTGCCAGACGGCTGTCCCAACCGCCCAAGGTCAGCAGCACGGCTTGGTTGCCATTCTGCAGCAAGGATTCGACAGTCTCGTCTTTTCCTAATACCATTTGAGTCTGCGCTTGGACACCCATCTCGAGTACGCCATCGATGTCCCAATCGAGAACCTCAGCCGGCAGACGATTGGCAGCGATCGCGCTTCTGAGCAATCCGCCCAACTGGGTTGTCGCCTCATAAAGTATGGGGGCATGCCCCAGCCTCGCCAGGAAGAATGCGGCCGACAAGCCTTCGACACCCCCCCCGACCACCGCAACCTGTCGGTTGGAATCCGGCGCTTTGTATGGCAGAATGTGGTTACCATTCTTCATCTCGTAGTCGGCCGCATACCGTTTCAGAAAGTTAATCGCTACGGATTCGTCGACAAACTGCCGGCGGCATTCATTTTCACACGGCCGCGGGCAGATTCTTCCGATAACAGCCGGCAGCGGATTGCGTTCCTTGATCACCTGGACAGCGCGGTGATAATCCCCAAGGCTTATCTGGCGAATGTATTCACAAATATTTATCCCGGCCGGGCAGGCGCGCTGACAGGGCGTGGTGCATTCATCGGCTTTGTATTCTTTAAGGATCCGACGGGTGACTGAAGAAAGATTGATGATGTTTTTCGGGCATACGTTTTCACAGGTGCCGCAACCCGTGCACAACTCTTCGTCGACAACCGGGAGCCCATCCGGCCCCATGACAATGGCGTTGAAAGGGCAGGCGCGCTGACACGTCCCCAGTCCGAGACACCCGATGGTACAAACTTTCATACCGCCGCTCAACAACGCTGCGGCCCGGCAGTCGTTCAAACCGTCGTAAAGAAATTTCATGTCCGCGTCGGCCACCCCATAAGTGCAACCCGGACGGGCAATATCCGGTTCCTTGGCTTCAACGCTGACGCCCATAATCGTGGCGATGGCCTCGGCCACATCGGAACCGGCGGCAACGCACGAGTTGGGCGCCGCCCGACCCGCGACGATGGCCTCAGCGTTGGCGCTGCAACCGGGCAAACCGCATCCGCCGCAGTTGGCCCCTGGCAAGGAGTCTTCGATTTCCAGAATTTTCGGATCCACATACACGTAAAATATTTTCGATGCAAAGGCCAAGCCGGCGCCAACCAGCAACCCAAGACTTCCCATCATGATAACGACATCAATCATGTTTCTACTCCGTTAGCCCGCAATGGTTCAAAAGATCGCATCGAACTTGCACTTTTCAAAACAGGTCATGCATTTGATGCATTTCTCTTTGTCGATGACGGCGACCGTCTTCTTTTTCCAGGCAATCGCCTCGGTCGGGCACGCCCTGAAACAGGCGCCGCACTTGGTGCAGAGTTCAGGTTCCACTTCGAAGTTGAGCAGCGCAACGCAGCGCTTGGCCGGGCAGCGTTTCTCGTTGATATGGGTATCGTATTCGTCCCGGAAATAGCGCAATGTTGAAAGAACAGGGTTAGGTCCGGTCTGTCCCAGGCCGCACAGAGAGGCAGAACGGATGACGTCCGAAAGCTCTTGCAGTATTTGGATGTCTTCCGGTTTACCGCGCCCCTCGCAGATACTCTCCAGGATCTGGAGTTGACGTCGGGTTCCTTCCCGACAGGGCGTGCATTTGCCGCACGACTCGTCTTGAACAAAGTCCATAAAAAAGCGGGCCATGTCAACCATACAGGTGTTTTCATCCATTACGATGGCACCCCCGGAACCCATGATGGCGCCGACTTTCGCAATGGCCTCGAAATCGACGGGCGTGTCGAGATACTTCTCCGGTATACAGCCGCCCGATGGACCGCCCAGTTGTACGGCCTTGAATTTTTTCTTTTTGGGTATGCCGCCGCCGATATCGTAGACAATTTGTCGCAGAGGCGTTCCCATGGGCACTTCAACCAATCCGATATTGTTCACGTCTCCCGAGAGGGCGAATACCTTGGTCCCCTTGCTGGTCTCTGTGCCGACGCTGGCATACCATGCCCCACCTTGGAGCATGATTTGGGGTACATTTGAAAAGGTCTCCACATTGTTGAGAATGGTCGGTTTCTCCCAGAGCCCCTTGTGTGCCGGAAACGGCGGACGGGGTCGCGGCATTCCGCGCCGGCCTTCGATAGACCGCATCAATGCTGTTTCCTCACCGCAAACAAAGGCGCCGGCCCCCTGGTAGATTTCAACGTTAAAATTAAAGCCCGATCCAAGAATATCCTCTCCCAGCAGACCGTTCTCCTTCGCCCGCTGGATGGCGATCCCCAGTCGACGGACGGCCAGTGGATATTCGGTTCGACAATAGATATAGCCACTTCTGGATTTAATGGCTTTGGCGGCTATGATCATTCCTTCAAGCACGGCATGCGGGTCGGCCTCGAGGATACTGCGGTCCATGAAAGCCCCGGGATCCCCCTCGTCGGCGTTGCAGAGCACGTACTTTACGTCACCCCCGCTCATCCGGGCAAAATCCCATTTGACGCCGGTGGGAAAACCGGCGCCGCCGCGGCCTCTCAATCCGGAAATCTTCATCTGCTCGATGATTTCCTCGGGCGTCATCTCAAAAAGTGCCTTGGCGGCGCCCTTGTATCCGTCACGGGCAATATAATCGTTTATCTCCTCCGGATCGATCAAGCCCTTGTTGCGCAGCGACCGCGGCATCTGGTTGGCAAAGAAGGGAATATCGTCCAGGGAAGCAATTCGTTTTTTCGTGACCGGATCTTTAAAGAAGTGTTTCTCGACGGGCTGTCCCTTTACTAACTGGTTGTCGACAAGCTCCGGTATGTCTTCCACCGAGAGTTTTTGATAGAAAATGTTTCCCGGATGGATAACCAGGATCGGCCCCATGGCACAAAACCCGTTACAACCAGTTTCAACAACTTTAACTTTTTCTTCAAGCCCCTTTTCAACGATTTCCTGCTCAAGAGCTGTCTTTACGGCGATACTGCCGGTTGCGTGGCATCCGGTACCGCCACAGATCAGACAATAGGTCTTGTCTGCGAACGCGACCGCCGGTGCCATCTCTTCTTTGATCTTCTCCAGATCCTCTACCAGCAACTTCGGCATTCAACATCTCCTTGCATCTTACCAGGACCCGTCCAGGCCCCTCAGTCCGTTCATGTATAGTTTTCCACTGGCAACAAACAAAGAGTAGCTGGTTACCATGGTGGGCAGTTTGTAGGATCGTGCCAGTTCAAGGGCACTATCATGCGGTTTTTTACCTCTGACAAATACGACGGCGCCGACATCGGCGACCTTGGCCGTACGAATGACATCGTCACCGGTCATACCGGTGAGGATAACGGCATCTTTGGTGGCGGCGGCGAGAAAAGCGTCCATGATGTCGGCCCCGCCGGCGCCGATGACGGTCCTCTCCAACCGGTCGTTGCCCGTAAGAATTGTCGCCTTTAGTATGTCCCTGACTTCGGAAATTTTCATATGACCCGGTTGATAAGCTACCGTCCGTTATTCGTACTTCTTGAGGATATCGATAACGGCGTCTGAAGATATAGCGCCGTGGGTATCCTGGCCGATCACCATGACGGGCGCCAAGCCGCAGGCTCCCAGGCATCTGACGCCTTCAAGCGAGAATCGTCGATCTTCGGTGGTTCCGCCCTCTTCAATTTTGAACTCGTTGGAAATCCGCGAAATGACTTCTTTGATACCCTTGACATAGCAGGCCGTGCCGGTGCACACTTTTACGAGGTGACGTCCTTTTGGCTCCATCGAAAACAGGGCATAGAATGATGCCACACCGAACACTTCGCTGCTCGACAGGTTCAAGCCGTCACTGATATAATCGATAAGTACGACCGGCAGGTAGCCGACAATATCCTGGCACTCTCGCAGCGTCGTAATTACAGCACCCGGTTTGTCTTTATTTGCGGTGAGGGTCGTATTGATTGTTTCCCACATTTCAGCACTGATGTCTGGGTGAGCAGGCGGCGTATCCGGTATCATAGGTTAATATCTCCGAGGGCTGTATTCAGGACCTTTAAAAGCCAGGACTTGTAATCATCCAAGGCGCTTTTACATCACAATACCAAGGAAATGTCAACGGCATCGTCACGGTTTTGCAATTGAATATGAGCGCTTGACGATCACCGGTTGCTGAACTATAAACTGCTGGATCGTCAATCAATTATTCCTCGAATCGCACGCCATGGAACAGTATAAACGCCTTGTCAGAGAAACTGCCAAACACTTGCGCACCCGTCTGAAATCCTTGCCGGTCATCGGGATTCTTACCGGAACGGGTCTCGGGGACAGTGTGCGCTCAATTTCGGCCAATGATGTTTTCCTATATACCGACCTGCCCCACTTTCCCGTTTCTACCGCCCCCGGCCACCCGGGCAAAATGATATTCGGCAGCATCGGCAATCGCTCGGTAATGATTATGCAGGGTCGCATCCACCTTTACGAGGGGTACTCACCCAAGGAAGTGACCTTTCCCATACGTGTCATGCAGCAGTTGGGTATCGGCCACCTGATCGTCACCAATGCGGCCGGCGGCTTGAATTCGGACTTTCAAACCGGCGATATCATGTGCATCAAGGATCACATCAACCTTTCCGGGGCCAATCCGCTTGTCGGGCCGAATGCCGATGACTGGGGTGTTCGTTTTCCGGATATGACCCAGGCCTACGATCCGCCTTTAAGGCAATTGGTTGCGGATGGTGCGCAGGCAGCGCGAATTCGATTACAAACCGGGGTTTACGCCGGTCTCCGTGGGCCCTCGCTGGAAACCGCAGCGGAGATGCGATTCCTGAAAACCATCGGCTGTGACGCTGTCGGATTTTCGACGGTCCAGGAGGTCATCTGTGCCGTCCATGCCGGGATGAACGTCCTGGGGCTCTCCACGATCACCAACATCAACGACCCGGACGACCCCTCCCCGGCCTCCGTGGAGGATATCATCGCGGTTGCCGAATCTTCCGCGGCGGCAGTGGAGACCCTGGTAACGTACGTGGTGGAGAATATCGATGTCCCGACCATCGGCTGACCTTTTGATAGCCAACGGAATCGTCCTGACCCTCGACCACAACGACACCCGGTTCACGGACGGCGCGGTGGCTGTTGTCGGAAATCGAATCCATGCCATCGGCCCTGAAAAGAACTTCAGGGATTGGCAGATCACCCATCGCGTTGACGCTGCCGACGGTATCATCATGCCCGGTCTGATCAACACCCATACCCACGCTGCCATGACCTGTTTCCGGGGACTGGCCGATGACCTGCCCCTAATGAGCTGGCTCAATGATCATATTTTCCCGGCCGAGTCCCAACTCGACGATGACACGGTTTTCAGCGGTGCACTGCTGGCGTGCGCTGAAATGATCCGATCCGGTACCACCTGCTTCTGCGACATGTATCTGTTCGAAAATGCCGTGGCCCGAGCCGCCAGTACAGCCGGCGTGCGCGCGGTGGTGGGTGAAGTTCTGTTCGATTTTCCGTCACCCAACTATGGACCGATAGATAAAGGGTTCGCCTACAACGAACAGTTGATCGAAACCTGGGAAGACGATCCGTTGATCACCATCGCCGTGGAACCGCATTCCCCTTATATTTGTGCACCCGATCTACTCAAGCGGGCCAGTATCCAGGCCAGAGAAAACGGGCTGCCTCTGGTCATCCACCTGGCGGAAACCCATAGTGAGGTGGCGCAAATCCGGGATAAATATCATCTGACGCCGGTCGGCCTGCTGGCCGAACTCGGGATTTTAGGTCCGAACCTGCTGGCCTGTCACTGCGTTGTTCTGGATGCCGCCGACATCGACCTGTTAAGGCAGTTTGATGTCAAAGTCGCCCACAACGCCGAAAGTAACATGAAACTGGCTTCGGGCATTGCGCCGGTGCCGCAGATGTTACAGGCAGGAATATGTGTTGGTATTGGTACCGACGGCTGCGCCAGCAACAACAACCTCGATCTTCTTTTGGAAATGGACACCGTTGCCAAACTTCATAAGGTCAATACCCTCGATCCCACCGTTCTGGATGCCCTCACAGTTCTGCGAATGGCCACCATTGACGGTGCCCGGGCATTGGGCCTCGATCGGATCACAGGTTCGTTAGAACCCGGTAAGGCGGCCGACCTGATCGTCATCGACACACACAAGCCCCACCTGACGCCAATGTATAACCCGGTCTCGCATCTGGTCTATGCCGCCAGAGGCAGCGATGTCGCTGCCGTGGTTATCGACGGCCGGGTGGTCATGGAAAACGGTCGCTTGCTGACAATAGACGAGCAACAGGTGATGGCGAACGTCAACCAAATTGCCACACGAATCCGCAGCCGGTGACCATCAAAAAACCGCTTTTAATCATTTCAATCTTTCACCATGCGCTACGACATCGTCATCACAAACGGCACCGTTCTCACTGTAGACGATCAATTCAAAATCCTCGAAAACGGTTTGATCTGTATTGTCGATGACCGGATCGCGCGTATCGAGCCCATTTTAACCGATCGGCCGATTCCGGATGCCAAAAGAGTCCTTGACGCCGGGGGAGGAATCATCCTGCCGGGCCTGGTCAACACCCACACCCACCTCCCAATGACGCTCTTCCGCGGTCTGGCTGACGACCTGCCTCTCAACCAATGGCTAGAGGCGGTCATATTTCCGGCCGAGACCGCACATGTGAATCCGGAAAATGTCCGGATCGGCACGTCACTGGCTTGCGTGGAGATGCTGCTCTCCGGTACCACCACCTGTTGCGATGGTTATTTTCTGGAGGACGAGGTGGCTCAGACGGTCGCTAATTGCGGTTTGCGGGGAGTTATGGGTCAGGGCGTCATCGATTTTGCGGCTCCAGGAATCGAGAACCCCAACGATGCCATCGCAGTGGTCGAGCGATTTGCTGTGAAATGGCGTTCCAGATCCCCCTTGATCCGCCCGTCTGTCTTCTGCCATTCTCCTTACACCTGTTCGGCGAAAACCCTGGCGGCAGCAAAACGCGTCGCAGACGATTACGGTCTGCTCTTTCAAATCCATGTCGCCGAAACTCTTGCAGAGTGCGAATCTATCCGTGAACAGCATCAAACCACGCCCATTGGCTATCTGGATCGCCTTGGCCTCATCGGCCCGAACTGCCTGCTGGTGCACTGCGTGTGGATTGACGATACCGACATTGCCATGATCGCCAAGGGCAAAGCAATGGTGTCTCACAACGCGGAAAGCAACATGAAACTGGCCGCCGGCGTTGCGCCCCTCGCCCGGCTACAAGCCGCCGGGGTCACTGTTGGCATCGGCACGGACGGCTGCGCCAGCAACAACAATCTCGATCTATTTCAGACGATGGACATCACTGCCAAGCTGCACAAGGTCCACATCATGGATCCTACGGTAGCCGACGCGCGCACCGTGCTACAAATGGCCACACGAGACGGTGCCCGTGCCATTGGGATGGAAGCGGAGATCGGGTCGCTCGAAGTCGGTAAAAAGGCCGACCTGATCATCGTCGATATCCACCAGCCCCATCTGGTCCCCATGTATCATCCAGCCTCGCACGCGGTGTATGCTGCCAAGGGCAGCGACGTCAAAACGGTAATCATTGACGGACGCCTGGTGGTTGAAAATGGCGCACCCGTTCGTCTGGACCTCGCGGATATCATGCAGCGCGCCAATTCAGTAGCGCGCCGCGTGGCACAAAAGGACACACTTTAATGAACATGAAGACTATCATCCGCTGCGCACGCGGCAATCTGCCGGCCGATCTTCTGCTCACCGGCGGGCGTTTGCTAAACGTGTTTTCCGGCGATATTTTGCCGGGCAACATCGCCGTCAAAGACGGAGTGATCGCCGGCATCGGCGACTACCGGTCCCGGGAAACGGTGGATCTCGGTGGCCGCCTTGTCGTACCGGGATTCATCGACGCCCATGTTCACATCGAAAGCTCAATGACCGGGGCGAACGCATTCACCCGGGCCATCGTTTCCCACGGCACCACGACGGTGGTCGCCGACCCTCACGAAATCGCCAACGTTCTGGGTACAGACGGCATACGGTACATGCTTTCGGCCAGTGCCGGGTTGATGGTCAATGTCTATTTCATGCTCTCTTCCTGCGTGCCGGCCACCGACATGGAAACCGCCGGTGCCCGCCTAATGGCCGATGATCTGCGCCCTTTTATGAATGACGACCGCGTTCTGGGCTTGGCCGAGATGATGAATTTTCCCGGAGTCCTGTCCGCCGACCCGGACGTTTTGGACAAAATCGCCATGGCCCGTGCTTCCCGCAAACCGGTCGATGGTCACAGTCCCGGGCTATCAGGCGCGGCGCTGAATGCCTATATCGCTGCTGGAATATCGAGCGACCACGAATGCACAACGTTCGAAGAAGCCCGCGAAAAACTGCGGGCCGGCATGCACATCATGGTGCGCGAGGGAACCGCCGCCAAGAATCTAGCCGCTCTGCTGCCCCTGATCGACCCGCACACCTACCGCCGCATGATGTGGTGCACGGACGATCGCCATCCCCACGACCTGTTGGCCGAAGGGCACATCGATTTTATTGTTCGTAGTGCGATCGCTCAGGGCCTGGATCCAATCATCGCGGTACAAATGGCGACCCTCAACCCGGCCGAATATTTCGGGCTCAATCATCTGGGGGCTATAGCCCCCGGCAGGCAGGCCGATCTTCTGGTCCTTGAGGATCTGAAAAGCGTTGACATCACCCGGGTGTATAGCCGGGGTCAACTGGTGGCAGACGGCGGCCGCTTGATCGGCGAGGATAGATGCCCGCGGCCTGTTAACCCGCCCCACTCAATGAAACTCATGCCGGAGACGATTGACTTTTCAATTCGCGCCAGTGGCCGTTCAATGCGGGTCATTGACATCGTACCCGACCAGATTATTACACGTGAAGTTATTGCCCCCGTCCGTATTAAAGAGGGACTGGCGGTGGCGGACCAACAGCGGGACATTCTCAAAATCGCCGTGGTGGATCGTTACAGCGGCGCCGGTCGCACCGGCTTAGCCTTTGTGAAGGGCCTGGGATTGAAACGAGGGGCACTGGCATCCAGCGTGGCCCATGATTCCCACAATATCATTGTCATCGGTGCCGACGACCGCGACATGTCGATTGCCCTCCGAACCATTGCCGATGCCGGTGGCGGCCTCGCTGTCGTCTCCGAAGGTCTCCCCCGGGCTGTGCTGCCCCTGCCGATCGCTGGTTTGATGTCGGATGCATCGATGGAAAAGGTGTGCCAACACCTTGATGATCTGCGCGACGCTGTCGGTCACCTGGGCAGCCCCTTAAAAAACCCTTTCATGACACTGTCTTTTCTCGCCTTGCCGGTCATCCCGAAGCTTAAGATCACCGATCAGGGTTTGGTCGACGTGGAAAAGTTTGAACGGGTGCCACTATTTATTGGTTAGGAATATATATATTAATTAAAATTGGTTAAATAAAACAATATCATGTAATATATTATATATATGATTGGGAATGAATGGAAAGGATGCCCGAATGACCAGCAAAACCGCCCCAAAACGGCCGATCTGGTTGGATGAAAGCACTGACACGGTCAGGATCATCGATCAAAGACGCTTGCCGCATGAGTTGACCATATTGGAACTGGCTGATCCGCTCGATGCCGTGCAGGCCATAAAGGACATGTGCGTCCGGGGGGCGCCGCTGATTGGCGTGACGGCCGCCTACGGCGTATTTCTGGCTGCGCGCACCGCCCAGGGGGATGCAAGCGCCATCGATGCGTTCTGTCATACTCTCAAGGCGGCCCGGCCCACGGCGGTCAACCTGGTTTGGGCTGTCGACCGGATGCGTAAAGCGCTGTCGAAGGCAAAGGGAGCCGAAGCTCAGATCACCATCGCCCGTAATGAAGCGGCTGTTATCGCCGAGGAAGAGGTTGAGAACTGTCGCCATATCGGGGAACACGGTTTGGCTCTCATCGAAGCGGTCAGTCGAATCAAGAAGGGCCAAGCGGTTAATGTGCTGACCCATTGCAATGCCGGCTGGCTGGCCTGCGTCGAATACGGCACCGCGACGGCGCCGATTTACACGGCTCACAACCGCGGACTGCCGATCCATGTCTGGGTCGACGAAACCCGCCCACTCAACCAGGGGTCCCGTCTGACAGCTTGGGAGCTGTCACAATCCGGTGTGGCCCATACCGTAATAGCGGACAACACCGGCGGTCACCTGATGCAGCATGGATTGGTTGACATGGTCATCGTCGGCACTGACCGAACCACCTGCACGGGTGATGTGGCGAACAAAATCGGGACCTATCTCAAGGCCCTTGCCGCGCGAGACAATGGGATTCCTTTTTATGTGGCCCTGCCCTCCAGTACCTTTGACTGGCAGCTGCGGGACGGACTCAGAGATATCCCCGTGGAAGAACGCAATCCGGATGAGATGCGATACGTGCAGGGTACTGATGGTCGCCGCATCCGCAGTGTCCTGGTGCCCCCCGAAAGCAGCCCTGCGGCCAATTATGCATTTGATGTCACACCAGCACGGCTGGTGACAGGATTCATCACCGAACGGGGCATATGCCGACCGACAGAAACCGATATCCGTCGGCTTTTTCCCGAAAAGAAGTAATCCCGCTCGCCCGGGGGATAGGGTGTCAAATCCCACAACCCGCAACTCGCAACCCGCAACCCGCGACACGTAACCCGCAACCCGCAACCCGCATCCCGCAACCCGCAACCCGTAACCCGCAACTCTTGACACTTCACCGGAACCATTCTAAAAGAGGGCCATGCTCACGGAACTCGACAAAAAAGTCATTGCCGCCATTCAGGGTGACATTATCATTGCCCGGCGCCCCTATCGGCAGATCGCCGATAGCTTGAATATTCCCGAAGAACAACTACTGGAGATTCTTCAACGCCTCTGTGACCGGGGTGTCATACGGCGTTTCGGGGCCACTATTCGGCATCAGAAATCCGGATTCGCTGCCAATGCCATGGGCGCATGGCAAGTGGACGAAGACCGCATTGAGGCGGTTGGAAAAATCATGGCCGGGTTTAAGCAGGTTTCACACTGCTATCGGCGCAACCCCACCAATAACTGGCCTTACAATCTCTATACCATGATTCATGCCAAGGACAAGGCGTCCTGCCGTGAAACCGCCCGTAAAATGTCTGAAAAATCGGGCGTCGACAAGTTCGCTCTCCTTTTCAGCCGCAGGGAACTTAAAAAGACTTCGATGCATTATTTTTCGGCAGACACCGGCAGCGAAGATGACACGAAAAACTGATTGCACCGTTTCAATAAGTCCCACCGACCGACTCGCCGAATGAAAAACGCCCCCCACATCCTTCTGGTCAACCCTTGGATCCATGATTTTGCCGCCTATGACTTTTGGGCCAAACCCTTAGGTCTCTTGGTGCTCGCCGCGCTTTTGCGGCTTCACGGCTATACCGTTTCCTACATCGATTGTCTGGACCGTTTCCATACCCGAACAACCAAGGTCGACCCTGCGAATCGTTATGGCCGCGGGCCCTACCTTAAAACCCGTATTCCAAAACCGCATCGCCTGGCTGACATCCCGCGCCATTATTCCCGCTACGGCATCAAGCCGGCCTGGTTCCGGGAAGATATCGACGCCCTCCCCCGCCCGGATATGATTCTGGTCACATCGATGATGACCTACTGGTATCCCGGCGTCAGGGAAACGATCTCGATCCTGCGGGAACATCTACCGGATGTACCACTGGTTCTGGGCGGCATCTATGCGACTCTTTGCCACGATCATGCCCGCCAGACATCCGGTGCCGACAGCGTCATCAGAGGGCCCGCCGAAGACATGCTGCTGAAATTGGTCGGAGAATATACCGGATATCACCCAAAGAAGAAGTTCGATTCCGATGATCTAAACACGTACCCGTATCCGGCTTTTGACCTTCAGCGCCATATAGGCTATGTCTCGTTGCTCACCTCCAAGGGCTGCCCGTTCACTTGCGCCTACTGCGCGGCGAAGGTGCTGAATCCCGACCGCCGAAATCGCGATCCGAAACAGGTGGTAGAAGAGATTGACTACTGGCACCGGCGGTGGGGCGTCGAGAATTTTGTTTTTTATGACGATGCGTTGCTCATGAACCCCGAGCGCCATGCGGCACTTATCTTTGAGGGGGTCATCCGATCGGGGCTGAAGGTACGGTTCCACACCCCCAACGCCCTTCACATCCGCTGGATCTCCCCGGAGATTGCCCGCCTGATGCAACGAGCGGGTTTTGAAACAATCCGCCTTGGACTCGAAACCGCCCGGAGCGACAACCGACTGGAGCACGACCCCAAGGTGTCGATGGAAGAGTTTCATCGGGCGATCGCCAACTTGAAAGCAGCCGGGTTCGAAAAACACCAGATCGGTGTTTACCTACTCGTGGGGCTTCCCGGTCAAACACCCGAGGAAACAACCGCATCGATTCGCACGGTCAAAAACAGCAACGTACGCCCCGTTCTGGCCCACTATACCCCCATTCCCCACACGGCACTCTGGCCGACGGCCGTGGCAGCTTCCCGCTACGATCTCGAATCGGACCCGATTTTCACCAACAATGCCGTTTTCCCCTGTCAGAAGGACTTATTCTCGTGGGAGAGTGTCGCGAATTTGAAAGAACTTGTCGCTGGCTGAAACCAAGCGTTATATACCGCTTTTCAAAAATAAATTCCGAAATACGGAAGGATGGTATAAGTGGTTGTAGAAAAAAATGTTTGCATAACGGAACATTTTTTTGACAACCACTATATGCATATCCAATCTGACTTGACTAGAAGTTGAAAACATTATTCACGGGTATTTAAGCGGAACACGATGACTTATTCTGCCGGAAAGATAAAAAAACGATCTTTTCTCTGGGGGCAAATTCTTCTCAAAATCGAGCGTCAACCCGCGATCCATCGTGCTTCCGCTTGACAGCAGTTTCACCCGCCGGTATGGTGCATGACATCACAATGCTTCGCACCTCATAAAAAAGGAGAGACGATCATGCTCTATCTAAAACAACTTGAACCGGCTGCAGCTGAAACCGACGTGCTGGTCGTTCTGGTTTGTGAGGATGTCGAACTGAACGACCACCCCCTCCTCTCTTCCATGGTGGCTCGGATTCAAAAACTCAGCGAGTTCAAGGGAGCAAAAGGTGATGAGATCGTTTTGTATGATCCTGCTGGCACCAAGGCGCGTCGCGCCCTTTTGGTCGGGCTAGGACCAGCGGCAAAACTAGACCGCGAAGCCCTGCGATCGGCCGCCGGACGGGTTGTAAAAGGCGCGCTCAAGAAAAAACTGAAAGACATATCGTTTATCATTCCCAGCCTTTACCCGCCGGGGATTGAGATCGAAACGCTCGTCGAGGCGATGATGGAAGGGGCCGGCCTTGCGAATCACCGCTTCGATCACTATAAAACCAAAAAAGACCGTATTTATCTGAAACGGATCGACTTCCTGGTCCCGCCGGACACGGCCAAAGTACTGAAGAAACTGCCGGCAAAGGTGACGGCCATTTGCCAGAACAGCCTCCTGGCCCGCGACTGGGTCAATCTTCCTTCCAATGACAAACTGCCCGCAGCGTTTGCGAAGAACATCGCCGACCACGCCCGCAAAGCTGGCCTTCAGGTAACGATTCTCGGCAAGAAGGAACTGCAGAAAAAAAAATGCGGCGCCATTCTGGCCGTCTCTGCGGCCAGCCAAAACGCCCCGGCCATGGTGGTTCTCTCCTACGCTCCCAAAGGCGCCAAACAAACCGTGGCCCTTGTCGGTAAGGGGGTGACTTTCGACTCGGGCGGCATGAACCTTAAGACCACCAAAACGTTGAACATGATGAAGATCGATATGGCCGGAGCCGCTGCGGTGGCCGCTGCGCTAATGACTGTTGCCAAGCTTAAGCCAAAGTTGAAAGTTATTGGCGTCCTGCCCCTATGCGAAAACATGCTGTCCGGGTCGGCCATCCGTTCCGGAGACATCATCCGCACCCACAGCGGGAAAACGGTCGAGATCGGCAATACCGATGCCGAAGGCCGGCTGATCTTGGCGGATGCCATGTCCTACGCCATCGCCCGCTTTAAACCGGCTGCGGTGATAGATGTTGCCACCCTGACCGGCGCGTGTGTGACGGCATTGGGGGAAGGCATCGCCGGTCTGTTTTCAAACGATGACAACCTGGTGGAAATGATTTTGCAGTCCTCTGAAAAGACCCACGAGCGCTGCTGGCGAATGCCACTGCCGGAAGACTACAAAGACCTGCTGAAAAGCGATCTGGCGGATATCAACAACATGCCCAAGTCCCCCAGGGGGGCCGCCATCAGTGCGGCGCTGTTCCTGTCGGAATTTGTCGGTGAGACCCCTTGGGCCCATATCGACATTGCCGGAACGGCTTATCGCAAGAACGGCAGCGATTACTGCGGGCCGGGGGCCACCGGGTTCGGTGTGCGTCTCCTCTGTGACCTGATCAACCGAATCGAATAATGGCTGCTGGCGCCCTTGCATCATCCTACAGCTTGATTCTTTGAGCGATAATATTCAACGTCTCAGGTATTTGTTAACTCTTGGAACTGTTAAACTTTGGGAGGCTCCCCAGTTAAGCTGGGGATATTCCGATGATTATTATCGGGCAAATGCCATGAACCGCTATGTACTCATTTTCTTTGCCGCCATCGGCTTGCTTGATCTGCTCTATGGCCTTTTCTTCCAGGACCGCATCAGCATCATCGTAGGGCTGCTCATTTCCGGTATTGCGATCTATGCCATAAAAACGAAAACGTGACCCAACCAATGCGGCCGACACGTTCACGCAAGCCGGTCAAATATTGTATGGAAAACACATGGGGCCGCTGATCATTTCTCAATTTGTCGTCTGCGGTATTTGCCTGGCCATCGGGCTTTTACATCTGGCCACTTACGCGCGTCTACCTCAGCGTAAAGCCGATCTGTTCTTTTCCCTCATGTGCTTCCTCAACGCCGCGGGCGCCTTTCTCGAAGCGTTGACCTACCGTACCGTCGAACTCCAGACGTATAACGTGCTCTACAAGCTCCAGGTATCCGTCCAGGGATGTCTCTGGATCGCCATGGTCTGGTTCATCACACTGTTGACCGGCAGCACGAGACACTGGGTTGTAAAAACCGTGACGGCCGCCTACGGATTGGCGGTCCTGATCAATATACTCTCACCTTACGGCATTCTTTATGCGACTATCGAAACCCTGGATACGGTGCGTCTCCCTTGGGGCGAAGAGCTTAACTTCGCTATTGGCTCGTCCAGCCCCTGGCGGTACGTCGCCGACATCGCCTGGTTGATTCTGATCTACATGGTGATCGACAGCTGCCTACAGTTGAGTCGTCGAGGGGAAAGGCGCCGCGCCCTGTTTATCGGAACCAGTCTTTTGTTATGCCTCGGCCCGGCCTATCTCCACGGCAGCCTTATCGACATGGGTTTACTGTCACCACCGTTTTTGAGCAGTTATGCTTTCCTGGCATTGATTCTGGTCATGAGTTCTTACCTTGTCGGTGAGATCGTGCAGGCATCGGTGCTGGCTCGCAAAGTGGCTGCCGACGAACGCCGCTGGCGTTCGTTGTTGGAGAATGTAAATTTGCTTGTGGTTGGCGTCGACAAGGGCAGGTGTGTCAATTTCGTCAATCCATTCTTTAACCGTATCAGCGGATTTACGACCGAAGATGTCATCGGCAAACCGCTTGCCGAGCTGTTTTCTGAAGGCGACCGCCAAGAACTCCAGGAGCGTTTTACCAAGGCCATGCATGGTGACATCCGTCCCCACGCCACCCGTGCACTTGTCACCAAGACCGGTCTGTCGAGGCAAGTCAACTGGTTCAATACGGTGTTAAGGGATGCCGGCAATCAAATTACGGGCATATTGAGCATCGGGGAGGACGTGACAGAACTCGTGCAGGCCCAGCAGGCACTGCAAGATGAAAAAGAGCGCATGGACGTAATCTTGTCCACGCTGGACACCGGGCTGGTATTGCTCGATACCGAGCTGAAAGTCGTCTGGATTAATGAAACGCTTCGGAAAATGTTTCCGGAGGGCTTACCGCTCGGTTCGAAGTGCTACGATATCGCCGAAAACCGGTCGGCACCATGCGAGGATTGCGGTGCCGTGCAAAGCTTGAAAGACGGCCGGGTTCACGTGACGGAGCGCTACAATGCGTCCATCGAAAAATGGGTCAATATCGTTTCCCTGCCGATCAGTGACGAAAGCGGAAGAATTGTCCAGATCCTCGAGGCCACAACGGACATCACCGAACGTAAACATACCGAGGAGACCCGGGACCGGTATCTGGTTGAGCTTGAAACGCTTAAAGCGCGGCTGGAAGATGAAAACATCTACCTGAAAGAAGAAATCGAGACCCGCCAGGGGTTCAAGGAAATCGTCGGCCGCAGCAACACTATCCTGTATGTGCTCGAAAAAGTCCGGCAAGTGGCCGAAACCGACGCCACTGTTCTGATCCAGGGAGAAACCGGCGTGGGCAAGGAACTCGTCGCACGGGCGATTCACAACACTAGCAGGCGCTCGCAGCAACCCTTTATCAAGGTCAACTGTGCAGCCCTGCCGGCCAACCTGGTGGAGTCCGAGCTTTTCGGCCACGAAGCCGGTGCATTTACCGGAGCCAACCGCCTGCGTAGAGGTCGGTTCGAACTGGCCGATGGGGGGACGATTTTTCTTGACGAAATCAGCGAGTTGCCGCTGGATCTGCAGTCCAAACTGCTGCGCGTGCTGCAGGAGGGTCAGTTTGAACGCGTTGGCGGCTCAAATACCTTGAAGGTCGATACGCGGGTGATCGCCGCCACGAACCGCATTCTGTCCGAGGAGGCGGCTGAAGGCCGCTTCCGCCCCGACTTGTTTTATCGCCTGAACGTTTACCCGATCACCGTCCCGCCCCTACGCACCCGCCGGGAAGACATCCTTTTGCTTGTGAGCCACTTCGTGCCGCAAATCGCCGCCAGAATCGGCAAGACCGTTGACCAGATCCCACCGCACGAGCTCGAAAAACTCACCGTTTACGACTGGCCGGGAAATGTACGCGAACTGATCAACATCCTCGAACGGGCGGTCATCACTTCACGCGATGGAGTGATCCGCCTGCCCGAGGAACTGACTGGACCCTCTAAACCATCCGTCAATACCAGGGATGCTCAAACCCGGCTGATGGACCTGCAGTCCGTCGAACGAGAACACATCCTATCCGTGCTGAACACCGTCGGCTGGCGCATCAGCGGCCCCAAGGGCGCCGCAAAGATCCTGGAACTGAATCCCTCCACCCTGCGCTTCCGCATGAAAAAACTCGGTATCAGTAAAAATTCTTGATACAAAATTTGGGTGTAAATTATTGCGGTATTATGATAAAACTTTATCAAAATTATGATAAGGAGGTTGTATGCCACTGATTCGACCCATATCCGACTTGCGAAATCGAGCCACTGAAATCTCTGAAATCTGTCACCGAGAGGATCAACCCGTGTTCATCACACGCAACGGGAAAGGCGACTTGGTCGTGATGAGCCTCGCACACTACGAACGGATGCAGAGCATGCTTGAACTGTATGGAAAACTCGGAGAAGCTGAGGCGTTGGACGCGTCCGGTGAAAGAGGGATCTTACATGATGAGCTGTTCGCGAGGCTTAGAGAAAAAATAAAATGAGCAGGTCGTTTGTAATTCGGTATTTGGTAACAGCGGTCAGGGATTTGGAAGATATTTTCGATTACATCGCAAAAGACCGACCGTTAGCAGCGGCCTCACTGCTCGATAAACTTGACCATACCATTTCACAACTGGCCGAGTTTCCGGAAATGGGAGTGGTTCCCAAAGACGACCGTCTAAAAAGACTGGGCTACAGGTTACTGATCATCGAGAACTATCTTGTCTTTTATGTCATCAAATTCGAAACAATTCAAATTAGAAGAATCATTCACGGTGCGAGGCAATACGGTTTTCTTATGTAAAATTATCTTCGTGCATGAGTGTCACGTGTGCAGCCGTATATCCGCGGGTTCTAATGCGAATGTTGTGCTCGACGACAAGCTCGTTCAATAACGGAAACATTCGTACCGACGGCAATCATCCGCCCCGGCCCTCGTAGACCTTTTCACGAATCTTGTCCCAGGAAGCGCCCACCAGGCCCGCCTGAAGCCCTTTTCCCTTGAACGTCGCCTTTTGCAGCTTAAAATGTTGCTGATGTCTGCGCTCTTCGATGACCTTTCGCAACCCTTCCTCGATCAACGCCTTGATAGAGGATTTCTCACCGGCAGCTATTTTGCGAGCCTCGTCATGGAGGCTATCAGATATATCTACGGTCGTTTTCATACATAAATATATAATTATAATTATGTATAGCTGTCAACATCAATTATGATGTCGGTCAACCTTCTGTAACCTTGTAATG
>Ga0316197_10001004_pt1 | contig 19988 bp, 11 predicted proteins | sample OudBiesiAoxic_MG_FD_204939 | JGI IMG/M metagenome (GOLD analysis project Ga0316197, IMG submission 204939) | Coastal sediment microbial communities from Oude Bieten Haven, Netherlands - site A oxic | ecosystem: Environmental > Aquatic > Marine > Coastal > Sediment | place: Netherlands... | reverse complement strand
CTAGCTGCAATCTGTCCAGCGCCTTGTATGAATTACGGCTGCATCATTACGTACTGGGACTGGAATACGCCGGATCGCCCTACGCCTTCTACACGCTGGGCAGCTGTCTGGCGGTTACCGCTGATGCCTACGCCACGGTGCGCGGCTTTCCCAAACGCGCCGGTGGTGAAGACTTTTATCTGCTGAACAAAGTCGCCAAGACCGGCGAGGTAGTCAAACTGGCCGGGGACTGCATCCAGCTTGAATCGCGTGAATCCCACCGGGTGCCATTCGGTACCGGCCCTGCCGTCGCCAGGATCAGCGCCCAGGCTGACCCCCGGGCGCATCCACTGTTCTATCACCCGGCCTGCTTTGAGGCAGTGCGAGGGGTCTTGCGCTCAGCGCCCCGGTTAGCGTGCACCGGGTTACAGGACCTGCCCAAACTACTGTGCTCGCAGCATATGGACCCTGCGCTGGCCGACGCGTGTCGTGCTGCTTTGGACAAGCTGGGGACTGGCTCTGCAGTGGAGCACTGTCGCCGCCAGGGTAAATCCCCGCAGCAGTTCATGCGCCAGTTCCACCAGTGGTTTGACGGTTTCAAAACCTTGAAATTCATCCATGCTATACGGGATCTCGGCTGGCCTGACTGCTCCCTGGCCGGGCTGGACCTGCTGGAGCCCAGGCTGTGGCCGAAAACCGGTCATGCAGATGCCGAGCAACTGCGGCAGGCCATTGCCCATTACCGGGGGTGGCACTTGCCCGCGCAGCTGAATCACTTCACATCAGCAGCTGACGGATATCCCCCAGTAACGCTGTCAGGCGAGACATAAACCGACCACCATCACCGCCATTGATCACCCGGTGATCATAAGACAGTGCCAGCGGTAGCATATTGCGCGGGGCAAACGCCGTGCCATCCCAGACCGGCCTGATCGATGCCCGGGACACACCCAGGATGCCGACTTCCGGCGCATTCACGATAGGCGTAAAACCAGTACCGCCTATATTCCCAAGGCTGGATACGGTAAAACAACCGCCCTGCATCTCCGCGGGGCTGAGTTTTCGATCCCTCGCCTTGGCTGCCAATTCCAGCACCTCTTCCGCCAGGTCCCAGATACTCTTTTTGTCGACATCGCGAATCACCGGCACCATCAACCCCGCCGGCGTGTCGACGGCCATACCGATATGCACATATTGCTTGTAGACCAGCTCCTCACCCGCTGCGGCCAGGGAAGCGCGAAACTTGGGGTTATCACGCAGCGCCACCGCGCAGGCTTTGAGGATAAACGGCATCGGGGTGAGTCGGGTACCGCGCTGCTCAGCTTCCGGCTTGAGGCCGCGACGAAACTCCTCCAGGGCAGTAATGTCTGCTTCGTCAAACTGGGTCACATGCGGCACATTGAGCCAGCTGCGCTGCATGTTTGCCGCGGTGAGCTTGTCCAGCTTGCTGCGCCGGGTGACTTCGACCGGTCCGAATTTGCTGAAATCGATGTCGGGTATTGCCGGAATTCCGGCGCCGGTGGTCGCAGCCCCGGGCTTGGCGCTCAATGCGTTTTGGACAAATTGCTGCAGGTCTTCCTTGAGAATACGACCTCGGGGGCCCGAGCCGGTCACCTGTTGCAGCGTGACCCCGAACTCGCGCGCCAGTTTGCGCACAGCGGGGCCGGCATAGATGCTGCTGCTCTCTTTGCCAGCTGGCTCTTTATCAACTGACGGCTTGGCTGCCGGCTCTTTGGCGGCGGGCGGCGGGGCCACAGTCCGGGAGGCCGCCGGTGCCGGCTTCGGGCTACTGGCAACGCGCTCCTTTGCCGGGGACGCTGCGCGCAATAACAACAGTGGATCGCCCTGCTTCACCTGGCCGCCGGACTTGACCAACAATTCGATAACCTCACCACCCAATGGCGAGGGCACTTCCATGGACGCCTTGTCTGACTCCAGCACCACCAAGGAATCGCCCTCAGCGACCGTCGCGCCCACCTCGACACAAACCTCAATCAACTCCACCGCCTCGTCGGTACCAATGTCCGGCACAACAACAGTCTGCTCGGCCGACGCGGGTGCGGGAGACCCGCCTGATTCTTGTGGCGGCTGTTCCTCCGGCGCATGCGCTGGCTCCGGCGCGGGGGCGACCGCCTCGTCGCTGTCCGCGGTTGCCGGACTATCGACCGGCGTCGTGACATCGTCACCCCCGGCCACTTCAATCACTGCCACCGGTGCGCCTTCTGCCAGTTGCTGGCCCTCGGCCACCAACAGCTCGACCACGGTGCCAGCTGCTGATGAGGGAATTTCCATGGACGCCTTGTCGGACTCCAGCACGATGAGTCCCTGGTCCACTGCCACCTGGTCACCCACCGCGACCAGCACTTCTATGACTTCAGCGCCCTCGGCGCCACCTATATCGGGTACGGTTACTTGTTGTTTTGACACAATGCCGTCCTTGCCCTTCAGGCGCCCAGGGGGTCTGTCTTGTCAGCGGAAATACCTAGCGAGCGCATCGCTTCCGCCACCTTGCCAGCCTCAAACAGGCCCTCGTCCGCCAGCGCCTTGAGCGATGCGATGACGATATATTCCCGGCTAACCTCAAAAAACCTGCGCAACTTTTCGCGGGTGTCCGAACGGCCGAAGCCGTCGGTGCCCAGCGTGACGTAGCGGCCCGGCACAAACTCACGCAGCTGGTCGGTGTAGGCTTTTATATAGTCTGTGGCCACGATCACCGGACCTTCGGCACCCTCCAACTGGCGTGTCAGGTAGGGCACCCTGGGGTCCTCCGTCGGGTGCAGCATATTCCAGCGCAGCGCCGCTTTGCCCTCGCGCTGCAGTTGATTGACGCTGGTCAGGCTCCAGATATCGGCCGCGACCTGGAAGTCTTTCTCGAGAATCGCCGCGGCAGCCTCCACCTCACGCAAGATAGTACCCGCCCCCATTAACTGCACCCGCGTTCCCGCGGTAGCGGTAGAGCGGCGCAGCGGATAGATACCCTGGATAATGCCCTCTTCGACGCCATCGGGCATGTCCGGCTGCACATAGTTCTCGTTCATGGTGGTGATGTAGTAAAAGTGGTTTTCGCCCTCCTGGTACATCCGGCGTAGGCCATCCTGCACAATCACCGCCAATTCATAGGCAAATGCGGGGTCATAACTGACACAGTTGGGAATCGTGCTGGCCAGCAGATGACTGTGCCCGTCCTGGTGCTGTAGACCCTCCCCATTCAGGGTGGTGCGGCCGGCCGTTGCACCGATCAGGAAACCCCGAGCCTGACTATCTCCCGCCGCCCAGGCGAGATCACCGATACGCTGGAAGCCAAACATCGAGTAGAAGATATAGAAGGGCACCATCGGGTAGGCGCTGGTGCTGTAGGAGGTCGCGGCGGCCAGCCAGGCAGAAAAGGCGCCCGCTTCGTTGATGCCCTCCTCCAGGATCTGGCCCTTCTGGTCTTCCTTGTAAAACATGATCTGCCCGGAATCGTGCGGTGTGTAGCGCTGTCCCACAGAGGAGTAGATCCCGAGCTGCCGAAACATGCCCTCCATGCCGAAGGTGCGCGCCTCGTCCGGCACGATGGGCACGACCCGCTCGCCTATACTCTTGTCCTTCACCAGGGTGGAAAGCATGCGCACAAAGGCCATCGTGGTGGATACCTGGCGCTTGCCACTGCTCTTGAGCTGGCTGCCAAAGGCCGACAGTGGCGGCGTAGACAATAACTCCATCTGCTGACGCCGCGCAGGAATGGGCCCACCCAGCTCTTCCCGCCGCTGCTGCATATAGCGCAGCTCCGGGCTGTCCGGTGCGGGCCGATAATAAGGCACATGTTTCAGTTCGGCGTCAGAAATGGGGATGGCGAAGCGGTCACGAAAAGCCTTCAGGCTGTCCATATCCAGTTTTTTCAGTGAGTGTGTCTCGTTGTTGGCCTCCCCGGCCTCGCCCATACCATAACCTTTTACCGTCATGGCCAGAATCACCGTTGGCCTCACCTGCTCCTCTGCCGCCGCGGCATAGGCCGCATAGACCTTGTACGGGTCGTGGCCGCCCCTGTTGAGGTACATGATGTCCTCGTCCGACAAATCTGAGACCAGCTCCAGCAGCTCGGGGTACTTGCCAAAGAAGTGCTCCCGGGTGTAAGCCCCGCCGTTGTACTTGTAGTTCTGCAGCTCACCGTCACAGACCTCGTCCATACGCTTCTGTAGCAGCCCCGTTTCGTCCCGCTCCAGCAGCGGGTCCCACTTGCGGCCCCAGATGACCTTGATGACATGCCAGCCGGCCCCTCGAAACACACCTTCGAGCTCCTGGATAATTTTGCCATTTCCACGCACCGGACCGTCCAGCCGCTGCAGGTTGCAATTGACCACGAAGTGCAGGTTGCCTAGCTTTTCCCGGCCCGCCAGGGAAATGGCTCCCAGGGACTCAGGCTCATCGCACTCACCGTCTCCCATAAAGCACCACACGTTGCGATCACCGTGCTCCACCAGCCCGCGGCTCTGCTGGTACTTCATTACGTGGGCCTGGTAGATCGCCTGGATGGGACCCAGCCCCATCGAGACGGTCGGAAATTGCCAGTAATCAGGCATCAGCCAGGGGTGGGGGTAGGACGACAGGCCATCGCCGTCCACTTCGCGCCGAAATTTGTCCAGTTGGTCCTCATCCAGGCGACCTTCCAGGTACGAGCGTGCATACATGCCCGGCGCACTATGTCCCTGGTAGAACACCAGGTCTCCCGGGTGGCCGTTGGCCGTGCCGCGAAAGAAGTAGTTGAATCCCACGTCGTAAAGCGTGGCGCTGGAGGAAAAACTCGAGATGTGCCCGCCCAGCCCCTCATCATTGTCATTGGCCCGCATCACCATCGCCAGCGCGTTCCAGCGCACCAGCGAGCGAATCCGGCGCTCCATGAACAGGTCCCCCGACATCATCTTTTCCTGGGCGGCGGAAATGGTGTTGGAAAAAGGCGTGGTAATGGCGGGGGGCAGGCGCAAGCGCTGCAATTTGGCGTGTTTGGTCAGTTCCTGCAGCAGGAAGGAGGCGCGCTCCGGACTACTGTGTTTGGCGACTTCGTCCAGTGCGTCCAGCCACTCCCGGGTCTCCAGGGGATCGATGTCTTCGGTCATGCCGCTAGCCTCTTCAAATTACCGCCCGGGTCAGGATCTCGCCACTTTAGTAAGTTCTATATTAGAATCATGTCGCGATATTCCCACCGAAAATTGCCGGGAACTGATCAAAAACCGCTCCCATGCACCCACCAACAGTCCTGCCAGAGCCTCGGACTGTACAGTAATCGATCAGGTAATGAAATTTAGTTCCATATTAGAACTAATAATTGGCAGGCGTTCCAGCCCGCAAGAAGCAGCCAGGGCACCGTGAGCGGGCCCTGATGACTGGTATCGGGTTCTGGCTCACTGAACCAGGTAGTAGTCGTTGTCTCGCTTGATATCGGCGGCTGAGTCGTACTCCAGGAAATCTCCCTCCGGTACGCTGTCCCAACGGCCGGGAGCGACCACTTGCAAGGAGTGCGGCTGGTCAAGGAAGACACGCTGGTAATAGGACTGCCAGTCCTCAAGGGTAAACGCGGCAACCGCAGCGGCGATTTGCTGGCGACCGTCGAATTCAAACTGCTTGGTCGCAATAGACTGCCAGTAAAAATCGGCTCGCTCCCACAGGTTCTTGTCGGGGCGCTGGATATCGCTCAACAGTGCCGCCTTGTGCCGCGCAAACTGTTCCTCATCCAGGTCTCCCGGCACGGTCACCATGAAAGTGCGCATCGCGTCGTAAACATCATTGGCACTGGCCACCGGTGACTGTATCAGCATTACCAGGCCCGGCACTTCCAGCTGGGGCCAGGCAAACGCGCTGGCGATATACCCCAGTTGCTGCTCTGTTCGCAGCTGCTGGAAAAAACCGGACTTCATCACTTGTGCGGTTAGCGCGGCTGCCGCCCGATCCTCCCACGCATTGTCAGCGCCCTGCAGATACCAGGCGACCACCGAGTCATCGTGAGCGATATCCACCTCGTACTGCAGCGACTCCCCAGCCTTGAGCTTCAACACCCGCAGGTCGGGCAGCGCCGGTGCCGGCCCCGCCGGGAGAACCGTTGCCAGCATCGAAGAGACGTCTTTGACAAAACTCTCCTCGTAGTTGCCATAGATCAGCACTTCCGCCGTGGCGCCAGCCCAGAACCGCTTTGCATAGGCCTCCAACTCTGCCATGTCCAGCTCTTCCAGGGCAGCTATCAGTGCTTGCTCGCCCCACTCGCCATACCGCATGGCCTCTTGCAGGTCCGCCATCGCCTGGCCCGCAGGGCGCCCCGCCACCCGGTTTTCCAGGGCACGTATCATGTCCTTGCGAATGTCCTCGAAGCGTTGCGGGTCGAAGTCCGGTTCGGCTACAACCGCCAAAAGTTCCTTCAGCAGCAGGACCTGCTTGTCGTTGTAACCCTTTATACGCAGGCTGATGCCCTGGGCATGCTTGTAAAAGTCGAAGTTCAGCCCGGCCAGCAGCGCCGGGTAGGCGAACTCGTTGACGTCATCCTTGAGCACCGCGGTAAAGAGCACCGCCGAGGCAGTCTGCTTCGCGCTCTGTCCCACCTCGGGCGAACGAAAGTTTATATAAGTTCCCCCCTTGGGCACGCGAAACTCGTCGTCCTGCAGAAACCAGATTTTTTGTCGCTCCGACTGCAGTGCGACAGCCGGAAGTGTCGGGTGATCCTTGGCCAGGCTCACCAGGGCAATGTCATCGGCAATGAAGTCATTGGGCTCGGGCAGCGCAAACGGCACCGGCTGAATCGGCTGCTGCCACGCAGCAACTTGCACGGCCGACAAGGTCTGCCGCGAATAGGGCACCTGGTAATAAGGCGATACGCTATCCGTTTCCACACTCTTGTCGCTGAGCGTGATCACAGCATTGGTGGCGACAATGTCCTGCAGCAGGCCGTTGATCATGTCCTGATCGTATCGCTCCATCATATAGGGACCACGCAGCACATCCTGTGGTGCGTATCTCTGCATGCTGGCCGCTGTACCACTCACATAGCTGATCGGGCTGCCCTCCTGCTTGAAACGAAAAGCAAGCTCGGCGATACGGGACTGCTCATCATACAAGCGCTGGCGTGCACCCTGCTCCCGGAGCATATCCATGTAGGCAAAAAACAGCTGTACGACCCGCTCGTAGTCCTGCACACCGCGCTCAGTCAGCGAAATACTGACGCTGAACAGGCCGCCTCCTGGCCAGCTCAATCCCCCGCCGGCAGAGAGGCCTTCGGCAAGACCCTCGGCCTTGAGTTGGGATAGCAGACTACCCTCGCCCTCATGTCCCACGAGATTGCCCAGATAGGACAGCGGCTTCACATCATAGGCTTTGCGATAGTCCGGAATCGGAAAGGACAGATCCAGTTGGCGCAGCGTTGCCTGCGGCTGTATCTGCACGAGCATCGGCAGGCTGCCGGGCGCAAACAGCGGCGCGGTAAAGCTCTCTCGTTCATAGGAGGTATTGGGCACCTCGGAAAACAGCGGAACCACCATGGCTTCCAGCTCGTCCAGTGACTGTGATCCCAGCACAACCAGGTCCATGGCATTGGCAGAATAGTGGGTTTCGTAAAACCGGATCAGCTCATCGCGAACGCTGCTACCGGGGCGGTCCGCCAGGGTGTCCAGCGAGCCCACTGCAAATTGGCTGTACGGGTGAGCCGGGTTCATTATGGATTGGAGTACATCGTTGCCGCGACGGGAGTCACTTTTCAGCCCCATCTGGTATTCCGCCTCCACGGCATTTTTCTCCCGCTCTACATAGGCCGCATCAAACCGGGGGGCGATGAAAAACTGGGCAAAACGATCAAGTGCCTCGGGCAGGTAGTCAGCGGTGACATCGAAAAAGTAATTGGTGTTTTCCAAGGCGGTGTAGGCGTTGCGAGTGCCGCCATGCTCGGTGATATATTCCTCGTACTCCGCCGGATCGGGATACTTGTCCGTACCAAGGAACAACATATGTTCGAGAAAGTGGGCCAGCCCTCCCCTACCCTGGGGGTTGTCGCTGCTTCCCACCGCCACATTCAGCGACGCCGCCGCTTTGACGGTCGTCGGGTCGGAAATCAGCAGCACTTCCATTTCATTGGGCAGTGTGACCAGCCGGTACTGGTAGCTGTCATTGGGGCTCTTTACCGGCTCTGGCCCGGTATCGGGCACGGTGGCGCAAGCGACTAAAATAAAGGCAAGGCAAAAGCCTAGCAGGGGATTCAGCCCCTGCCGCGAGAAAAGGGCGGGCATCAATTACTCCATCTCGGATTGATTTGTATCGGCGGTCCTGTCAGGTTCCGCGGTCGGCCAGGCATTGATAATGGCCTTAATCATGGTGGCCAGCGGAATGGCGAAAAACACGCCCCACAGACCCCAGATTCCACCAAAAAACAGCACCGCCAAAATAATGGCGACGGGGTGCAGGTTGACTGCCTCGGAGAACAGCAGCGGAACCAGCACGTTCCCATCCAGTGCCTGGATGATCAGATAGACAGCGCATAGCGCATAAAATTCACTGCTCATGCCCCACTGGAAGAACCCCACCATGGCCACCGGCAAAGTGACCATGGCAGCGCCGATGTAGGGAATGATGACGGACAGGCCCACACATAGAGCCAGTAACGCTGCGTAGTTCAGCCCCATCCAGGAAAAAGCGGCGTAGCAGACCAGGCCCACCACGATGATCTCGAGCACCTTACCGCGGGCGTAATTGGCGAACTGCATGTTCATCTCACCCCAGATGCGCCGCAGCAGCGGGCGTTCCTGGGGTAGGAAGCCACCCGACCACTCGAGCAACTCATCCTTGTCCTTGAGAAAGAAGAAGACCAGCATGGGAATGAGGATCATATACACCAGCACGGTCAGTACGCCGGGGATTGAGGCGAAGGAACGCGTCAAAATCGCCTGCCCGAGTCCCGCGATTTCTGCCTTGGCCAGTGCGGTCACCTCGTTCAACTGGGCCGCCGAGAACAATTCCGGGTAGCGCTGCGGCAGGACATCCATCAGCAGGCGGCCCTGCTCCAGCATGCGGGGCATCTCCTGGGCGAGGCTGGCCAACTGGCGCCACACCAATGGCAGCAGGCCAAGTGTGATGCCGAAAAAGGCCCCTACAAACACCAGGTAGGACACCGAAACGCCCAGCCACTGCGGCAAGCCGTGCCGCTCCAACTGGGTTGAGAGCCCCTCCATGAGAAACGCCAGCACCAGCGCCGCCAGTACCGGCGCCAGAATGTCACCGATGCTCATCAGCAGGATGACACCAATGGTCAGCATTACCAGCAAGAGGATGGATTCCTCCTCAAACAGGTAGCGCTTGTACCACTTGTGAAAAATATCGAGCATTAGGTCTGTACCTCGGGGCCAGTCAGGTTTTTTTCAAGAGATGCCGGTAGACGCCGTCGGCTTCGTCACTGGTAAGCAATAGATGGCCGGACTGCTCGGCAAAGACCCTGAAGTCCCGCACCGAGCCCTGGTCGGTCGAGAGCACCAGCAGACACTGCCCTGCCTCCATACCATTGAGTGTCCGCTTGGCCTTCAACAGGGGCATCGGACAAACCAGCCCCCTGGTATCGAGCTCTACCGGATCTGCTTCACTCATCGCGTCTTTGCTCAGGCAAATTAGCGCGCCAGTATAGCGACACGCGGGCACAGAATGAACTTTAACCCCCGGTATTACTCCAATATCCGCTTCCAAAGGGATTGTGGCCTTGTCGGCCCCCTGAAGTACAATGGAAACCCTGTTATTAGGCGATTAGTGGTGATGCCTGTCTGTGTTTGACTCCGTGATGATATGCCTGGCGGCCCGCAAGCGGGTATTGGTGATGCTGCTCTCACTACTGCTTATCAGCAGTGGCGCACCCTCCAGCGCCCAGGAACTCAAGTTGCCCAACCTGGGGGAATCGTCCACCAGCATGTTCTCGGCCGAGTTTGAGCACCAGCTGGGGCGCAACTGGCTGCGTTTTTTCCGCAGCCAGGTACCTACCGTAGACGACCCCCTGTTACACGAATACCTCGAGCATCTTATCTACCTGCTGGTGTCCCACAGCAAGCTCGAAGACCGCCGGGTGGAGGTGGTTGTCGTGGACAGTCCGCAGATCAATGCGTTTGCCGTACCTGGCGGCGTGATCGGCATCAACAACGGCCTGCTCTTGTACGCCCAGACTGAGGACGAGCTGGTGACCGTCCTGAGCCACGAAATCGCTCACCTGAGCCAGCGTCACTTCTCCCGCGGTGTCGAATTCCGCCAGCAGAACCAGCCTCTCACCCTGGCCGCCATGTTGGCCAGTTTTGTGCTGATGGCCACCGCCGGCGCCGACGTGGGCATGGCCGCCATGTCCGCCACCCAGGCTGCCGCCGAGAGTTCGGCCCTGCGCTACAGCCGCACCAACGAGCAGGAAGCCGACCGGGTGGGCATGCAAACCCTGGTGGAGGCCGGGTTTGACCCCCATGCCGCTCCGACCATGTTTGAGCGCATGATGCAGGCCTCGCGTTATTCAAGCGCCGATCGCATGCCGGAGTTTCTCAGAACCCACCCCCTGTCAGAAAACCGCATAGCCGATACCCGCAACCGGGCCAGGCAGCACCCCAAGCAGGAACCGTCTGTGTCCCTGGATTACCAGTTGATGCGGGCCCGGGTTGCCAATCAGTTGGCGACCTCCCCGGAAGAGGCAGTGCAAACATTTCGCGGCGAACTCGACGGCACCCCGCGCTCGACGGAAGCGGCCACCTATGGCCTCGTGCTGGCACTGACATCGGCGGGCAAGCCGGCTGAGGCAGGACTGGAACTCGACGGCATCTGGTCCCGAAACCCGGACCGGGTCGAGTACATTATTGCCGATGCGGAAATCGACATGGCCCGCAACCAGCCCAACAAGGCGGTGGATAAACTCGCAGCGAGACTAAAAGTGACACCGGGTAATCACCCCCTGACGATGGCCTATGCCAACGCGCTGTTGATGGACCAGAAACCACATATCGCCGAACAGGTGCTGGTGGCCCAGAGCAAACTGAAGCCCAATGACCCCGGCCTGTGGTACCTGCTGGCGGAGGTACAGGGACTTTCAGGCAACATTTCGGGTCTGCACCAGTCCAGGGCGGAATATTTTATCCTGAATGGCAACCTGGACGCCGCCGAGAAGCAACTGAGCTATGCCCTGAAACTGACCCGCGGTGACTACCCGACCAACGCCAAGATTAACCAGCGACTGGCGGATATTGCTGAAATTCGGGCGCAGATGGATGCCTGACGGCGCCTGAGCCGGGAAGACTCAGGCGTTGCCTATTACCGGCACGTGCATGTTCGCAGCGAAATCGAGCATGCGCCGCAGGGGCACCATCGCCTGCTCGCCCACAGCCGGATCCACAAATATCTCGTTATCGTTCCGGTCAAAGGCCGCATCCAGGGCTTCCAGGTCGTTCATCGCCATCCAGGGACAATTGGCGCAGCTGCGACAGGAGCCCCCCTCACCTGCGGTGGGCGCGATAATGAACTCCTTGTCGGGTGCCTGCTGCTGCAACTTGTAGAAAATACCCTGGTCGGTGGCCACAATGAAACGGGTGTTGTCCATTTCAACCGCCGCGCGAATGATCTGGGTGGTTGAGCCCACCCGGTCGGCCAGCTCGACCACCGCTGCCGGCGATTCGGGGTGGACCAGCACGGCGGCGTCAGGGTAGACCCTCTTCAGGTCGGCGATACCCCGGGCCTTGAACTCCTCATGGACGATGCAGGCACCGTCCCACATCAGGATATCCGCTCCGCTCTCGCGGCGCACATAATCGCCCAGGTAGCGGTCCGGCGCCCAGATAATCTTCTCGTCCTGGTCGGCCAGGTGTTCCGCAACCGCCAGAGCAATGCTCGATGTCACCACCCAGTCTGCCCTGGCTTTCACAGCGGCGGAGGTGTTGGCGTAGACCACCACCTGCCGGTCGGGGTGCTGGTCACAGAACGCCGAAAACTCCTCTATGGGACAGCCCAGGTCCAGTGAACAGGTTGCTTCCAGGGTTGGCATCAGCACCCGTTTGTCCGGGGTGAGGATCTTGGCGGTCTCGCCCATGAATTTGACTCCGGCCACGATCAGGGTCTGGGCCGGGTGGTCGTGCCCGAACCGCGCCATTTCGAGAGAGTCGGACACACAACCGCCGGTTTCCTCCGCCAGCGCCTGGATAGCCGGCGCCGTGTAGTAATGCGCGACAATCACGGCATTCTCCTGCACCAGCCGGGCCTTGATGCGCTCGCGCAGTTCAGCCTCCCGGGCCGGGCTCAGCTGCTTCTGCTCCTCGTGATCGAGATGGTATTGCACCTGCTGGCGGATTATTTCCAGTTTGTCAGCGGCTATGCTCATACGGGTCTGCGGTGGCGGTGTCCAAAAGGAATGAAAGTCTATCATAGAACCCGGAGCGGTCACCTTCGCCGGCTGCGAGCGCAAAGGCTGGTAATTTTCAATAAACATTTACTAGAATTTCTCTGAATTCTTCCGTATAACTTTATGTTATATAAAGAATAAAGCAGCAACATACGGCCAGGGGAAGCGAAGAGAATACTTTTCGCAGGCAAATGATGCAGCTTCGCGGGTGAGACCGGCCAGGGCGATTGAGTGGATCTGCACACTGTTTTAATAATATCCGAGCACAAGACAGATCACCTGATCCTGTCTGCATGCCTTGAGCGCGCGGCACCAACGCGGTTCCGGCTGGCATCCCAGAACCTGATCCAGCGCCCTCTCGAGGCGCTGCTCGACCCCGCGATCGACGCGGTCATCATGGCCAATGGGCCGGAAACCGAGTACCTGCTGCGGCTCGCACAGAAAAACAATGTCACCGCTCCCATCATCCTGTTGCTGGACGAGGTGTCAGAAAAGATCAGCGCCCAGCTGCGCGATTACGGGGCCCAGGACTACCTGGTCAGGGGCCAGTTACAGGATCAGCTGGTGCATCGTATCCTCGATTACAGCATCCAGCTCAAGGAAGCGCGGGAGGAGATCCTGCAACTCTCCAACAGGGACGGGCTGACCGGCGCGCTGAACCGGGCCGGATTTCGGGCCCACCTGGAGCGCGCCATGGACCGCTCGGAGCGCTACGGGTTCAACACCGCACTGCTCTATATCAATGTCGACCAGTTCGCCAACATCAATGACAATTACGGGGAAGCCGACGGCGACCTGATGATCAAGACGATCTCTCGCCGCCTGATCAACAAGCTGCGCAGTACCGACAGCATTGCGCGCCTGGGCGGCGACGAGTTCGCCATTGTACTTGAGGATGTCAGCTCCACCGGCGATGTCGCCCTTATCGCCGAAAAAATGCTCGGATCGATCTCCGCACCGATGGTGCTGAGCGAGCAGCAGGTCTCCGTGGACGCCAGCATCGGCGTCGCGATTTTCCCGGAGGACGGGCGCGATTTCCCGGACCTGGTGGACAACGCCCGCAGCGCCATGCAACAGGCAAAAAGCGTAACCGGGTGCAAGTTCATACGCTACTCGGAGCAACTGCTGTTTGACGTGGCCGGCGGCAATTCGCTGGCGGCCGAATTGCGTACGGCCGTGCGCAAGAACCAGTTTGAACTGCACTACCAGCCGCGGGTCGACCTGAACAATGGTCAGCTGGTAGGCCTGGAGGCGCTACTGCGCTGGAATCATCCCGAGAGAGGTCTGCTGGCACCCGGGGAGTTCCTGTCGGCCTGTGAGGACATGGGCCTGATGAAAACCATCGGTTACCAGGTCATACAACACGCCTGCTCTGCACTGATCTGGCTGAGCGAGCAGAATATGCGCAACGTCGATGTGGCGGTAAATATCTCCTTCTCGCAGATCCAGGACAATCGGTTCGTGGAAATCGTCAAGGACATCGTGACCCGCAGCGGGGCGGACGCCTCGCGACTGGAGTTCGAACTGACCGAGTCCACCATCCTGAAAAGCCCCGGCGAGATCAAGGCGCGCATGGATGAACTGCGGGAACTGGGGATCTCTTTCTCACTGGACGATTTCGGCACCGGGTTCTCGCAGCTGTCCCACCTGACGGAGCTACCCATCTCCGCCCTCAAAATAGACGCGTGCTTTGTGCGCGATGTACCTACCAACCCGCACCAGGAAGCCGTCTGTACCATGATTATTGAAATGGCCCAGCGGCTGGGCATGCTGGTAATCGCAGAGGGTGCCGAAACCCATGAACAGGTCGAGTTCCTGCGCGAAAACAACTGCCAGCAGGTGCAAGGCTTCTACTACAGCCCGGCCATACCCCTGCAGCAGCTACCCCGTTTTGTGCAGGAGCAGCGCTTCAAGCGCCGCGAGCGGTTGTTCTCCTGAGCCGAACCGGGAGACGACCCCGATTCAGTAAATCACCCGGTTGCGACCGGCCTTTTTAGCCCGGTACAGCATTTTATCCGCAACCATCACGACCTCATCCGGTCTGGGATAATCCTCGCTGCGTTCGGCCACCCCGGCGCTGATTGTTACCGCCACCTGGGAGCTGCCCAAGCGGGTGGCACCTCGCCTGCGAGCGCCATCACGCGCTCGTGCCGGGCGCTTGCCGCGGTCGCGGATTGACATGCGGTAATCCGAGATCTGCTCTCGCACCGAATCGAGTGCAGCTGCGGCTTCCTCCAGCGACTTGCGCGGAAAAACCACGCAAAACTCCTCTCCGCCATAGCGATAGGCCGTCCCGCCGCTCCCCACCCGGTCAATATGGGCGGACACCATACGCAGCACCTCATCGCCCACATCGTGTCCGTGTTTGTCGTTAAATTTCTTGAAATGGTCGACATCGAGCATCGCAATGCAGTACCTGCGCCCGAGGCGATTCAGCCGCTCACCGAGAGCCCGTCGTCCCAGCAGACCGGTCAGTTCATCGCGATAGGCCATCGCATGCGTGCTGCGCAGCAGGCCCCACACCAGGCACAGCCCCGCCGCTACGCACATGACGACCGAGATGTCCTCCAGATGGAGCAGCGCCAGCAGGAAATACAGCGCTCCCAAAACGCCGAGTATTGCCGCCTCGGCCTCCTCGTTGCGCACGACCACCAGCACCAGGCCCACTACCAGCACGAGGGCAACCAGCAAGGTGGCGCCGCGCGATATCACGTAGCCCTCGGTCGGCCGCGCCCGGTAGTACTGGGCCGCGGCATCACTGGCTTCGGGCAGCCACTGCGCCAACTGGGCGCAGACCAACGCCAGGAACACAAATAGCAGGGAGAGTATCAGGCCCTGCAGGTTCCAGATGCCGGTTTCGGGAACCAGCAGCAAAAACAGGCAAAGCAGCGGCAAAGCCAGGCTTAGAGCCAGGTACAGACGGCTGGCGTCAGGCTGGGACAGGCTGACCTGCAGGTGGTTCTGGACTATCCAGAAGAACACGGCCACGCCAAAAGCCGCCAGCATCAGCCGACAGCGGTTGAACTGGTAGGCCAGGAACAGGGCAACGGCGCACAGCAGGTAGGGCGAATATGCCAGCGCGACCCGGGTTTCCGGGCCCAGCTTGTCGAGAAAAACGCGCAGCCACAGTGCTCCACCAACAAGCACGACAGGCACTAGCAACCGCGTCGTTGCCGTGGGATGAATCTGCATGGTGCCCCTTTTTGTCTCCCCTGCTACTGTCTTGTTCGGGTCGCAACAGCTCAGTGCCGCTTAATGCCCGGTAAGTCTCATTCGCACTAGGCGCGAGGTTCCAGTGATGATAGCCTACAAACACTAAAATAAGCATTACCCCGGGCCCAGATGTCAAACACTGAGCAACCCCGCCACAAAGCGAAAATACTGGTCAGCGACGACGACCAGAACGTGCGCCTGTTGACACGCCAGTGCCTCGAAGCTGAGGGGATGATCGTGGTCGAGGCGGCAGATGGCCTGGAGACACTGGATGTCTTCACCCGGGAGCGGCCTGATCTGGTGTTCCTGGACGTTGAAATGCCGGGAATGACTGGACTTGAGGTCTGTGAGCGTATTCGCCAGCTACCCCAGGGCGAATCGATACCCATCATGATCGTGACCGGCTCGGACGACCGTCGCTCCATCGATGCCGGCTTCGAGGCAGGCGCCACCCAATACAAGACCAAGCCGGTCAACTGGTCGTTGCTGGGGCGTGATGTCCAATATATGTTGCGCGCCAGTAACGCGTTCAACGCCCTGAAGCGGCAGGAAGACAGGTTGCGCTACCTGGCTTATTACGACCCGCTGACCAGCCTCCCCAATCGACGCAGTTTTAACGAGCAGCTGACACGCATCCTCAAGCGCAGCCAGCGCCGTAATTCCAACGCGGCACTGCTGTTTATCGACCTGGACCACTTCAAGCGCATCAACGACTCGATAGGTCATGGCCGCGGCGATCGCCTGCTGGTAGAGATCGCTAAACGGCTCACGATGGAACTGCGCGAGGACGACGCGATCAACTACTTCTCTGACCAAAGCGCAGAGGACGATGACGAACTGATCACCGGGAACACCGAAATTGCCAGGCTTGGCGGTGACGAGTTCACCGTCGTGCTGTCAGATGTGCAAGACACCATGCATGTTGAGCGCGTGGCCAATCGGATACTCGCCACCCTGTCTGAACCTATCCCGCTGCAGTCCCACAACCCGGTTGTGACACCCAGCATCGGAATCGCCATTTTCCCACACGATGGCGGCGACCCGGACACCCTGGTACGCAACGCCGATACCGCCATGTATGTCGCGAAGGCGGAAGGGCGGGCCTGCTACCGTTTCTATGACGAGGAAATGAACTCGCGGGCGGTAGAGCAGCTGAAGATGGAAGAAGAGCTGCGCACCGCGATGCGCAACCATGAACTCGAACTGCGTTACCAGCCCCAGGTAGACACGAAAACGGGCGAGGTGGTCAGTATGGAGGCCCTGGTTCGATGGAAGCACCCCACCCGGGGCATGGTATCGCCGCTGGAGTTCATCCCCGTCGCCGAACGCACCGGCCAGATTATCGAACTGGGCGAATGGGTGATGGGCGAGGTCGCCAGGCACTGTCTGTACTGGGACTCCATGGGCCTCAAACCCTTTCGGATATGCGTCAACATCTCGCCGCTACAGTTTAACCAGGCCGACCTGCCGCAGTGGATATCGGGCTTCCTGAAGCGGTCAAAGTTGCCACCGGAGCGACTTGAACTGGAACTGACCGAAAGCGCCATCATGACCGACGCCAAGACCAATATTGCCCGGTTGCGAGACCTCAAGGCACTGGGCCTGCAACTGGCCGTTGACGATTTCGGTACGGGATACTCTTCGCTCAGTTATCTGAAGCGCTTCCCCATCGACACTCTGAAGATCGACCAGAGCTTCGTCGCCGACCTGCATAGCGCCGACGGCGCTGCGATCGTAGATGCGATCATAGCGCTGGCTAAAACCCTGAACCTGCAGGTGGTCGCGGAGGGCATAGAGGACGAGTACCAGCTGTCGTACCTGGTGGCAAAGGAGTGCGACCTGCTGCAGGGTTTCTACTTCGCGATGCCAATCTACCCAGAAGACGTTCCGGACATGCTACGCCAGATTTTCACCTGGGAAATATACGGCACGCACACCAAGAATACCGGCTGACACCGCCTTACCGAATGAGATATCCCACGCTACTGGCCGCCGCTCCGGTATGCCTTGCTTTACTTTCCCCATTGCTCAGCGCCGAAACGCCAGCCGACCCCGATGAGCCACTCAAGGTTTTTCTTCAGGGCACTTCATCCAGTGCGCTCAGCTCGCTGGTGACAGCCCAGGGCGGTACGCTAACCCATGACCTCCACCTCATAGACGCCGTGGGCGCCGCACTGACCCGCCGCCAGTTGGAGCAGGTACTAAAATCACCTGAAGTAACCCGTTTTTTCGACGACCTGTCGATAGCAGGTGAGGCGCCGAAAGACCTCCCGGAGGATGAACAAGCCTGCGATGTGGCTGGCGCGCTGGAACTGGAGATCAAGGACACAACCATTAGTTGGACCTTGTACAACAAACAGCTAAGCCCGGCCAAGCTGGAGCGACTGGACCTGGTCTGGCCCTCTGAGCTGGGGCCGATAAAGCGCGTCACACTGGGCGACGCGGTGATGGACCCGGCAACTTTTACCGAGGCTGCCCCCGGCAGGGTATCTATCGAGCCCGGGAGCAAGCCCGCAGCGGTGGCAATGGCACTTGAGGGAAGCCAGGTACTTCGCGTGGACTTTACCAGTGAGATAAGCGACCCCGTGCTGCAACGCGACTTCTCGATCGAGGCCAACTTCTCGGGCGCATGCTCAGTGGAGCTGATACCGGGGTACAAGGACAACAACGAGAATTTCTATTACAACGCGGTCGCGGGTGTTGACGCACTCCATCGCCACGGCATCACGGGCCGCGGCGTTACCGTCGCCGTGATCGACTCAGGCCTTTGGGAGCACCCGGCACTGACTCGCAATACCCGCGGCAAACCCCGGATACTCGCTCGGTACGACGCGATCACCGGCACCCTGGCAGAGGAGGTATTCGATGCCAGCGGGCATGGCACCCATATGACCAGTGTCATCGCCCATAGCGGTGCCACCACTTATCAGGGGACGCCCACGGGAGCATTCAAAGGCGTCGCACCCGATGCCAACCTCGTCTCCGTCAAGGCCTTTGACGTTGAGGGCCAGGGCGACTTCCTGGATATCGTGAGAGCGATCCAGTGGGTGGTAGACAACCGGGAAACCTACGATATTCGGGTACTCAACCTGTCGTTCGCTGCCAGGCCGCGCTGGAGCTACTGGCTGGACCCGATCAACCAGGCTGTAATGCACGCGTGGGCAAACGGCATTACGGTCGTTGCAGCCGCCGGGAACGAAGGGCCCGATCCAATGACTATCGGCTCCCCCGGCAACCTGCCATTCGTGATCACCGTAGGGGCCGTCACCGACTCCTGGACACCCGAAGACCGGGACGATGACTACATTCCGGACTTTTCATCCCGCGGCCCGACGCCCAACGCCCATATCAAGCCCGACTTCGTTGCCCCAGGCGGCCATATAACCGGCCTGACCCGTCCCGGCTCCAGCCTCACCCAGGAATATCCGGAGTACATGCTACGCACCGGCGAGTTCGTGATGACGGGGTCGTCACAGGCGGCGGCGCTGGTTTCGGGCGTCGCTGCCCTGCTGCTACAGCTGGAGCCCGAGCTCAGTCCTGACGATATCAAATGCAAACTGATGACCAGCGCCGAACCGGCCATCAACGAGGACGGCTTGCTGGCCTACAGCCCATTCCAGCAGGGACATGGCTATATGAACGCAACGAGGGCAGTAACCCTGGGCCAGCGCGGCTGCGGAAATGCCGGCCTGGACATCCGCAGCGAAATGGCTGGGACAACACATTCACAGGGGCCCGCCACGGTGGCGGAGGACGGCACCGCCAGCCTTCCCGGCCTGGGGGAGTTGCTCTCCCCTACTCCAGCGGAACAGGGGTACAGCAAGACCCGCAAGTGGGGGGTAAAAGCGCACATCGAGCGATTTGATCAGCCGCCAGACGCGTCCGGAGAGCGCGCTGCGTTCGACTGGTTCCGGCTCTACGAGCAGGAACGCAAAACCATCAGCACCCTGTCCCGGCAGGCCCCGGAATAGGCTCGCTTCACCCTCCCAAAAATCCACCAAAAAAACGCCTGTAACACCTACCCCTTACGGGTTAGCGTAAGGGTACGCATTTTCTTCACTTTTCCATTATATTACATTGACTTAAGGTGACTCATCACCACGCCCCCGGGGCCCGCCACCGCACTTTTCTTTATCGGCTACCCCAAAAAGGTTATACCCGCCTCTTCATCTAAGCCGCTATCACCCGTATAACGAAGTCAAGGATCATCGAAAGAACCTGTGACGGCACTTCCAAAACGGGAAATCGGTCCCAAAACTGCGTCACAGTTCTGATAAAAAATGGGTTTCACAAGGCGGGCAAAGGCGATGAAAACAATCAAAACACTCGGTTACGCAAGCATCAGCGGCATGGCACTGGCACTCCTTACGCCTTCACTCAGCTTTGCTGAAATGAGCGAACCTGCCGCCAGCGGGCAAAGTAGTAGTCTGGTGCACCGGGT
>Ga0316197_10001003_pt1 | contig 19992 bp, 24 predicted proteins | sample OudBiesiAoxic_MG_FD_204939 | JGI IMG/M metagenome (GOLD analysis project Ga0316197, IMG submission 204939) | Coastal sediment microbial communities from Oude Bieten Haven, Netherlands - site A oxic | ecosystem: Environmental > Aquatic > Marine > Coastal > Sediment | place: Netherlands... | reverse complement strand
GCATTGTTGTATATTTTCATAATGATATGTTTGTTTCTTAACTTCTTTTCTGGAAATAATAAGGAGATCGTTTGACATGATGTGTTGTGCAACTGACAGAAATTGTCAGTCAAACACAATAAGAGACGGGTTCAAGAAACGGGGTCAGAGAAAAAAGGAACCTAAGCTCTTGACCACTCGCCACTACCCTCAGTTTAAGTAAGCTGGCAGTGAGAAACGGCCCCTGGAACGTAGGAAAACTGGGTTCGTGATACCCTTCCTTACCCTGGGCCATATAAACGGAATATCGATGGTTTGTGTAGACCATAAAAGGCGTGTTTTCATGGTTTTCTGCTGGCTGGTCTGCCTTCCGGTGGCAGGCTTGTGGGCGGGTCCACAGCCGGAGCAACTCGACCGGTTACAAGCCGACCTGACGCCAGTGGGAGCCCTACGTGCCGGCAATGCTGATGGTCGTATCCCGGAGTGGAGCGGCGGCATCGACCAACCACCACAGGGATATCAGCCCGGAGCGGTTCATATTGACCCCTTTGATGGCGAAACAGCGTTGTTGCGCATCAATGCTGCAAACCTCGATGAACATGCTGCTTATCTAAGCCCTGGTCATATCGCGATGCTCAGGAAATACGGTGAATCTTACTTCATGGATGTTTACCCAACACATCGAAGCGCCGCATTTACACAAAGGATTTACGATAAAACCGCTTCAAACGGGATTGCCGGGCATCTGACAGCTGATGGTGAAGGCGTACTGGATGTAGCCGAGGGATTTCCTTTTCCATTCCCCGACAACGGCCGGGAACTCATCTGGAACCACAAGCTCAAGTACAAGGGACTTGGCAGTATCCGTCGCCTTAACCTGGTCAATGCAACGGCGGGTGGCAAATACCAGTTGGTAAATATGCAAGTTGAAGTGCTCAGCCAGTATCACCAACCGGGTGCAACCCTTGAGTCTATCGACAACCGACTTCTCTACCTGATGCAGATCATCAATTCGCCGGCCCGACTGGCGGGTAGCCTGTTACTGGTTCATGAATCTGTAAACCAGGCGCTGCGACCACGCGATGTCTGGGTCTATAACCCGTCACAAAAACGCGTTATACGGGCACCGAATGTCGCTTACGACAACCCCGCCGCAGCGACCGATGGCCTGGCGGTCAGCGACATGGCGGATATGTTCAATGGTGCGATGGATCGTTTTGACTGGTCGCTTGAGGGCAGGCGTGAGATTTATGTGCCCTACAATGCATACCGGATACATGGCAGCCCTTCTGACTACAAAGAACTGGTATTACCCGGTCACCTGGAACCCTCGTTATTGCGCTACGAGTTGCACCGTGTATGGGTGGTAGAGGCCCGCTTGCGCGAAGGCTCACGACATATCAACCCTCGCAGAACCTATTACCTGGATGAGGACAGTTACCAGATACTTATGGTCGAACACTATGACAAGCGCGGTGAGTTGTGGCGTTTCTCGGAAGCGCACCCCATCGTGTTCTACGAAGTTCCTACACTGTGGACGTCTGTCGAGACACATCATGATCTGCAGTCAGGGCGTTTTGTCTCTTACAGGCAGGACAATCGTAAAGGCGCGGCAAGTTTCAACACGGATCTGTCGGCCAGCCAGTTCTCACCACAGTCCCTGCGTCGCAGAGGTCGACGTTAACAGGCCAGTGAATTGGGGTCCGGGGAATCACAAACCGCTCAAGGTCTGATCAGAATATAACCGTCATCAACCCTGTCGATGATATGTGCGACACCCGCCTGCACGCTAATAGCTACCGGATTGATCTGCGGACGCTCACCGTGGGTTCTTTCCATGGTATCGAGCGTATTCTGGCAGACATAAAATCGCACACCGTTTTCAACCAGGCTGGCAATGCGAACTTCGTTGGGACTACCGGCGTACATGAGCCTGACACCTTTACCGAAGGTCACAATTTCGATATCGATCATATCCGGGCCGCCGTAGTTCTTGATCAGGTTATTGGCCGTATCAAGCACAACGGCCTCATTGGCCTGGTCGCTTAGCTGCAAAATGATGTGTTTCTCTGCGAAAGGCTTGAACTCTTCGCCCTTAACTTCATTGGCTATTGCAATCTGCATGGTGATAAACAGCCATGCGCTCATAAGGCCAAACAGGGTGAATTTTGATTTCATCGAGTTCAGCTTATCTTACCGGCGTAATCAGAGATACCCTTGTTACCAGCCACATTGATCAGCCTGGGCGTGTCAACATTTTCAACTTTAATGGTTTTCCGGTCACGCAAATACTCCGCCACCATATCCCAGACCGGTGGACCGGGAGATTTCGACCCCACCGTGGCCCAACCGGCCACCTTGTAGGTTTTGTCAGCACTCAGTGGACTACCATCGTGCAGACTCAAATTCTCAATACGTTTGCCCATTACCTGGCCCGGATCGCAACTGTAGCTGAGACCGCCGACACGCACCATGTCACCACCTTGTTGATAATAGGGGTCTTCGTGGAACAGGTTGTCGGCCACACTTTCAAGAATCATCTTGAGCTCTGAGCCCTGCATATCCCTGACGTAGGTCTCCGGATACGTCATGGCGGTCTGATCCATCAGGCGTTCCATTGTGATGGTCTGACCCGGAAGAATAGACGTACCCCAACGGAAACCGGGTGACAGGGCGATCTGGGCACCACCAACTTCCCGCATGGCGTCACAGATAACCTGGTCAAAAGTACCATTGAAGTTTCCGCGACGGTACAAAAGAGATTCTGCCACCGCCAGGGGCTCATTTAACTTATCTAAAAATGGCCGCCGCACCTCGTCAATGTAAGCCTGCATAGCGGCATCGGCCGGCAACAGGTTTGAGAATACGGGCAACAACCGATAGCGGTAATTGTTGACCTTTCCTTCACCGAGGTCGAGATCGAGTACAGCCAGGAATTTACCGTTTGACCCGGCATTGGTTACCACGGTTTTTCCACCCGGGTTATTCACCACAACCGGTTTGGGAACCGCATCATGGGTATGGCCGCCAAGTATGAAATCGATACCGGTAACGACACTGGCCATCTTCACATCAACATCCATACCATTATGAGACAGTACGATGACTGCATCAGGACGGTGTTCGGCACGGATCTCATTGACCAGTTCCTGCATATCGGAATCACGGATGCCAAATGACCAGTCGGGGATAAACCGCGCCGGGTTTGCAATCGGTGTGTAGGGGAATGCCTGGCCGATGACTGCAACCTTACGTCCACCCATTTCCCTTATCGTGAATGGTTTGAATGCGTGACCGGTGTCCTCATCATAAACAGGCGCATCGTCGAACATCGCCTCTTCAGTGACAAAAACATTTTGCGCGATAAACTCGCCCTTGAATTCGGAAATGTTTTCCAGGATCTCATCCTGCTGGTAAGTGAATTCCCAGTGACCCGTCATGATGTCCACACCAAGACGGTTGCAGGCCTCTACCATGTCCTTGCCGCGCGTCCACAACGCAGTGGCGGAACCCTGCCAGGTATCACCGCCGTCGAGCAACAGCGAATGGCCATCAGCCACTTCCGCACGTTGACGGTCAACCAGTGTTTTCAAGTGTGCAAAACCACCCACTTTCCCATAGGTCTCGGCAGCAGAAGCAAAATCAAGATAGGTAAACGCATGCGCCTTTGCGTTTCCGGGCTTGATACCCGCGTAATCGAGCAGATGAGCCCCGACCAGATGCGGCGGACGACCCGAAGCCGCGCCGATGCCGATGTTTACATTCGGTTCACGAAAGTACACTGGTTCCAATTGCGCATGGCAATCTGTGAAGTGTAACAACCGGGCATTACCGAATGGCGAAAGAGCGTATATGTCATCTTTCGATTGACCTGCTGCCCCGACGGGTAATAAACCTGCAGCGCTTGCCGCGCCCATAATCGTGAGAAATTCACGTCTGTCCATCATGGCTTGAATCTCCGCCTATTTAGGTACGTGGCTTTGCCAGATTTGCTTTTCTCTTTCAGCCGTAGCAACTGCCAGTTCACCCTGCAGCCTGGCTTCAGTCGCCAATTTGACGGCCAGGTTAAAGTCACCTGACGCTGCGGCCTTTTCAGCATCTTCTAATAGTATTTCAGAGGTACTCCACAACTGTACCTTGCTTTCGGCATCGCCAAGTGTTTGCCGGGCTTCAGTCAGCGCCGCCTGGTATTCGGTAGCATCCGCCGCCATGGCAGGAGCGAACAGGGTCAAAACTGCCAACGAGACAGAAGCCAGAGCTGGAATTAATTGTTTCATTCGTGTCTCCTCATCAGCGGCGTGAAGCCGGCCCGTTCATTTCCATGTCATTGCTCATATACGACAGGAAATATTCGAGTTCCCGGTATACCCGGCTCTGCGGCTCGTAGGGCTTGGCGCGGACCTGTGAATTGCATTCCCTGAAGCGTTTATGCAGTGTGCCGGTTTCCCCCCACTTGGAACGATAGACCGGCCAATGTGTAGCCTGTCCGAGCATACCGCTCAAACGGTCGGCGCGAAGCTGTAATCCGGCCGACTGCATATGACAGTTTTCACAGGCGAACTCCAACTGGCCGCGGCGGGTATAGTAATATTCCTTGCCCGATTCATAGGCAGAAATCGCCCTTGGATCGTCCGGTATAACGACACTCATCTTATTACCGCGAGAGGTAAAAGCCATGTAAGCAGATATGGCCGCCAGTTCACCTGTCTGCCATGGCAAAGGCTCTTCTCCATTGTCTGTCCTACACTGGTTGATCGCGTACTCCAGTGTAATGACTTCACCGGAACCCTCATCGAAACGAGGGTAATTCTGCTTGATTCCAATGCCACCATTTTCGAAACAATCCGCGTAGCCTTTACCGTTGGCGAATGGCTCATTGAAAGCTTCCTCACCCTCCTCAACAGCAATTTCGTAGGGAGGAAAGTCTTCCATTTCCAGCCACTGCTCACGTGCGCCTTCATCGAAAGCGTACAGGCCATTAATCATCTCATTCAGATCCATATCCGGAAAGCGCTGGGCAAAAAACTCCCTCAGTGCGAGCCTGTCATCTTCAGGTTTCGCATAAACGTTTACCGTCACTACGAACAGAAAACATGCTATTAAAAACTTTTTCACAGATTTCTCTCCGTAAATCCTAAATGGGGTAAGTTTGCTGAAGCGTGTAAATCGGCATACTTATTTGAATGTAACTTCAGATACAGACGTATCACCGGTATTATCCCGCCAGCTAATCTCCAGCGTGTCACCCGGCTTGGCACCTGTGAATTTGAATGCCATGTAAGGGTTCTTCGATACACCCGTGCCCCAAAAAGCGGTATTCACCACGTTTCCATTGTGCTTGCAGACAACTTCCTCGATATAGAGCTTTGGCACCACTTCACCGGTATCAGCATCAACCCTGGCACCTGATTCCATCGGGTGCGGCATTAACGCCTTCACTTCGGCAACATCACCCTTGATTTTTGCCTTGATTTTGATTGGTTTACCCATAATAAAATTCCTTTGCTATAAACGTCAGGCTACGATCAGCCGCCACAACCGCCAATGGTCACTTTGACTTCTTTGCTTGCGGAATAAAGTTTCCCACCCGCCTTGACGACCGTTTGCACCTTCGAGCTTTCACCCATCTTGATCCTGACCGAAATATCCGGAACAGACTGGGGTGACAACTCAAACATGGCGACCAGCGGGGTCGGATTGTTTTCTACGAGCACGCTGATTGATTCAACATCGGTCAGACTGGTGCTGACAGTCACCGGTACCACCGCACCGTTTTCCGCAATATCCGGTACTTTTAATGTCACCAGGTCACTATCAGTAATTGGCCCTTCAAACAGGTCACTGACAACACTTGCGGCATTATCTGCATCAAACGCTGCATCCGGCCTTGAGGCTAACAGCCAACGTGGAACTGCCATTACGGCGGCAGCGGTAAACAAGCTCCTGATCAGAGCCCTGCGTTGTAATTTCATCGAATAACTCCCATAAAAAAAATTCTCATAATGAATGTATATAATCTGTGACCAGTTCGATCTCTTCCTCGGTCAATATGCGGTTACGGCCAAATGGCGGCATCCTGGTGTCTGGGTTTTTGACCGCTGCATCCGAGATTTGCGCGCGCAAGACCTCGCGGTCGGGGTAGCGTATTTTCATGGCAATCAGCGGCGGTCCGTAATTACCAGTCAGTTCACCACCTTCAACATAATGGCAGGCCAGGCAATTTCCCTTGAAGCGATTGAAGGCAATCGCTTTACCCTGCTCCATGCGACTCAATGATTCAGAATCTTCAGCAGCAAAGGCAGGGCTCAATAACATGGCACCGGTCAGGCTGAGCTTGGCCATCAGTAAAACTTTCTTTTTTAACATAGGTTTTTTCTAGTCCTGCGTGGTCTGTTTGACCATGTAATCTACCGCCGATGCAACTTCCTCATCACTTAACTGGGTTTGTCCGCCCTTTGGCGGCATGACCCCGATACCATTGATGGCATTGCTCACCATTTTTTCCCGGCCCTGTGAGATGCGGGTTGACCAGGCAGCGGCATCCCCGGTCATCGGTGAACCGGCAACTCCGGCACCATGACACATCAGGCATGCTTGCTGGTAGACCTTCTCTCCACCTTCCGCAACCACTTCAACAACCGCTACACTCTCTTCTTCCTGCAATGTAGCAATGGACGGCTCGGAAGTGATTTTAACACTCCCCGGATCTTTGCAGTTTTTCATACAACCCGTGTTGCTGGTATCCGGCCGGTCATCAAAAAAGAAACCGTCCCTGTTTGGCATCTCAATGGATGCCAGGTTATCCGCAGTCAATATAAAATCATCTTCGACCAGGTCATTCAAATACAGCACGTAGGCCGTTATTGCATAGACCTCTTCATCCGTCAATGATTGAGGCTGGGGGAAAGGCATTGACCGGTGGATGTAATCCCATAACGTACTCGCATACGGCCAGTAGCTGCCGACTGTTTTTTCCGGTCTTTCTTCAGTTAAAGTGCCTTCACCACCCGATAAAACGGGATAGCGGCCAACACCTTCACCAAATGAACCATGACAGGAGGCGCATTTCTCCTCGTACATCATTTCTCCATCTTCAACCGAGCCGCTACCAGGTGGAAGACCTTTGCCATCGGGTCTGATATCAATATCCCAACCGGCTATCTCACTCGCAGTTGCAGGTGTACCAATACCATACTGGCCGTCTTTGGCCGAAGCCGGCATGGCTGCCATCATTGCACTCAAAAAGAAAACGACGTAAACCATTTTAGCTAATCTGGACATTGGTCACCGTCCCGTCTGCATGTAAACGCCAGGTGTGAATGGCATTCTTGTGATAAATCGAACTGTTACCACGTGCCTCCCGCAACTGGGTAAACGTAGGTTGAACATAACCGGTTTCATCCGTGGACCGGCTTTGGATCAGGGCGGGTGAACCATCCCAGGTGAAATCGAGACTGAAACGTGTCAGGGCTTTGGGCAATATCAACCCCTTGAGCCGTGCCTGCTTCCAGTTCACGCCCCCGTCAAATGAAACATCGACGCGCTTTATTTTGCCGTTTCCAGACCAGGCCAGACCTTCCAGTTCGTAGCGGCCTTTCTCCTTCAACGGCCTTTCAGGGCACGGGAAAGTCACCACCGAATTACCTTCCTGCACATAGCTGAATTTCCTGGCACGGCCATCGGCCAGCAAATCCGTATACTTGGATGTTTCCTCACGGTGATACCAGGGTTTGTCACCCACTTCCAGACGACGCAACCACTTCACACTGGTATTGCCCTCCCAACCGGGATTGAAGATACGTACCGGATAGCCCTGCTCCGGTCTTAATGGCTCACCATTTTGAGCATATACAATCAGGGTATCATCAAGCGCTTTTTCCATCGGAATGCTGCGACTCATATGCGAACCATCCGAGCCTTCTGCCAGTATCCACTTCGCTTCAGGTTTAACGCCTACTTCTTCCAAAAGTGTGCTTAACAATACACCGGTCCATTCGCAACAACTGATCATGCCATGGGTAAACTGCAACGCATCCATCTGCGCTGCACGCCACTCCATACCACCGTTGGCCGGACACTCAAGAAAATTGATCGCCGTGGTGCTTGGGAAACGACGCAGATCATCTATGGTGAAAATCAAGGGCCTCTCAACCAGGCCGTGGAGCATCAACCGGTATTCATCCGGATTGATGGTCGGTACGCCTGCGTGATAACGCTCAAATACAAGCCCACTCGGCGTGATGATGCCGTCAAGCTCGGCCAATGGTGTGAAACTGATGGCAGCGATACGATCCGCTGTCAACCAGGGCACTGTACGCCGCACGATATCAGCCTCGAAAGGTGAAGGTTGACCATAGGGATTGGTGATCACACCTGCACCAAGAGACCTGCTCCACTCGGGCAGGTTCGGGGGCAGGTTGTTCTGGGAGGCATGCAAAGTGGAGGCAAACTGCGTACCCGCAATTGCGCCACCTGCAGCCATCAGACCTTTTTTCAGAAAATCACGGCGCCTGGCCGGATCGACTTTACTTGCTTCCTGCGTAACCTTTCTCAAGACGGCAGGACCGCTACCGGGTTTTGAAAACATTTAATTTCCTGATATGGAGTTTATAGACAATAATGTCATGGAATAGTGTATATTAGAAAATCTTAACATATAAAACAACTCTGGGTAAAACTGAAATTTTAATTAGTACAAACTTAATGTCAGCTTAAAGTTCATGAAATTCCGACTATCAATTTTGATTACTCTGCTTTGCACCGCTGTCGGTCACACGTTAGCAGACGATAATTCTGCCAGTTGCACCGGCTCAGATGAACCCATGCTGCAGGTATTGGGCTCAGGTGGGCCCATCGCGGATGATGGGCGGGCATCATCCGGTTACCTGGTCTGGATCGATGGCAGGTCACGTTTTCTTGTAGATGCGGGCGGTGGGATCTTCCTGCGTTTTGGCGAAGCCGGTGCACGCTTCGCCGATCTGGACCATATCGCTATCAGTCACTTTCACACCGATCACTCCACCGACCTGGTGGCCCTGTTGAAATCAGGTTATTTTTCAAACCGAACCCGTAAATTACCGGTCAGTGGCCCCGCTGCAGGCGGAGATTATCCCGGCACCAGCGATTACCTTAAGCGCTTACTGGATCAGGACCAAGGCGCGTATGCCTACCTCGATGGTTATCTTGATGGCAGCGCCGGATTGGTAGAACTGGAATCAATTGAAGTTGACACAGGCCTCACACAGGCAAGCAGGGTTTATCAGGACCCCGGTGCCGATATTGAAATATTTGCGCTTGGTGTTCCACATGGCCCAGTCCCTGCGTTGGCTTATAAAATCCGGATCGGGCAACAGAGCATTGTCTTTTCAGGTGATCAGAATGGTAGTTCCGAGGCGTTTATTAACTTCGCGCGCGATACTGACTTACTTGTCATGCACATACCAGTACCCGAAAATATCAGCGGCGTCGGCAGGAAATTGCACGCACCACCGAGCCTTATTGGTAAGATAGCTGCCGAAACAGGCGCCCGTAAGTTATTATTAAGTCACTTTATGGCGCGCAGTCTTGAAAACAGGGAGGACAATCTGCAACAGATTCGATCCCGTTTTAGCGGAACACTGGTGAGTGCCGTAGATTTGGATTGCGTTGGGTTTTGAAATTCAGATTTATCGATTATTTTGCAAAAACAGGAAAGGATACCGTTCAGATGGAACACAATGCAGAAATAGACTTGAAACAAATGGCCCAGTCCGCCACTCGCGCCAGTGCCCTGATGAAAACACTCGGTCACAAAGACCGGTTGATGATATTGTGCCACCTCGCCGCCGGCGAAAAATCGGTTGGCCAGATAGCCGAATTGCTTGAGATCCCCCAATCTCCGCTGTCTCAACACCTGTCAAGAATGCGTAAAGAAGGACTTGTAGATACCAGAAGAGAGGCACAGACAATCTTTTACTCACTCAAAAGCGGCGAGGCCTCAAAAATAGTAGAGGTTCTCTACGAACTGTTTTGCGAGCCAGAAGGTTGTGCACTCTGAATATTTGATCGAATTTCATGACACAGGTCAAGAAACAGCATCCCTACCCCCCTAAATGGGTTGATTTGTAAGTAAATACTCTTATAGTGGTCTCGCTTACATTAGTTTAATTTAATTTATAAAAAATACTGTGGATGAGGAATCTCAGACACTATTAGCCTTCACTTTTAATGACTTGCAAAGGAGCGCTGAAATGCAGCTCAAACAACAAACCAGGCTGACCACAGCCATCGTTACTTTACTGCTCACAACACCATTATGGGCGACCAATGGTTACTTCATGCACGGCATCGGAACCAAGAACAAGGGTATGGCAGGCGCAGGTATCGCCATGCCGGAAGATGCAATTTCAGTTGCCAACAACCCGGCGTCGGCATTGTCCAATGTCGGCAAATATGATGTGGGCATATCCGTTTTCAGCCCTTCACGTCATTACAAAACCTCTGAGAGCCAGGCCAATGGTCAGTGCTCACCAATGGGTTGCGCTTTCACCATCGGCCCCAACGATCTCAATAGCGACAACAAATACTTTTACATACCCAACATGGCCGGGGTTTGGGAAATCAGTGACGAAAGCGCCTGGGCTATGGCCTTTTATGGCAAGGGTGGAATGAATACCACGTGGAATGGCGGCACGGCGACTTTCGATCCAACCCAAACCGGACAGAATGTCATGACCTTACCCGGCACCTATGGTGGTGGGCTTTTTGGTGGTAATGGCGCCGCCGGTGTAGACCTGAGCCAGGCCTATCTTGAACTCACTTATGCACGCAGCGCCGGTGACAGTTTCACCTGGGGTGCTACGCTGGTAGGTGTTATGCAGGTATTCGCCGCCAGGGGTTTGGGTACGTTCGGCCCCTATACAGAGACTTTCGCCGCAAGTGGCGGCACGGTAATGCCTGAGAACCTGACCAATAACGGTCATGACACGTCTTACGGCGTGGGTGCAAAACTTGGTATTTTGTGGGACTGGACAGATACGCTTGCCTTTGCGGCCTCCTACCAGTTCAAAATCGGTATGAGCAAGCTGGATGATTATGCTGACCTGTTTGCCGGTCAAGGCAATATGGATATCCCAGCCAATCTGAAAGTCGGATGGACCTTCCGTCCACAAGAAAGCTTTGCCTTGAGTTTTGACATTGAACAAATCTGGTACAGCGATGTGCTCTCGGTCGGCAACCCGTTTGTAAACTTGTTTTCCTGCCCGACTGCCAATCCCATGGCTACGGACGTTTCCTACTGCCTCGGAGGCAAGAAGGGTGCTGGTTTTGGCTGGGATGACATGACCATCTATAAGCTGGGTGCACAATGGACTACAAGCGACGAATGGACATGGCGTGCCGGTTTTAGCCATGGCAAACAACCCATTTCTTCGTCCGAGGTCATGTTCAACATCCTGGCACCGGGCGTCATCGAAGATCATCTGACCTTTGGTTTCACCCGTGGACTCACTTCAGGTGATGAAATCAGCATGTCCTTCATGTGGGCTTTCAATAAAAAAGTCACCGGACCCAACCCGTTTGATCCCTCACAGAGCATTGCCATTGATATGGACCAGTGGGAAGTTGAATTCAGCTACGGTTGGCGTTAAGTCTTAATGTTTTACCCCGGGCCGCCCGGCCCGGGGTTGTTATCTCAATCCACCATACAAGTTTCAGTTCAGCAAATTCTCTGAACGCACGACCAGCAATGCCTCATCAATCGACTTTTGCATGTAGTGAGCATAAAACTCGAGGTTTGAAATTCCTATAATGCGCTTGCCGATCTCACGACCCTCAGCATCCAGAAACAGCAGGGTCGGTGTAATCTCAGCCCGGTAAAATTGTCCAAATTCCCTTGCTGTCATCTGCCGGTTATCAAAACCGGTAAACGGGTCAACCCGGTCCAGGCTAACTTCTACCAATATCGCCCTGTTTTCAAACTTATCTGCAGCGAGCATTGGCCCCAAAATGTTGTCACGTAAGGTGCGACAGTAGGGACAGGCATCACGCGAAACAAAGACGATAACAGGGATACCCTGTTGCTGTGAGACCAGGCCGGTCTCACTTAGGTTACTGACCGCTGGAATTTCACCATCGGATGCATACAAAGATATCGCGCCAATCAGTGCCAACAGGGAAACCAGGGCAATTGCCAGTCGATTGCCCTTCGTCATTTCAGAGATCACCTGGACTTTTAGAACTAGAGAGCCGCCAGTACATTTTCCAGCTTGTGTTTAACCTGTTGTGCCAACGGGTCTACACGGGGATCATTAACCAGCCCCAGAACTGCACCCGGATCCATAAATTCAACATGGACCAGGCCATCTGCGTCTTCACGCACCAGCACATTACAGGGCAACAATAATCCAATATCGGGAACGGCCGTGATAGCCTGATTTGCCAGGCCAGGATTACATGCCCCCAGGATGCGGTAGGGAGGCATGTCCACATCCAGTTTTGTTTTCAGTGTCGCCTGCACATCGATAACAGTCAGAACACCAAAGCCCTCTTTGGCCAACTCTTCTGTCACCTGTTGAACAGCCGCGTCAAAGTCCGATTGGACTATCTTTCCAAATCCGAAGTTACTCATTGTTTATCATCCCTCCAAAACCAGGACCGCTGAAAAACCGTAACCCTGGTTGTTTAAATTATAAAATACCTGTCCGGCTATAATTAACAGCTCAGAACATTAAACCAAGCTCCACTACAGCCGTGTCCAAATTGATGGAGCCATTTTCCGCGCTGATGAATTCTCTTACGTATGAGGCTTTTGTAAACAACATATTGTTTATATCCCAGCGCACGCCTGCACCGAGGTTATAACTGAACTGTGAAGTTTCGTAGGTCTTCCAGTCGGCAACACATATATAGCCCCACCAGGGATCCCACCAGCAACCTACCCCGGGGGGTGCGCTCGGGACATTGGAGTCCAGCTTGGTCCAGCCAATACCGGCAACCACAAACGGTGTAAATGCCTTCCTGCTGAAGTTGTAGGTCACATTGAACTGGTGTGTGCTTTTTGACATTTTGTGTTCAATCGTTCGTGGAAGCTCCCCGGATTCCTCGTCCGGTACAACCAATGCCGCATATTTGGGTTGGGTTGAAAGGTATCTGTATGACAGGTTCCACTTATCAGTCCAGTTCCAGGCAAAACTGAGCCCCCAACCCATCGTGCTATCCACATTTAATTCTGAACCCCCATCATAACTCTCGTCCAAACCGTTCTGAAAGGCCAGGATGACACTGCCTTCCCAACGTCCGTCACGTGATCCCGCTTTTGACTGTGTTTTTCTCGGGTGATCATATTGCGCTAATACAGAGGTACTGATCATAAGAAGTAGCGCAATGAGTGAAAATCGTTTTAGCATACTGAATATCCTGAAAAAATAATAAATTTAGATCGCCTGAACTGTAAATCTGAAACGGGTAACCGCCAAAGCTTAAACGACCTCATCTGAAGCCGGTCGAACCAAACTGCGGCCACCTTAACAACATTGGGCAACAGGATCAATTTCGAAGTATCCCTGATGCTATCCGCGGATGAATATCACGTTTCCGATTGTGAGTTTGAATTGTAACGCAAGCAACAAAACTTGTGTGACGAACTCCTTAAATTTAGTATCCTTGGAGTTTGGCCTGCCGCATCATGCAGAGCCTTGGATAACCGGTCACTGACCCCCGAACAAAGGAAAACAGGCACAATGACTTTCGTTGTTACCGAAAACTGTATCAAGTGTAAATATATGGATTGTGTTGAGGTTTGTCCGGTTGACTGTTTCCATGAAGGGCCGAACTTTCTTACCATTGACCCGGAAGAGTGTATTGATTGCACCTTATGCGAACCGGAGTGCCCTGCAGAAGCCATTTACCCCGAGGACGATCTACCGGAGGGTCAGGAGCACTTCATTGAACTCAATGCCGAACTGGCACTGATCTGGCCGGTCATTACCGAAGCCAAGCCACCACCGGATGATGCGGCTGAGTGGGACGGGAAACCGGATAAATTAAACCTGCTCGAACGTTAGAACCTCTCCAGACAAGGGGAGAGGGAATCCAACAGACTGCTAACCCAGGCGCTCCATGAAGATTCCCAGTATGTGCTCGGACCCTTGCGTATCAACGGGGTCACCGGTGCCGAAAAGCAGGTATACACGCGTATCCTGCCCATCCGCTCTAATACTGGTCATAAAGGTTCCTGAGAAATCAATATAGTCCGGTCTGTCACGCCAAAATGCCATGCGAGAGAAAAAACCTTCATCTGTCTCTGTACTATGCACCTGCGTATAGTGAAACTTATGCGCACCGGAATCACTCATCGTCAGCATGGTCATACCGGAGTTCTCAATCGCGTACCGGAGTCTCCTTGCAACACTGTCCGGCGTGTCCTTAACCATCAGGTAGGCGCCCTCGGCAGACCAGGCAATATAAGCGTTCGCATCCTGCTTGCCTGCTGTACTCACCACGCGTGGAGGCGATGGCTCCAACTCGTCACCCGCCGGCATTCTCATTTGCGGTACAGAAATTATTGTCGGTGAAGGCCCCGTTGGGTTATTCATACCGGGTGGAACCTTTAACGGTGCTACCTCGACACTTGAGAGGTATTCCGGTTCTTGATTACGAAATGAGCTACATCCAGAAATAATTGCAATAATAGTTACTGCTATTGCAATTCGGCAAAAGGAAATCATCATGTTTTTATGTGTCCGGTCAATTCAGGTCAGCTCGTTTGTTTGTCGCTAAGTATGCCTGTACATGGCGCAATATGTCATCAATTTCAACCGTTGCCTGCCAATTCAGGTCGTATGACTGCCCTCACAAGTCGAGCGTCGCGCAATAGTACTTGCGGACCTGTTAGCTGACAAGTATCCTGCCTTCAAGAGTCAGTAATCAGACCCCGTTTTCTGCCACTTTTTGCAGCAAAACAAATACACATTCGGAGTGTTTATGGTCAGCGTAGGAAAGCGCGTAGAAAACTTCACCCTTCCCGCCACCGGCAATCAGAACCTGTCATTAAGCGACTTTAGTGATCTCAGTCTCGTCATTTATTTTTACCCTAAAGATAATACCTCGGGTTGCACTCGTGAAAGCGAGGATTTTCGTGAGCTTTACCCGCAATTTAAGAAAGCCGGAGTGGACATCCTCGGTGTTTCCAGAGATTCGGTTAAATCCCACGAGAACTTCAGGAACAAACATAAATTTCCTTTTCACCTGCTATCCGACAGCGATGAAGTACTGTGCAAACAATTTGATGTGATACAAGAAAAAAAGATGTATGGCCGGACCTACATGGGCATAGTGCGCAGCACATTTTTGATTGACTCCAACGGAGTATTAAAACAGGAATGGCGAAAAGTGCGGGTACCCGGACACGCCCAGGCAGTACTTGAGGCAATCGAGGCCGGGGCGTAAGCCAGGCAAAAACATATCAGCCCCGCAATTCATTAGCAAAAGGAAACCCAAACCCGATGGGAAAAAACAAACGCCTGTATATTCTTGATACCAACGTTCTGATGCATGACCCGACATCCCTGTTCCGTTTTGAAGAGCATGATGTATTCCTTCCCATGATGGTTCTGGAAGAACTGGATGCGGCAAAAAAGGGCCTGACAGAAGTTTCGAGGAATGTACGCCAGGTCAGTCGGTTCATCGGTGACCTGATGAAATCTCGAGGTTCAGCAAAACTGGAAGATGGTCTGGAATTGCTCATCCCGCATGGTCTGGAACTGCCTTCAGCACATGGACGTCTCTATTTTCAAACAGGCAAAGCAGAGACCCACCCCGATCTTTTGCGTGACGGATCATTTGCCGACAATGAGATTCTTAGTACCGCCCTTGCCTTGCAGGAAAGCGATCAAGACCATGAAATAGTTCTGATATCCAAGGACATCAACCTGCGCATCAAAGCGGCGATCCTGAATGTACCCGCGGAGGACTATCATAACGACCGTGCGCTTGATGATGTTGATTTGCTTTACAAAGGCGTGAGAATTGAGGATGAATCCTTCTGGGAGCGTTATCCGCAGGTTGATTCATGGAATGAAAACGGCTCCACCTATTACCGGATCAAACGTATTGAAGGGGACGCCTGGTATCCAAACCAGTGCATGGTGATTGGTGATGGAGATGGTATCGAGGCCATCGTGATCGAGGTCAAAGAGGAGTACACGGTATTCAAACTGGTAACCGATTACCAGTCAGGCAGAAACACGGTCTGGGGCATTCAGGCACGCAACCGTGAACAAAATTTTGCGCTGAACCTGCTGGTCGATCCGGAGATTGATTTCGTGACCCTGATGGGTATCGCTGGCACCGGCAAGACCCTGCTGACGCTGGCTGCCGGCCTGGCTCAGACCATGGATGAAAACATGTATAGCGAAATCGTTGTCACCCGCGCAACGGTTTCAATCGGTGATGAAATCGGCTTTCTACCCGGCACCGAGGAAGAAAAAATGACGCCATGGATGGGTGCCCTGACCGACAATATTGAAGTATTGACCGAATCGGAAGAAGGCGGTGAATGGGGTCGTGCAGCGACCAATGATCTCCTCGCCAACAGGATCAAGATCCGTTCGATGAGCTTTATGCGCGGCCGAACTTTTCTGAACCGCTTTGTCATCATTGACGAGGCCCAGAACATCACACCCAAGCAGATGAAAGCCCTGGTGACACGTGCCGGACCGGGCACAAAAATGGTCTGCCTGGGCAACGTAGGGCAAATTGATACACCCTATTTGACCGAAACCACCTCGGGTCTGACCTTTGCCGTGGACCGCTTCAAAACCTGGTCACATTCGGCGCATATTACCCTGCACCGTGGTGAGCGCTCACGTTTAGCTGATTTTGCCTCCGAGGCGCTTTAGGTCACAATCTGGGACCGTTTAATCGACCTAAAAGGTCCGGAGAAGCACAGTAGATAAACCGGCGCGTAGTCAGACAGTGTCAATGTCCACTTCTGCTGGCTCGCCTTCGGTTGTATCTTCATTGCTCGTTACCCGCGGCCATGCCTTTAATACCGCTTGTACCACTGTCGCCAGCGGTATCGCAAAAAAGATACCCCAGAACCCCCACAAACCGCCAAACACGAGAATTGCAACAATGATGGCCACCGGATGCAGGTTCAGTGCTTCGGAGAAGAGCAATGGCACCAACACATTGCCATCAAGTGCCTGGATGATCGCATAGGCGATCATGACCTGGCCGAAACTCCAACCCCAGCCCCATTGGAAAAAGGCCACCAGGGCGATGGGTACAGTGATGACCGCAGCCCCGATATAGGGGATCAAAACAGAGAACCCAACCATCGTCGCCAGTAATGCCGAGTACTGCAAACCAAGTGACAGAAAGGTAATGTAACTAACAGCACCGACTATGACGATCTCACCTGCCTTTCCACGGACATAGTTCGCAATCTGCGCCTCGACGTCAGCCCATACGGACGATACCAGGTGGCGCTCGGCAGGCAGGTAACCTTTGAACCAGTCAATTAACTGGCTCTTGTCCTTGAGCAGGAAGAACACGAGTACCGGAATCAACACCAACAGAACCAGCAAACCCACCACGTTACCAACAGACGCCAATGACCAGGTCAGGAATTGTTGACCCAAAAGCGCCATTTCATTACCCGCATTGTCCATCAGTTGCTGTATCTGCTCCTCTGAAATCAGATTTGGATAGCGTTGAGGCAATTGAAGTAAAAGATCCTGGCCCTGGGTAATGTAGTTGGGAATTTGCTGCACCAGTTGCGTCAACTGCCTGGTCAACTTCGGCAGCAACCCAAACAGGAGGAAGAAAAGACTGGTGAGAAATAACAGGAACACCAGTGACACAGCTACAAGCCTTGGCAACCCCAATTTTTGCAGACGTATAACCACCGCTTCCAGAAGATACGCAATCACGATGCTGGCAAAAACCGGCGCCAGCATTTGTCCCAGACCAGCGACAATCGCAACACCAACAACCAGCACGATACCAAGGATAACCACCTGGGGGTCAGCGAATGTTCTTTTAAACCAAGAGGTTAACAAATTCATATTCGGGGACTCTGGTCAATGCGATTGAGGAGAAGAGAGAAATAGGGTAAACACGGAATTTCAGACTATATGACGAAGTGACAGGCCTCAGAAATCCAGGGTCCAGTATGCTTCAAGCTCTAACTTCTGGTTTAATTGGTCGGTGGTGACGCCCAGAACAGTTCCGCCAAAGGCGTACTCAGACGGTGCGTAGGCTGCATTCACGTTAAAGCGACTGTGCAAGCCCATACGACGGGAATAACCAATCGTGACCGCATTTTGTGCCAGGTCACTGTCGATTGCCTGACTTAAAATGCTTGAGCTGGGAGAAGGCTGGGTTCGTGAACTGAAGTCGACATACCAGGAAGTGCCTTTATCGTCAGCCCAGGCCCAGCCAACCGAGTAGACGGTCAGATCATCCCATGAAAAGGTAGGACTGGTTGAGTCACCCAACAGGGACAAAAACCGTCCAGGCAAATTTTGACTGGCGAAGGCACCAATTTCGCTGTAAAGCACCCTTTCAACCGAAACATTCAACCACGAGCGCTCACTTGCCTGGAACGCCAGGCCAAGCCGTGCACGCGCCGGCATATCCAAATCTGCACGTTGCGAATAGATACCATGGAAGTTGTAAAACTCATTCATATCGATGTGAGAACGGAAGCCGGCTTCCATTGTTACACCTTTCGTAAGTTCACTGCGCAGGGCCAGGCTTACACCGGCACCGTAGCTTGTTTCCTGAAATGGGTCATAAAGACTCTGGAGGTAGTTGGAAGGAATTGAACGGTCATATGAATGTGTTCCAAGACGTGACACACCATAGCTTTGGGTTGCAAATACTGCTGAAACACCAATTAACTGGTTGTCATTCAAACGATGCATCAACCCGGGTGAGACCAACCTGCGTTCAAGGCCCTGCATACCGGAACTCATGAACGGGTCAAAACCGTTCATGGCCAACTCATCGGAATATTGCCAGTCAACCTCGAGCTTGAGGTAAGTCTCGGGTTCACCCAGTATCTGTTTCGCAAAAAATGGCAGCACGACCACGGCATGATCGCTCATCCAGGAAACATTTAGCGGCTCTGCAGCAGGATCAAGCATAAAGTCAGGAGTCAACTCGCGGGCGAGATAATTCTGCCAGGGACCCAACTCGAAACCCAATACATAAAAAGGCGTCAGGCCCGTTCCGCCGGCACTGATACCAACCATCGGCAGGCCGGAAACGCGGGCAACAGAAAGCGCCGGTATCAATACCGCAACCAACAACAATGCTGTCAAAAAACGAAGCTTCATCCCTGACCTTTCAACTCAACTCTCAGTTATATGCAATTATGTGGCAATATGGCAGGAAAACAACAATAAGTCAATGTAAAGCAGGCCCTGAAGGCAAATAAGAAAGGGGCCGGATTTCATACCCAATAATGCATGGTAACATCCTGTTTTATCTTACAAACAGGCCGACAGTCAGGTTCGATACAAGGTATCAGAAAAGTCAGATGCAACCGGCTTCGCATTGAGCAGCGTTGCAGGAACGCAACACCGGCTTATTCAAACATTGGATGTGGTCTTTGGAGCACCAAGCTCGCCTGCTCTATCCAACTCTATCAAATCGGTGTAACCACCTATCGGGGTATTATTGATCAGGATTTGAGGAACCGTGGTTCCGCCTGTCAGTTTCCTCATTTCCTGCTCAAGATTAAAATCGCCCGATAACGCTACTTCCTCATAGGCAAGTCCACGTTTGGTCAGCAGGTTTTTAGCCGCATAGCAGTAGGAGCAATAAGCTTTGGTATATATTTTGATCTGCATAGTATCTTACGATGGTGTCCACCCACAGGGCGAGATCACAAGCTGTCATCTGCTTCGTTAGCCGCTCTCGACATAGAACCACTATGGCTTCAAACTGCTGCCTTACAGCTAACAGCTTGTGATCTCGCTGATCCTAAGTTATAAGGTTGATAGAGTACTAGCTCCATCAACCGAA
>Ga0316197_10001001_pt1 | contig 20014 bp, 12 predicted proteins | sample OudBiesiAoxic_MG_FD_204939 | JGI IMG/M metagenome (GOLD analysis project Ga0316197, IMG submission 204939) | Coastal sediment microbial communities from Oude Bieten Haven, Netherlands - site A oxic | ecosystem: Environmental > Aquatic > Marine > Coastal > Sediment | place: Netherlands... | reverse complement strand
GTCACCAGTTCCTCCATACGATCGGCATGTTGCCGTGCTGCTCAACTGGTGGCTGCTGGCGCTCGCGCACGGTTCCTCTCGGCGACGGGGAACCTCACGATGAGGAAAAACATCTCTGCAAAGATGTCGTCGCTGGACTCCCGCATTGCATGGAGATGATCAGTGCCAATGAGGTCGTCTCGCAGATCGAGCGCTGGCTGCCCGGCGAAGATTGAAAGATGGGCGTCGGGGAATCAGTTCGCGGGCTGCCAGGAGTCGCCGGTCTTTGTCTTGAAGAAAATACCGGATTTTGGCAGCGTGGCACGGGCAGCGTTTTTAATTCGCTGATTTATTGAGATCAAACCAACTACTACACGAGGATGAAGGAAGAAAGAGAAGATGAGGAACAGGTGCAATCCGCAGGTACACGGAGGAAATTTCTCCGGTTCATGGGCATGGCGAGCGTACTGCCAACCGCCGCATTTTTAGAGGGCTGTGCATCGAAACCACAGTACCCGACCGGGGCGAAAGGGGGGATGACGGACCCGCTGAAGCTAAAAGGGGGGACGTATGTGAAGATCAAGCGGATCAAACCTTTTCCCACTACAGGGCGATCGAACAGAGATCTACACAGGAAAAGAATCCATTGGGATTTCGATCGCTTGATAAATAAGATCGAGAGATTGCTCAAAAAACCGAATTCAATCACAGGTCAAGTCGATCAGCAGTGGAAGCAAATGGTGCTTCCAAAGGGGCAGGCGAAGAAACGCAACCTCGGCGTCAATTTAAATGTGGCCATTGAATTCATAGAAGCAAAAAGCAAGCCAGGTCACGTGGGAAAGATGATTATCAGAGGATGTATGACACGCTGTGAGGACACTGGCAAACCGATCGACAATAAAAAATGTGATCCTAATTATTCAACATGTAATAAAGATGGTGCAGAAGGCGATGGCATCATCCGACACCACCTCTACTCATCCTCGATGTCATCGTCGTCATGGGCCTAGATTTCATTTAGGACTCGAATGATCTCACGTCGTCGATTTGTGGCGAGTGCGGCGTCTGTGTACCTCGCGCCCTTGCCCTTTGGCGCCCTTGCCCCAGCGGCGGAAGGGCGTCGCTGTGAGCAGAACCTTAGGGCGATCCACGATGCGGTGACGGCGTACCGGAACAGTCGTGGCCATCTTCCTCGGAATTTGACAGCCCTGGTCATCGATGGGTTTATCGATTCGCGCCTGCTGATGTGCCCTGTCCTTCTGGGGAGTGGAACCAATCGACCGAGTCGTCTAGGACTGAGGGACAATCTTAAAGATGATCCGATGACCTTGTACATATGGGAGTTCCCAGGCGGAAAGTCTGAACTCCACGAACGACAGCGTCAGATTGGGGCTGGAGATTGGGTGCCGATCGTCCGCTGCCGGGAACACCCGGTTCCGGGATCAAGACTCAACCACCTCAACCTCAGTCTCGGGGGGGGGATCTATCGCTCGGGCACTGACTGGGAGCACCAGCTCCGCCACATCATCCCATACCCATACCTCAAGGCGAAGGCGATCCTAGGAGCGGAGCCACTTGTCCCGTTAATAGAGAGGATCCCACCCAGATCGCCTGCGGCAACTGCGCAGCAGATCGATTTGGTTGCAGCGTTCAACGCCGCTCTCACCGATCCCTGGATCGAGGGTGAAGAGGGTGAGGAGACACCAGACCTTCTGAAATTGGGCGGAGATCAGCGCTTGTGGAAAATTGGGGGGCAAGCGTTTGAACTCCGGGGCGTTGTCCAACTTGAAGGGCGGGGTGCGGCAGCCGTTCGGCCTGCCAGACGCGGTCGAGATCACAGCAGCGAACCTCGCTTCCCGTTCGCGTCGTCAGTCGTGGAGACGGATGTTCTAGCGAGCCAGCTGCATCTATTGTGTGGAGCGATTCGCTATCCCAACCGATTGAAGCCCGAGCCAGATTTGGTGAAGGATCGAGTCATCGGGCGCGTGCTAGTTGTTGATGAAAGTGGCAATGAAGTCACTCTCGATCTTAGGCACGGGAGACATGTGGTCCATGGTGATGCTTTAGCGAAATCCGAGCACGCCTCACTCGTCTGGACTCGTCAGTTGGACGACCCGGATTGTGTCGGTGCCCGCAGTATCAGTCATGTTGTCTGGCCACTCGGTGGGGAGCGGAGGATCCGAGAGATCCGATTCGAGGCGTCGGACTCCGAATACTACCCGTTCCTGATCGCGATCACGGCCGAATGAGTTCGGAACCGAGCACCTTCGTCCCCGTGAGCGAGTTGCAGGCGCTCGCTCCTCGTGCGGAATTTCCCTGGACGATCTGCGTGCTTTTTTATGGGGATCATCCCGAGCTCTCGGGCCGCTTTCTCGACAGCCTCTACCGTTTCACGGATCCTGCGGCCTTCCAGTTGCGCGCTGGTTTAAATGAAGTGTGCGACGAGACGAAACGAGCAGTCGCCACGGTGGCGGAAACCTATGACAATGTGAGTGTGGTTGAATCCCCGGAGAACATCTATAAATGTCCGATGATGCGCCGCCTGTTCCACGAATCGCCACTCGAGTCCGAGTGGACCTTGTGGTTCGATGATGATTCACACGTCCGTGGCCCTGGTTGGGTTCTGGATTTAGCGTTGACGATGCAGAACCAACCAGATGCCGAATTATTTGGTTCGCTGCGAAAGGTGACGGTGAGTGAGGGGCTTGAGAAATTCATTTCTAGCGCCCGCTGGTATCGGAAGCTTCCGCGGGATCGGGATGTATCCGACGATAGTCCAATTATCATATTTCCGGTAGGCGGGTTCTGGGCGATCCGCACCCAGCGAATACTCGAGGCGGACTGGCCAGATGTGCGACTGCAGCACTTCCAGACTGACTACACGCTGGGTGAAGCGATGCGCCAGCTCGGAGTTAGACTAGCCCACTTCGAGAGCGGCATCAGGATCGATGATGCCGCGCGGCGGGGCCCGCGCGACACCCCATTCAAGTTGAGGCATGACTACGATTCGCTCTGATCGATCGGCATCGGCGGATCTCCTCGCCACTAGTCGAGACACCTCACCAATCGATGCCGAGGCGCCGGAGTTCCTCGCGCATCGCGGGGAAGTCCCAATTCCACAGTTGTCCGTCGGCGGTGCCGACGACAAGCCCACCCTCGGAGGTGAAGAGCATTGACGCCGGAGTCGAATCTGGCGGCAGTGGGATCTCCGCAACCGGCGTATTTGATCCGACATCGAAGATCACGATTTTTGAGCCAAGGGTGCTTGCCGCGATTAGTTTGCCCCCATCCGAAACAGCGATGGGCGCGCAGTGGAATGGGTTGGTCCGAAGGTCCGGGGCTGGTAAGGGGAGCTCGAACGTCGCCCGCACCGAACCCGAACTCATGTCGAGAACGATGATCTGTTCGGTGGTGCGTTGTGCCAGCAGCGAACCATCGGGCGGGCACGCCAGGGCGAGCACCTCGGCAGGTGGTTTGGGTAAGTGGGTCTGAATCTCCCGAGTGTCCGGAAAACAGAGTTGGGTGGCCGATCCACCTTCTCGTGCCACCGCGATCCAAGGCGTGTCCCGGCCAGCGGTGATCGCGTTGATCACTTCGGGTGCGCTGCAGCGCCACTCCGAACGATCCCCGTCATCTCCCATGGCATTTCTTGCGACCAGATCGGTGCCTGAGGAAAATGCTACCCAGCGACCGCCAGTCTCGCTCCTGATCGAAACGGCCAGGCCGCCAAAGGCGCGGTTGCCGTCACCTTTGGTTTTCGAAAATATCGGTGGGTCGATCGATCTGTCCCAAGCCCAGGCAAACTGCATCTTGATACCCGCAGCGAAAATTTTCGGTTCCGTCGCTGAGAACGTGACGCCATTGACCCTAGAGAGTCCTTTTCGCGGGTTGAACCAGGCGGGGAAGCCGAGGTTGGAGATGATGACGTATCTCCCGCATGCAGCGGCGATCAGGCGCCCGTCCGGGCTCATGGCGAGCCGCAGTACCGCCTCACTCCCGAGCCGCCACACGCGGGCCAGACTCTGGTCTCTGTGGCGGAGCCTCAATGTGCCGTCGGAGCCCAAGACCCAGAATCCACCCTCGGCGAGATAGCCGCCACGGGTGGCTCCGGCGTCGCGCCGGATCTCCTCGATTTCGAGGGTCGCCCGCGAGAGGACGGTCAATCCGCCGTCGTCGGTCGTGCAGACGAGGTAGATGCCGTCGGGGGAGGAGTCGATTGCTCGGATCGGCACTCCGGTCGGGCCGGCCTCGCGGGAAATCTGTGCCTGCAAGCTGAGATCCGCAGGCGGGTTGTCCGAGACCTGCCAGCCGGAAATCTGACCATCAGCGGAGGCCGACCACAGACGCCGCTCATCGAGCGTATCCCAGGCGATGGCGGTTGGGTAGCTGGTGTGGCGGCAGAGAGCGACAATGTTAGCACTTTCTACATCCCAGATCCGGACGTGGAGGGAATCGCTACCGCCCGTCGCGAGGAATTCTCCGTTTGGGCTAAAGGCCATGATCTCGGAAGAACTGGTAAACGGTCCCGGCCTTGTCTCACTGCTTGAATCGGGGGTGAGTTCCGGGGGCTTCTGCCCCATCACGTGGCTGCGTTTCCAGCCCTGATCCTCGCGCCTGAACATCTGGATCAAGCCGTCGGTATCCGCAGCGGCGATCAGTCCCGAGTGGTGGGTCGCGAGCCCCTGCGCCGCGCAGCCTTCGCCAATCTGCTGCGGCGCGCGATCGTTTGTGGCGACACTTAAAATGCCACCCTCGGAGAGCGCTGCCGAGATCCAGCCATCGGCGTCGGCGCTGATCGCAACGGCCGAAACCGTCGGCACGAACTCGGGCTGTTGAATCTCCCCGAGTCCATCCGCCCCCATCTTGGCAACCGAGACCGCGCCGTCTTGAGCCCAGGCAAACCATCCCGCCGAGGCTGACAGGATCGCCGGAGTTGGAATCGAACCGGCCACCGTTTCCCTGTTTCCGTAGGGAGCTGGGAACGCGAGCGCGGCCAGTGCCTCGTTGCGAAAGGCGGGGATGTCTTCGGCTGGAAAGTTGCCACGTGGCTCCTCGATCCGCTCGAGGATCCGCTGCCGCCGTTCGGGGACAGAGGTTTCTCGCAGTGCCCTCACTTCCGCCAGGCGGAAGCGTGACTCGTTCCGCCATGCCTCCTCGTACTTCTGGTAGGAGAACCAGGCAAGCCACGCCAGAGCGGCAATCACCGCCCCGGCAATCCCGGCAGTCCGCGCGACACCACGCCGGTAGGCGCGTCGTTCGAGCAGGCTGGCTTCGTTCGCGCGATCGGCTTCGAGCTGTCTCCTCTCATCCAGCGTGCTGAGTTTGTCAGCCAGTTGTTGGGCGCTGGAGAACCTGGCTTCAGGGTCGCCGCTGAAACAGTGCCTCAAGTCGTCCTCGAGCAGCGGGTCGTCGATGTTCTCATACCAGTCGACGGTGACCGAGCGATTGAAATCGCCGGCGAGCATCTGGTAGAGGACGACGCCGAGCGAGTAGACGTCCGAGCGCACCGAGGCGGCGCCACCGTCGAGGAGTTCGGGCGCCATGTAGCGCTGGCTGCCGGCCATCGAGTCGGTCTTCTGATCGAGCATCGTGTGGGTGAAGCCGAGCCGTGTGTTGCCCAAGTCCTCTTCGGACACCAGCTGACCGATGCCGAAGTCTGCGACGTAGGTTTTGATCGCTTCGCCGTCCGTGTCGATGAGCAGGTTGCTGGGTTTGATGTCACGGTGGAGGATGCCGGCGTCGTGCGCGGCCTGGAGTGTTGTGGCGGCTTGGATGATGATCTCGATCCGCCTCTCTACTGGGATCTTGCCAATGCCCCCCTGCGCGGCGGCCCAGCTCTGCAAGTCGCCCCCCTCGACGTGGTCCATGGCCAAAAAGTATGGCGGGTCGTCGAGCGAGACGTCGTGAAGCCGCACCATGTTCGGGTGCTGGCCGACTTTCTCCTTGAGCAGTCGGAACAGGCTGGCCTCGCGTTTCAAGCTGCGGACTTTCTCGCCATCTTCACAGAATTTGAAGACGCGCCGCTCTCCGAGCACCGGGTGCCTGGCCAGCCAGACTTGGCCGATCCCGCCCTCGCCAAGCATCTGTTCCAAGATCCAATCAGTCGATGGGACGATCGCTCCGATCGCGGGTTTCCAGCTTGGCTGGTCCCGGTCTTCTGGCGATGTCAGCTCGTGTTGGATCCTGGTCAGAGCCTTGGCGAACCCGGAGGCAGTGAAGTAGCGGTCGCCTGGGTTCTTGCGGATCGCTTTGCGCACGGCACCCTCGAGTTCGGGCTCGGCTGCCAGCGGCAGCGGTGGGTCTTCGAGCACGACGCGACGCTTGTCGAGCCAGGAGGAATCCTCGGGGAAGCGGTATGGGGAGTGGCCTGCGAGGATCTCGAAGGCGATGACGCCGAGGGCGTAGACATCGATGCTCTGGCCAGCGCCGAACTCCCCTGCGGTACCGAGGAACTGCTCTGGGCTCATGTAGTTCGGTGTCCCAGACAGGCCGGTGATCTGCTGGTCATCGTCGGCGAGCAGCGCACCTGCAAGGGTCGCTAGCCCAAAATCCAAAATGACCGGGTGACCGCTGGCGTTGTCGATGAGGATGTTGGCAGGCTTCAGGTCACGGTGGATGATGCCGCGGTCGTGCGCTGCCTGGACAGCATCGGCGATGCGGATGATCAGGTCGAGTTTCTGATGTCGGCTCAGAGTGTGTTCGCGCAGGTACCGGTGCAGGGGCTGCCCATCGACGAGCTGCATCGTGAAAAAGACACTGTCGCCGTGCTTGTCGGCGTCGAAGATGTGGACGATACCCGGGTGGTCGAGTTTGCCGAGCGTGACGATCTCCTCCTCGAAGCGGCCGAGCAGCTCCGGCGTACTCAACCTCGGGTGGACGAGCTTCAAGGCGACGTCGCGCTGCGTGCGATCCTGCTTGGCGCGGTAGACGATCCCCATCCCCCCGGCGCCAATCATGCCTTCGATGGTGTAGCGGTCCGCGATGCGCTCGCCGGGCAAGAGTTCGAATTCGGGTGCTGCCGCGAGCGAGTAGTTGAGCCGCAGGTAGGTGACGACCTCCGTCGGCTCACCCTGGTCGCGCAATGCACGGATCGCTTCGGGGAGCGCCGACTCGCGTTTGTGGTCGAATTCCGAGATGAGCTCGAAGATGCGGGAGAACTGATCCTTTGACGGAATTTTCACAGTCCCTAATGGATGGCGGGTAGGAGTTCGCGGATTTTCTTCTCCAGGACCAGCCGGGCCTCGGCGAGGCGCCGCTTGATTGTCTTTTCTGAGACTTCGGTCAGCTGGGCAATCTCGGCGACGGTGAGTCCGCTGAAGTAGTGGTGCTGGACGATAACGGCCAGTTCGTTGTTCTCGCTGCTCAGCCAGCCGATCGCCTCATCGAGGGCGATGATGATGTCCGGGGTGTGCTCGACGGTATTGGCGAGGTTGTAGAAGTCGACCTCGCCCTCGTCGTGACCCTGCAGGGTCGGCCGGCCTTTCGCGAGCCGCCGCCGGGCGTGGTCGATGAGCGCCCGCCGCATCATCACGTAGGCGCTCTTGAAAAAGTGGCCGCGATTTGCCCAGCTGACATCGCCCCAATCCTGATCGCTGAGTTTGTAGCGGCGCAGACCGCTGATGACGAGGGCGGTCGGACGGACGGAGGCCGCGTTGCTCTCCGAATGTAGAAGATTGTTGGCAATGCCGCGTAGATCCGCCATCAACTCACCCAAGTCGTCGATCGTGACGGGCCCCAGATCGTCGCTGGCCGCTTCCTCGTCCGCGGCTGCATCCTCTTCCTTCATCTGCTAGGGAGGATAGAAGATTTTTGACTGGGAGATCAAGCCCCATCGCTTTGCCTCCAGCTCGGGCAAAAAAGGCGGGATTCCCGGGGATATTCTAGTTTTTCAATCTTGCGTCCTCGTTCGATGGTGGCTTGAATTGCCGCCCGCTCTTGCGTATGTTTACCGTAACTGCGGTGATCAACCCCATCACCTTCCCCAACCATCCCCCAAAATACCATGAAAATGACACGATTGGCGTCCCCGTCCATTCTCGTTGCTCTCGCCCTTGCGGGCGCCCTTTTATTCGGCTCTCAGACGCATTCGCATGCCCAGGCGGATGTCGTGTGGATGGCGACGAACAAAGTTTGGAAGTATTACCAAGAGGGAAATGAACCTCCCGAGGACGGCGCTGACACCTGGAGAGACCCCGATTACGACGACAGTTCGTGGGCGAGTGGTGCTGCCCAGCTCGGATTCAATGAGGGGGACGAAGAGACCTTGCTGACCCGCGGTCCGATCACCTTCTATTTCCGGACGACGATCAACGTGACCGAGGAACAGCTCAACACGGCAAACCAGCTCGTCATCAGCCTGATCCGCGACGACGGGGCGGTCATCTACATCAACGGTGAGGAGGTCCGCCGCGACAACATGCCCGGCGAGATCGGGGACGAGGTCCCGTACGATACCCTCGCCGTCTCTGGTGTCGCTGGCTCCGAGGAGGGCGAATACTTCCCGACCAATCACCTCTCCGAATTCTGGTTGGAGGTCGGCGAGAACACGATCGCGGTCGAGATCCACCAGAATTCGTCGGGTAGCTCGGACGTCAGTTTCCAAATGGGCATGGAAGGCTATGCCGTCATCCCAGTGCTCGGGAGGTGGGTTCCGCCGGTCGGGATCAAATTCGAACAGGCCGCCGCAGGGACCTGTGACTACAGTATCCTCGACGAGGATGTGTTCATTCCGTTCGAACTCGGCTGGACCGCGAATTGTTCGGGTCTGCAGTCGTTTGTCGCTGAGAACCTTTCGCTTGCCGGCGGCCCCGTAGACGGTTTCACCGAGGGGCAGTGCATGGTGGTCACCAAGGGAAGCGTCAAACTCGTGACCGACCTCACCGACACCAATAGCTTCGACCTGATCGATGTCGGTCTCGATGCCTACCGGGTCAATATCAGCAATTTCAAGGACGTCGCGGTGCAGTTCGATCTGCGGACTTATACCGAGAGTCCCTCGGGTCTCATGCAGGCGAGCGATTCCGCCAAGGTGAAAGTCCGGACGAGCATCGATGGCTCCTCGTTCGACGAGGAGCTCGTCTTCGAGAGTGTCGGTGGAGCGCCGAATACCGACATCGAGACCATCTTCGACGACGGCGCGATGAAAAAGGTCACTGTGCCCACGGGTCCGATCGCTGGCTGGCAGTCGGTCGGGTTCAACGATGCTAGCTGGATTAGCGGCGTGTCGGGCGCAGGCTACGAGCGCAGCAGCAGCAACACCTACGACCCGTTCATTGGGCCGACCCTCGAACTGGAGGGCCAGCTCTACGGCAAGAACCCGACGCTCTACATGCGCGTGCCGTTCGACGTTCCAGACAAGAGCATCTACACTGGCCTGAACCTTTTCGTGCGCTACGACGACGGGTTTGTCGCCTACTTGAACGGCGTCAAAGTCGCCGAAGCAAACGCCCCGGCCACGCCCCAGTGGAACTCGGAGGCGACCGCCAACAACCCAGACACTGCTGCGGTCGTCTTTGAGGTCATCGATATCAGCAGCCATGTGAATGAACTCAGAGACGGCGCCAATGTCTTGGCGATCCAGGGGCTCAACCAGCCATCAACCTCGTCGGACATGCTGACCGCCGTGGAATTGAAGGGGCTGAAGCCAGGGGCTGGCGGCGGCATCAGCTTGAGCGAAATCGCGGGCCCGCTCGATGGCCCGTTCCGCACCTTCAGATACGATGTCGCTGATACCGCCCGGACGGTCAGCCTCGAATTCGATATGCGGGCGAATTCCGGCAACAACGCGATCTTCCTCGACAACATCCTCTTCACCGGCACGCCGCTGAGCATCAACTCCTACAGCAGCTGGATCCAGCTGACGACACCGTATGATCTGGATGGCGAGGGAGACATCAACGCGGATCCCGAGGGCGACACCCTCAAAAACTTGGTCGAGTATGCCTTCGGTGGCTCTGCGACTGAGCCGGACACCTCCGAAGCGCTGATGCTGCCGAGCACCGAGATTCGAGAGATCGACGGGCAGCAACGCTTCGTCATGACCTGGCGACAGATCAATGAGACCGCGACGGGCGCGTTCGGTCCGTTCGAGGACGAAGATGGCTTCACCTTTTTCCCCGGTGGCTACAAGGTGCGCGATATCACCTACATCCCGGAGTTTTCGACGGACGGGATCGAGTGGCAGGGGGGCGATGATGGATTCCAGGTGGCCGTGCTCGTCGATTACGATGGGACTCCGCTACCGGATGGACCACTTCCCGAGGCGGAAGGCGAGTTTCTCGAAGTCAGCGCCTACTGGTTCTCGGATAGCCCGCTGGAAGATTTCGACCGGGTGTTCGGCCGGGTCAGAATCGTCGTCGATACCCAATAGGCAGGCCTCGACCGAGGCGCCGACTTGGCCGCCGACCTCCGAGGGAGGGAATTGGGCTTGCGTATATGCATTGTATATTCTAGGGTAACCCTAGATTGGCATGACTAAGCGCTCTGGAAATATCCAAGTCGTTTGATGCTAGCCACTTAGACCCCAAGCCGGAAATTCCCCAATTTTGACCATGAAAACCAAACTGCCCCCAAGACGTCGTGAGAATTCTGGCTTCAGCCTGGTCGAGATTGTCGTCGCGGTTGGAATTGTGGCGACCGTGATGGTCGCGCTGCTCGGGATGATCCCGACCGGTTTAAATACCGTCAACGAGGCGGCGGACACGATGGCGGAAATCCGCATCGCGCAGCAGATCTTGGGCGAAGTGCAGATGGCGGACTGGAACGATCTCGACGAGTGGGACGCGAAGCCCTTCTACTACGATGCGGAGGGCAACAAGCTCGAGACCCGCGAAGGCAACAAGGTGCGCTACACCTGCCGGGTCGAGATCGAAGACCGGCTCGTCATCCCGCCCCAGCACGAAAATAACTACATCAAACGCGTCGTCGTCAAGGTATCGAGCAAGCGCGGTGGCTCGATCGATTTTTCTGAGAATGCACCACCAAAAGAATACCGGTCATTCGCAGGCTTGTCGGTGATGACTGTCAACGACGACGATGCCAGGGGTCTTTAGGCGGCTGCGTCAGCGCACCGGTCAACCCTCGATCTCTGGAGCGATGAGAGAGTCTGGGATCCAAACAAGTTAAATCCACCCAACGCCCCCCAATAAATTTCATGCAAACGAAGACTCAATCCTGTCGGAAGAGCGAGAGGCCGCGCCAGGCATTCACGCTCATCGAACTTCTAGTGTCGATGGCCGTGCTCTCGCTGCTTATGGTCATGGTCTTCTCGATGGTCGACCAGACCCAGAAGACTTGGAATATCGCCCGTAGCCGGGTTTCCCAGTTCCGCGAGGCGCGCGTGGCCTTCGAGGCGGTCACGCGGGGGCTGACACAGGCGACCCTGAACCCCTACTGGGACTACGATTACGGCAGCTACAAATACACCACGAATGCTTCTAACCCGACGGTTCCAGAAGGCTACCAGCGGCAGTCGGAGCTCCATTTCATCAGCGCCCCATCGTCCGAATTGCTCGCCAATGTGGCCGGGGCTAGCCGTCGTCCGGGGCACGCCATCTTTTTTCAGGTGCCTGGCGGATTCGGCGTGAAGGAGGAAAATTCGCAATTCAGCGACCTCCTCAATGCCCGCGGGTACTTTGTCGAGTACGGCAATGATTCGGCCTTCAAGCCCGCCTTTCTGAACGCCGAGACGAAGCCGCGGTGGCGCTTCCGCCTGATGGAGTTGCGCCCGCCGACCGAGTCCCTCCTGATCTACCTAGAGGATCTGAAGGCCCAGGGCAACAATGGCGTCGGCGCCGGTGCGGATCAGCTCCGCCGCTGGTTCTCACGGCAGATGGCTGACGAGTTTGAAGGCGGCACGATTGTCCGCCCGATCGCTGACAACATCATCGCGGCGTTCTTCCTGCCGAAGTTGCCGGAGAACGACAGCCGCGATTTAGTCCTCGCCCCGAAGTACCTCTACGACTCGCGCGCCTGGCAGGCGAACGACAAGTCGGCCAGGGCCATCTTCAGCAAGAACCAGCTGCCGCCGCTGATGGAGATCACGATGGTCGCAGTCGATGAGAAGTCGATGATCCGCTACCACCAGCTCAACCCCGGGACGAAGTCGGAGATGCCCGATTTTGTCCCCTCGGGCCTGTTCGAGAACTACACCAACTACCGTAGCTTCCTCGATGATCTCGAGGCGATGAAGACCTCCCTCGATAGCAAGAAGATCAGCTACCGCGTATTCAACCAGACGGTGTCGCTGCGCAGTGCCGGATGGAGTGATGATTCGTAGAACTGATCGCAATGACAGCCACCACCATTCCCACCAGACACCCACTGACGCCATGAAACGACCTACTCTGATTCCAGCCAACTCCCGGCGCTCCGCATTCACCCTCATCGAGATCATGGTGGTGCTAGCGGTGATCTCGATCATCGCGACGATGGCGGTGCCCGCGATGAACGGCGTCCTCAAGGGCTCGAAGATGACCCAGTCTTCGGACGAGTTCGAGCGAGATCTGGCACGGGCACAGGCAGCTGCCTTGCGCGAGAACCAGCCAGTTGAATTCCGCTTCTACGAGTTCCGTGATCCCGAGCAACCGAACTCGGAGATGGCCTACCGCGGCTACCAGGCCGTGATTCGCAAACGCAGCGTCGATGACCAATACACGACCGAGGCGATCGAACCGATCTTCGATGTGAAAATTTTGCCTCCTGGGATCATTTTCAATGCGAAGACGAAATACAGTTCGATCTTCAAGGTGCCCGATATCCCTGGGAATACCGCGAAGAAATGGAGCGGTTACGATGATTCGATCCCGCGCGTCGACCAGGCAGAGTACAAGGCGTTCTACTTCCGTCCGGATGGCTCGACCAACCTGGTCACCGTCGACAGCGCGGAGAAATGGTGCGTGACGATCCAGAAGGAGAACACCGACGAGGGAGAGTTGCCCCCAGACTTCGTCGCATTCCAGGTGGATCCCTTCAACGGGCAAATCCGTCGCTACGAGAAGGGGCTGTAGAGCTGAAAGGCGCGGCGCGGGGCGTCCTACAAGTGGCTGACAGTCGGAGACGGTTCTGGTAGAATCGTCCAGCATGCAACGCCGCTACCCACCAGACTTCGCTAGAAATATTGCCCTTGTATGCCTGATCGCCTTGGTGATCGGGCGCGCGGATCGGGCGCAAGCACAGGCGCAGGGGGCTCAACGCTTACAGCGGGGGACGGATCTCCTGCAGGCTTGGGATCCTGGTCAGCACGTCTATGTGGTGGGCGAGATCGGTGTCGATGCCCGGGGTCTCGCAGACTTGGAAGCTTGGCTCGACTCGAATGGTTCGAATTGGACCGTGCTGTTGATGGAGCAGGCCACTGGCGAGGTCTATCGGGACGGCGACGGCTACAACCACTCTGGCGCTGATGCGATCGAGTATGCGGTCGGGCGCGGACTGCCGGGGATCGGGGGCTTCGCAGCCCTTCAGGATGAACGCACCGGACAGGGGAACGGTGCTGCGCTAGTCATCCTCCTGCGCGAGCGGAAATTCTTTTACAGCGGTTCCGAATCCCACAACCGGCGCGGGCTTGGGCAGGAGAGTTGGAACGGTGATCTCGATCGTCCCGCCTTCCGGGCGATGTCGAACGGGCGCCGCATCGTCGATGCGGTGAAGGGGACGGTGAACGAGGTGGGTGCGCGCTTGACGCGTCGGCTCGCGGCCGAGCAGAAAGAGCGCGAGCGGCAGATGCGCCTGGTGCAACAGCGCCTCGCGGAGGCGGGGCGGCTGGTGGGGGAGCTGTCAGGCGAGATCGACCAGCTCGAGCGGGAGACCGAAGCGTTCCGAGCGGCGCACCCCGAGGCGACTGGCGATCTCTCCAAACCAGCGATCGCCTTGCTGCGCGATGCGGAGCAGGCCGCTCAGGCAGCCCTCGCTGCCGGGGCACCGGGCGAGGCGCTGAAGCTCGCGGAGCCAGTCGCGGAGTTCGTCGCAGCCCACCGCCGCGCGCTCGCGAACTATGCGGCGGCACCGGCCGAGTTCGCAGCCCTCAATGCAGAGATCGGCAAGGTCCTGCCCGGGCGCGAGGGCTGGGGAGCCGATCGCCTGGAGCTCGCGCGCGAAGAACTTTCGCAAGCGCAGCTCGCCCACCAGGCGGGTCAGAGCGTCTACTCGGACCACCTCGAGAATTCTCGCGAAGCGCTGCGCTCCGCACGCGAGGAACTCAGGCGTGCCGCCGAGGAATTGCGCGCCGAGATGGCACGTGACGAGGCGCTGCAAGCCAAGGCGGAGGCCGCCCGCCAGCGTGCGTGGAAGATGGCGAAGCTGGCGGCAGGCCTTGCGCTGCTGGTGCTCGGTGGACTGGCCTACTTTCTCAACCGGCGCCGGCGTGGTGCCAAGGCGGAGGCGGAGACACTGGTCGCAAATTGGGAAAGCGGTTTTGGCGACAAGACCGATCAACTATTCGCACTGCTCGATCGGACCACCGTGGTGGTCGGCTCGGAGACTGAGCTGCCAAAGCGCGGCTACACCGGCGAGACATTGCGGCTCGGGAAGCAGACGATCGAGGACGTCGACCAGCTGTTCATCATGTCCTCGACGGTCGCCCGGCAGCTCGGCGATGCGCGCGAGGAAGTCTACCCGAAATACGGCTTCCAGCGGATCTTCAACTGGTTCGGCACCTCTCGCTACCGGGGCGCCCTGAGCAAGTTGCGCGACGAGAGGATCACCTTCTCCCCAGAGGATGGCGTGCAGCTGCTCAGCCGCGAGGAGATCCACAGCGGGAAACCTGAGACGCTGCTGGGCAAGCTCGAATCCTACCAACCCTTCGCGCTCTCGTTCCCCAAACTGATGGAAGAGTTCAACCGGCGCGCCGCCCGCGCCACCGAATCCCTAGACCTCATCGAGGCGAGCTGGGCCTCGATCACTGCGGAACTCGATGGGGTGCGCCTGCAGATCAAGGAGGCTGGCGAATCCGAACCGGAGATCGCGGAGGAATCAGCAGAGGATGGGCTCTTCCCACTCAATGATCTGTTCGCTGAGCTGCTGCCCTCCGGCCAGGCCGACCTCGATGAGGCCGTCGCGCAGGGAGCGACAGATCCGGTCGGGGCCTTGGCCGGGCCACTCCCCTCCGCAGGGCGCAAGGCGTCCGATGCCATCGCGCTCTGCGAACTCGTGTTGGACGTCCGCGGAACACGATTCCCGGCGATGCGCGCCGAGGTACAAAATTTGGATGCGGGCGGGCACGGCACCGCATGGGTCGGACGCTTTCAGGAAGAATTTTCAGAGCTGGCGGAGGAGATTGCCCGCCAGGGAGCGGAGGCGCCGGTCGCAGAGGAGATCGCCCAGCTCGGGGAGGCGATTGCCGGGCTCGAGCACTCGTGCGTGAGGGCGAGCGAACTCGCGGCGCGGCTTGCTGAGACTGCGGGCAAAGAGATCGCTACTGTAAGGGCGGCGGTCGAGGCGATGCGGGGTGAGATCGGACGCGAGCTGCAGCTGCCGGAAGCTTCGGTGATGCGCGAGAGCGGGCTCGATCCGGACGATCTATTGCGCGAGGCGGATGAGCTGCGGGCAGCCGCATCGCTGGCGGTCGACCGCGGCGGCGTGGCGGCGGCCGAGGCCGCGCTGGACGAGTCCGCAGCGCTGACAGAGGAGGGACTCGGGCTGGTGGCGGTGACCAGGGCTTCGTTCGAACAACACGCGGACGAAGCTGGCGCGCGCGAACGCGAGACGGAGTCCCTGGCGGGGGAGCTCGACCATCACCGGGCGATCCTCGATCGGCTCATGTCAGGCTATGAACCGTCCGCGCTCGAGCTCTCGGCAGGCGATCCATCCTACCCGGCCAACGGCGAGAGCATCATCGACCACGTCGTCAAGGCCGAGCGGAATTTGCGGGAGTCGCGGGAGATCTCGGCCGCAGCACACAAGGCCTATCGCGAGGCCCGCCTGATCGAGGCACAGAGCCTGCTGGCATACGTGGGGGACTTGCAGTTTCGCGTGGGCGAGCTCTATGGCGAGATCCGGGACCGGCAGGATCGGCTTCAGAAGGTCGAGCAAGCCAACGTCACCTTGCTCCAGCAGCTCGAGGATGAATCGCTAGCGATGGGGGCAAGCATCGAGGACCCTCGCACGATGGCTCCGACAGTCACCGCGTTCGAGGCGACCGGGCGGGATCTGGACTCGGCGCGCCTGCGCTCCAGCTCGAGCCCAGGGGATCCGTTCAAAGTGGCGGCCTTGCTCGGGGCCACCCGGCGCCAGTTCGAATCTATCCGCAACATGGCGCAATCCGATCGCGAACTCTTCGATGAGCTCCTGCGGAGTCTCCAGGAGTCGGCGAGCCATCTGGCGAAGGCGAAGAATGTTTCACAGCGTGCCGCTGGCGACCGGATCCCCGATAGTGTGCGCATCCTCGAATTGCAGGAGTCGATCGGCAAGCTGTTCATCGAACAGCACCGCTGCGAGCGGGCGATGAAGGAACCACATGGCGACTGGACATCCCTCGATCGGGAGGCCGATGCGATCGCCGCTGCGGCGGCGAGGGCGCACGCCGAGATGCGGGGCGAACTCGAGAAAGCTGAGGCCGCGGTGTCAGCGATCAGCTCCGCCGCCAATTCGGTGCGCGATGCCAGTGGGTGGGTCGGGGCGCTCGGGGTGCGTGTCCCGGGCTCGCCGGGCGCCAACCGTCTTCACGAGGCGCGCAGCGCGCTGATGAGCGGGCGCTACCTCAAAGCCCACCGCGACGCCGACGATGCGGGACGCGCCGCCCGTCAGGCAATCGTCGAGGCGCGCAGCGAAGAGGATCGGCGGCGCCGCGCTGCGGCGAGGCGCGCAGAGGAGGCGCGGCAACGCAGGCGCCGTCGCTCCAGCTCGAGTATGGGCTCGCGTTCGGGTTTCGGCTCGGGGGGATCTAGCCGCAGTAGCAGTAGCGGTCGCTCGGGCATGGGCGGATCCAGCTTCCGCAGCGGCGGATCCGGCATGGGGCGCTCCGGTTGGTAGGTCCGCTCGGCTAGCTTTTCTGGTCGAGGCCAACCTTGAACCTCTGCCCGCGCAGTTTTGATTTGCTCAAGCTCTTCAGAATCTGATCGACGTGTTTCATCTCCACGTTCATCAGCGAGTGGCGTGGGAAAATCGTGACCGTCCCGATCGAGTTGTCTGGGAGTTCGGCCTCGCGGTAGACCATCCCGAGCAGATCCTGCGGGCGGATGCCGGCGGACTGTCCGAGGCTGAAAAAGAGCGTGGCCTGACCCGTGTCACTCTTGTGCTCACGCTTCCCGCGCGGTGGATCGTCACGCGGCCCGCGTTGCGAGTCGCCCATGTTCCGCTCGCCGCCTCCCGCAGGTCCCCCGTCGCCGACGCGGCGTTCGCGCCGCTCGCGCGGCGTGCGTTTCGCCTTGCCGTCGCCCGCCCGGTAGTTGGGCATGTCTTCAGCGATCGTCTCGCCCTCGCGGCCGACCGATTCGCGAAGCAACTCGAACAAGGTCGAGGCGATATCGGTGGAGGTGTGCCCCTGGTCGAGCAGGCGGTCGATGTAGTGCCGGTAGCTGCGGCTGATCTCCTTGTCGAGTCGCTCTTTGACGAGGTCGAATAGCTGGTCGGCGCGGCGTCCCTCGACCTCCTCCTGGGTCGGGATCTTCTCGCGGCGGATCTTCTGCCCGATGTACCGCTCGATGCTCTGCAGCCGGTAGATCTCTTTGCCAAAGACAAAGCTGACCGCACGCCCGGTCCGTCCGGCGCGCCCGGTGCGGCCGATCCGGTGGACGTAGTCCTCTGGATCCTGCGGGATGTCGTAGTTGAAGACGGCATCGACATCGTCAATGTCCAGACCGCGCGCCGCGACATCGGTGGCGACGAGCAAATCGAATTTGCCCTCACGGAATCTCTTGGTGGTGCGTTCGCGAAGCATCTGCGTGATGTCGCCATGCAGCCGGTCTGCGGCGTAGCCGCGCGCGAGCAGCGTCTCGGTGCACTCGTCGACGCTGCGCTTGGTGTTGCAGAAAATGACGGCGAGTCGCGAGGTATCCATGTCCAGCAGCCGCGCCAGCACCTCGATCTTCGACCGGTTGCGCACCTCGTAGTAGCTCTGATCGACGGTGTCGACCGTCTTCGTCTTGCGCTCGATCGCCACCTGCTGCGGATCATTGCCAAACTTCTGAATCAGCCCCTGCACCTGGCGGTTCATCGTCGCCGAGAAGAACAGCGTCTGCCGCTCGGCATGCAGGTCGCCGAGGATGTCCTCCATGTCCTCGCGGAAGCCCATGTCGAGCATGCGGTCGGCTTCGTCGAGGATCGCGAGTTTGATCGTGCTCGGATTGAGGGACTTGCGACGCAGGTGGTCGAGCAGGCGCCCGGGCGTGCCGACGATGATGTGGGCGCCGCGGCGCAGCTGTTGGATCTGCCGGTCGATTGGAGTGCCGCCGTAGACAGGGATGGCGCGCAAGCCTTTGAGGTGGGTGCCGAGACGGTGGACTTCCTCGCACACCTGGACACACAGTTCGCGGGTGGGGGAGAGGATCAAGACCTGCGCCTCATGCTGGCCGATCTCGACTTTCTGCAGGGCTGGCAAGGTGAAGGCAGCCGTCTTGCCGGAGCCGGTCTCGGACAGGCCGATGATGTCTTTCCCTTCGAGGATCGGAGGGATGGCGAGTGCCTGGATCGGCGTAGGGCTCTCGTAGCCGAGGTCGTGGATCGCCTCAAGGAGTTCTGGACAGAGGCCTAGGCTCTGGAAAGTCGTGTCAGTCATGGTAAATAAAGTCGTCTAGAGGTGGGAGGGGCGTTATAGAACGACCCGATCGGAAAACTGCAACGCAAAAGGGGGGGGCTTGGTGAAGGACCCGCGCGCGATCTCTGGGAGGGGAGGAGCACGCTTGCGCCGAAGCAGATTGCCGGGACTGTAATCCAGATGTCGATGAAATCGTCATTAATCTTTGGTTCCATCAATCATGAGACTATTTTTTCCAATCGTTGCCGCTGCCGTGATCCTGATGCCGAACCTTGCGGTCGGGGTTCCCCGAGTTGGGGATCCGCTCCCGGATGTGGTGGGGTTTGACGAGGCCGGGAAGGAATTCTCGCTCCGGAAGCGGCTCGAAGGCAAGCCGGCAGTGATCGTATTTGGCTGCCTGACGTGACCCCCTTTCATGCGCAAGGTCCCCGGTCTGGAGGCGGTCTACCGTGATTACAAGGATAAGGGCGTCGAGTTCTTCTACGTCTACAAAGCGCTCGCACACCCGCAGAAGGACGGCTACGTCGAGCCATTCGATCTTGCCGAGCGGCTGATGCACGTGCAGGAGGCCAAGCGGCGGCTCGACACCGAGATCCCCTGGCTGTGTGATTCCAGTTCGAACTCGCTGAAGCACGCATTCGGAGATCGCAATAATTCCGAGTTCGTCATCGGGGCGGACGGGCTGATCAAGGTTTCCCGCGACTGGTCGGATCCGGATTCGTTGCGTGAGGATCTCGAAAAGCTGGTCGGGCCATCCGAGCAGCAGACGAGTGTCGCGGACCTCGGGCACGATCCGCAGCCTCCGCGGAAGCTGGCTCCGAGCGGAGTCGTCCCGCGCATCGAACGACCATCAGACCTGGTCCCAGTCAAGTCGAAGCCAGTCCGCGCTGACGAGGATCCCTTGCCCCACTATGTGAAGTTGCGTGTCGAGGTCCAGGGCGAGGTGCTGAATGGGGAGGCGGGCAAGATGCTGATCGGGTTTCATCTCGATCCGATCTACCACGTCCACTGGAACAATCTCGCGGCACCGGTGAAGTTCTCGATCGAGGCATCGGAAGGCATCTCGATCACTCCGGCTTCCGGCGTCGGGCCAAAACCTGAGCAGGAATCGGATGTCGATCCGCGCGAGTTTGTTCTCTCGGTCGAGGGGGCATCTACCGAGAAGCCGCTCGTGCTGACGGTCGACTATTTCGCCTGCAATGATGACGAGGGCTGGTGCAAAGCCGTCAGCCAGAAATATGAAATCCTACTTACGAGAGATCGGGACGCTGGTAGGGTGATGTCTGCTCGTGGGCGCGGCGGCTCCAGACCGGGAGCCGGTGCCGGGCGCCGACCGGGTGGCGATGG
>Ga0316197_10000999_pt1 | contig 20056 bp, 16 predicted proteins | sample OudBiesiAoxic_MG_FD_204939 | JGI IMG/M metagenome (GOLD analysis project Ga0316197, IMG submission 204939) | Coastal sediment microbial communities from Oude Bieten Haven, Netherlands - site A oxic | ecosystem: Environmental > Aquatic > Marine > Coastal > Sediment | place: Netherlands... | reverse complement strand
CACTTTCCTCGATCAGGGTAAGCCCTTTTTCCTTCATCGCAGCTAAATGCGGTCCTCGCGCGACAAGGCTGACATCCGCGCCTGCCTGCGCAAGTTTCACGCCCATATATCCGCCGATCGCACCGGCCCCAAAGATACAGATTTTCATCGAAGTCCCCCGTCACCTTATTTAAGGTATTGTTTTTATGTCGTTAGTGATGGCGCGCAGCGTATACCGCGCACCTCTTTATTCGTCTGGTGTCAACGCAGAAGTCAGGCAGTCTCGACCAGCCCGAGTTTTTCGGCCATCCCGATGCGTTGCATCTTACCGGTCGCCCCTTTTGGGATTTCGTCCATGATGATGACTTTGCGCGGTACTTTGAAATCCGCCATACGCTCGGCTGCAAAATCGCGAATTTCGCGTTCGGTTGCCTCGCCATTCAATACGACGGCAGCCGCGACTTCCTCGCCCAGCTTTGGATGCGGGAGCGCGAAGGTGACGACCTGCGCAATAGCCGGATGATCAAGAAGGACGCCATCAACCTCAAGAGGGCTGATCTTTTCGCCACCACGGTTAATGATCTCTTTTAGTCGTCCGGTCAGGTGAAGGTAGCCTTCCTCATCGAATGCACCTTGATCGCCTGTGCGGAACCAGCGCGCACCGTTTGCCTCGAAAAAGCTTTTGGCGTTGGCTTCGGGGTTGCCCTCGTATCCTGGTGTGACATTCGGGCCCGAGATGACAACTTCGCCTGTGCCCTCGATCAGATGATCGTCAGTTTCATGTGCGATGCGGACCTTGGGGCCTGCTTCGACGCCGACTGCGCCGGGTTTCTGCGCACGCGGGGGAAGCGGGTTTGACGCCATCTGGTGCGCCGCTTCGGTCATGCCGTAACCTTCGATCACAGGCGCGGCGAAGGTTTCGGTCAAGGCCTCCATGACTTGCGCTGGCAGAGAAGCCGATGAAGACCGTAAGAACCGCAAAGGCACCTCTTTGATGATCTCGGCATTTCGGCCGGCGCGGGTCAGGATGGCCTGATGCATGGTCGGCACTGCAGTATACCACGTCGGCTTGGCATCGCGCATCCAGCCAAAGAATTGCAAAGCGTTAAACCCCGGTGTGCACCAGATCGATGCACCCGCGCACAGTGACGCAGATACCGCCGCCAACAAGCCGTGGATATGGAAAAGCGGCATGACGTTCATGCAGCGGTCTGCGGGGGTCAGGTCCAGGGATGCGCGGATATGCTCGGCCGAGGCTGCCACATTGGATTGCAACAAGGGCACGATTTTGGGCCGCGATGTCGTCCCCGAGGTATGCAGGATCAGTGCAACATCGTCGGGGCCGGGGGCCGCAGTGTCCGCTGTCCCGCTGGCATCTGACGACAGGGTTAATTGGCCTGCGGGTGCGCCTTCGTCTACGCTGACGCGCAACAGTGCAATGCCAAGGCGTTTGGCGGCGGCAACGGCCGGACCGTCGTCATCTTGCATCACGACAAGCGCCTTGGCTTTCAGATCTTCAAGGTAGAAAGCATATTCGTCTTCGCGGTACGCGGGGTTCAGCGGGGCCGTTACGGCAACCTGTGCGATGGTTATAAAGGCGGTCGCCATTTCCGGTCCATTCGGCAGTACGATCGCCACACGATCGCCGCGACCGATACCAAAGCTATGCAAAGACGTACGGACCTCTGCAGTCAGATCCCGCAACTGACCGTAGCTAAGCCATCCTGCCGTTGGAGAGCCAAAGGCCTTGGACGCGGCATCGTGTGCCGCAATCAATTCAGAAACTGTAGTATGCATTTTTCTTCCTAACTTGTGTTATTTTGCAGGCTCGCCCGGGACATCTTGCGCACGCTTTGACTTTTTTACGTACTTCAGCAGTGGCAGCAAGAAGAAGACGGCACTGATAGCGATAAAGGTCGCTGATAACGGTCGTTCAATGAACGCGAGTACATTGCCTTGCTCCGAAATTAATGTTTGGCGAAAGCTTTTCTCCATCAATGGACCCAGCACCAGCGCAAGAACCAAAGGCGCCATAGGGTAGTCTGCTTTTCGCATAAGATAGCCCACAACACCAAACCCGACAATGAGCCAAACGTCATGCATTTTCTGACTGGGCGCAAAGCCACCCACGATGCACAACACCAAAACGAGAGAACACAGCACCGTAAAGGGCATGCGTAGCGCCCACACAAACAGCGGGATCAGCGCGAGGTTCACCAGAACGGCTGCAAAGTTTGCAGTATAAAGCGACGAGATCAGGCCCCACACAAAATCGGGTTGTTCGATGAACAACATCGGACCTGGTACAAGGCCCCACATCACCATGCCACCAAGCAACAGAGCAGTTGTAGGCGATCCGGGAATGCCAAGTGTCAGCATCGGCAGCAGCGACCCCGTAGATGCGGCGTTATTTGCGGTTTCAGGCGACGCGACGCCTTCGATATTGCCCTTGCCAAAAGTTTCGGGCTGTTTTGACATCAACTTGGACAGCCCGTACGACATGAGCGCGGCCGGTGTCGCGCCAGCAGCTGGCAGCATGCCCACAAAGAACCCCATCAACGATCCGAAAGACAGCGTTTTCCAGAGCTTGTTGACCTCTTTGATGCCGAACCACAGATCGCGGAATGTGATGCGGGCAGGGGTAACGGAAGGCGCGGATTTGGATGTCTCAATCGTATAGAGGATTTCACCGATCCCGTAGATGCCAATCGCCAACACCAAAAAGCTGATACCGGAATAAAAGCCGGGCTGGTCAAAAAAGATCAGACGCGGTTGTCCTGAAATAAGGTCAAGCCCGACAGTGGACAGGGCCAGCCCTAGGCAGATCATGATAATCGTTTTCAAGACGTCATCGCCTCCGAGCCCCACAAAGGTTGTAAAGGCCAAGAGAACAAGCGCAAATTCCTCTGCCGGCCCAAAGGCAAGTGCCACGTCAGCCAGCGGCGCCGCAAAAAGCGTGAACAACACAACTGAGATTGTACCACCCACAAACGAAGCGACGGCGGCCACAATCAGCGCGAGGCCAGCCTTGCCTTGTTGGGCCATAGGCCGACCGTCAAAAGTCGTGGCGACGGCTGTTGAGGCCCCCGGTATGCCCAACAAGATCGAACTGATCGCGCCGCCGTACATTGCACCATAGTAGATAGCGCACAGCAGAATGATTGCCGACGAAGGCGGTACGATGAAGGTCATCGGCAGCACGATTGCCACGCCATTGACGGACCCAAGCCCCGGCATAGCGCCGATAAACAGGCCCGCGGTCACCCCCAGGATGACGATGAACAGGTTGAGCGGCGACAGGGATGTCGCAAACCCATCGGCAAGATGAGACAGCAGTTCCATGATCGAAATCCTTTAGAAAAAGCGTGCGTAGAGCGGAATGAAGAAGGGTTCAGTCAAGCCCTTTGGCAGCAGGATTTTGAGTGTTACCTCAAAGAAGAAAAACAAAAATACCGGTGTGCAAAGACACAAAGATCCGGTCAAAACCCAACCGTGTTTTCCAAATATCTTGAGATACCAGAACATAAACAAGGGCAGCGCAATATAGGTGCCGACCCATGGCATTGCGCCGATCGTAAGCACCAATGCAATGGTGACACTGACGATCCAAGACAATGTTTCGGGGTCAAAGAAGTTGCCGGAGTAGTTGCTCTTGCCGCGCAAACTCCGAACCAACACACCTGCAGCACACACGAACATGATTGCGGACAGCCAGAACGGGAACGCACCCCCGCCAGGTCCTCCTGTCATGCCGTTCCATCCGATAGGAAGCGCTATGGCATGCCACATAAAGTATAAGGACAGCGCCATCAAAAACGCTGCGATCATTCTGTCAGCCATCAACATGGGGGAAGCTCTTTGTATTTTCTAAGTTTTCAAAAAGGGGGCGGAAATGCGCCCCCTTTTTCCTGCGCTTCTGCGTGGTCAGCGTGCGTGACTTTACGAGCCTTCGTTCATCGAGCTAAGCAGGTCGGCGTGCTTTGAGCGCTCTTCGATAAAATAGGCTTGCAGATCGTCACCTGTCAGGAAATCGGGAGCCAGCGATTTCTCTTTGGTGTAGGTCTGCCATTCTTCAGATGCGTTTACCTTCTCGAACATGGCCGTGTAGTAGGCCAATGCCGCGGGGTCCATTCCCTTTGGCGCTACGAAAGACCGTTGCATGTCATACACAAGAGCATGACCCAGTTCAGTCAGCGTCGGAGTGTCAGGAAACGCTGCCAGACGCTCGGGCGTGAAAGTCGCGATCGGGCGTGATTTGCCGGCGTTGTAAAAACCAAGCTGTTCTGACGGGTTATTTACTGTGCTGTCGATGTGACCGCCAACAAGGTTCTTTGCTACGTCACCGCCCCCTTTGAAGGGGACATAAGTCACCTTGATGTCGAATTCTTTTTCAAGCATCGCGGTCACTAGGCTGTCTTCCTGACCGGTACCCGTGCCGCCCATTTTCCATGTACCGCCCGCAGCTTTTACGGCCGCCACATAGTCATCAAGTGTCTGGATGTCGCTGTCGGCGTTTACCCACAGAACAAAAGTATCAAGCGCCATGCGCGCGACCGGCGTAAATTCTTCAATGTTGACACCGATGTCAGTGCGCAGCGGTGTTGTGTAGTAGCTGTTCAGCGTAGCCATGATAACATGGTTGTCGCCTTCCTTGTCCTTCAGGTACCGCAACGCTTCTGCGCCCGAGCCGCCGCCTTTGTTCACTGGCAGTACTGGCATCGATGACAGGTTTTCTTTCTGGATGATGGATTGGAACAAGCGCGCGAGACGATCGGCACCGCCGCCCTGACCGGCCATGATGACCATCTCAACGGGTTTTTGTGGCTTCCAATCACCAGCGATGGCCGGAGCCGCAGTCATCAAAGCAGCAGAAGCCGCCAACGCCATCGCAACGCGACGTGTAAATCTGTTAGTCATGTAGTGTCCTCCCTAAGACAGCGCGTGGGCTTTTTGCCCTAATTTATGCGGATATTCCCGCACAAGTCGTTCTTCGATGAGGGATATGTAGACGCACGAAATATAATTTCATCAAAATAAGTGTTTTGGTGTTAATTCTTGCGTTTACAATTCTTGTAGTTGTAATGTTGTAAACATGACTAAAACTCTTGTTGGACCGCAGTTGCGTCAACTCAGGCGCTCTTTCAAACACACCCAAGCCGAGATGGCGCGGCAGTTGGGTGTCTCGGCTGCCTATATAAACCTGCTGGAAAACAACCAGCGAAGCCTTTCAGTAAAAGTCTTGATGGCTTTGACGGATGCATATGGTGTCGATTGGCGCAATTTGGTGAATGACAGCGAAATCACGCATCTCGCCGATTTGCGCGCGGCGGTAAGGGATCCGATTTTTTCAAGCGATGCACCGGACTTGCAGGAAATGCGGGCCGCGATCGATCATGCCCCCAAGCTGGTTGATTTGTTCTTACAGCTTTATCAGAACCATGGCACGTTGCGTGAAAACATGCGCAATATTACTGCTGGTGCAAGCGCAGGCGAGGCGATGATGAAGTCGCCCGAGACCGCGATCTACGACTTTTTCCGTGATCATTCGAACCATTTTTCATCCCTTGAAACAGCCGCCGATCAAGCGCGAAGCGCCGTAGGCGGGCGACAGGATGAGATATACAGCAACCTCAAACGGCACCTCAAAAATGCCTATGGCATTGACGTCACTGTGTCTGCGCTTGATGAAATGCCGGATACGTTACGGTTTTTCGAAGAAGAGGCGGGGCGTGTCCGGCTGTCAGAGGCATTGGATCAAATTAACCGTAACTTTCAACTTGCTCATGTTCTGGCATTGGTCAGCTGCGGTGTCCTGCTGGATCAATTGTCTCAAGACGCGCAAATACCCACTGATATGGGGCAGGCCCGCTGTCGTGTAGAGCTGGCCAATTACTTCGCCGCAGCATTTTTGATGCCCTACGATCAGATTTTGGAAACTGCTCGAAAAACAGCTTATGACATAGACCGGATAGCTACAAATTTCGGGGTGTCCTTTGAGCAAGCCTGTCAACGGCTTACCACGCTGCAGCGCAAAGGGGCGCAGGGTGTGCCGTTCTTTTTCTTGCGGATCGACAAGGCCGGCAATGTGACCAAACGCTTTAATGCAACGTCATTTACGCTTGCTGAACAGGGCGGGGCTTGCCCTGTGTGGAATATCCACAGCGCCTTTAATGCGCCGGGCCGTATAGTACCGCAGTTCGTCGAGTTGCCGGATGCAGGTCAGTTTTTCACGCTTAGCCGAACCACTGACCGTCCGGTTGTCAGCCGTCACACTCAGGACCGGCGGCTTGTGGTAACTTTGGGGTGCGAACGCTCTCATGTGGCAGAAATAGGCTATGCGGCGCCCTTCAATCTGGAAGACAGCACGCAGATTGGTAAGATCGGGATCAATTGTCATATTTGCCCGCGTCACGCCTGTTCGGAACGTGCGCACGAGCCGCTGCATGTAAAACTACCCGTCAATGCGAACCGTCGTGGTTCTACCCGATACGAAAGCTAGTTTGCCACAGAAAAGCCCCGCCAGAAAACTCTGACGGGGCTTGGTCTTGGTGTGGTGCTGATGACTGTGCTACCCGATGATTTGGTTCAGCGTCGCAGAAGGCCGCATTACGCTGTTCGTCTTGGTGTCATCGGTATGATAATAACCGCCCGTATCCGCCGGTTTGCCCTGTACCGTTGCAAAGTCTTCGACGATTTTTGCTTCGTTCTCTGCCAGAGCGGTCGCGACTGGCCCGAACTCGGCCGCAAGATCGGCATCTTCGGTTTGATCCGCCAACGCCTGCGCCCAGTACAGCGCAAAGTAGTAATGGCTGTCGCGGTTATCCGGCTGACCAACACGACGGCTGGGTGACTTGTTGTGATCCAGAATGCCCTGTGTCGCTGTATCTACCGCTTTGCCCAAGACGCGCGCCTTTTCGTTGCCTTTCACGTCGGCAAGGAACTTGAGGCTTTCGCCGAGGGCGCAGAATTCGCCAAGGCTGTCCCACCGCAGGTGGTTTTCTTCCACAAGCTGCTGGACGTGTTTCGGAGCGGATCCGCCCGCGCCGGTCTCAAAGAGGCCGCCGCCCTGCATCAGCTTAACAATCGAAAGCATCTTAGCCGAGGTTCCCAATTCGAGGATCGGAAAAAGGTCGGTGAGATAGTCGCGCAGCACGTTGCCAGTGACGGCAATACTGGTGTTGCCCGCGCGGATTGTCGCAAACGATGCCTTGGTGGCTTCGCGCGGCGCCATGATCTGGAATTTGTCTGCGACCCCTTTGGCTTCGAGGATCGGTTTGACGTAAGCGATAAGCTCTGCGTCATGCGCGCGAGACGCGTCCAGCCAGAAGATCGCTTCGCAGTTTTCTGCCTTTTGGCGGTCGATGGCCAGTTGTACCCAGTCTTCGATCGGGGCTTTGCGCGTTGATGCTGACCGCCAGATGTCACCTGCTTCGACTGTGTGTTCGTGCAGAACGTCACCATTGGCGGCAATCATGCGTACCACGCCGTCATGCCGTATCTCGAAAGTAGTCGGGTGCGAGCCGTATTCTTCGGCTTTTTGCGCCATCAGGCCTACGTTCTGAACAGTGCCCGCAGTGGTCGGGTCAAGCGCGCCATTTACCTTACAGTCATTTACGGCTTCTTCGTAAACTGCTGCATAAGAGCTGTCGGGAATAACACAATTGCTGTCACCTTCTTTGCCGTCCGGACCCCAGCCTTTGCCGCCGGCGCGGATAAGGGCGGGAAGGGAGGCGTCGATGATGACGTCTGAGGGCACGTGCAGGTTGGTGATCCCCTTGTCGGAATTCACCATATAAAGCGGCGGTCGATCCGCCATGACCGCATCGACCTTGCCAAGGATCTCGGCGCCGTTTGGCATGTCCTTGATCCGGTCCAGTACGTCACCCAGACCGGAATTTGCACTGACGCCTGCTGCATCAAGGGCATCGCCATATTCATCAAATACCGGTTTGAGAAAGGCCTTTACGGCGTATCCAAAAATGATCGGGTCTGAGACCTTCATCATTGTAGCCTTCAGGTGGATCGAAAAGAGCGTGCCTTCCACCTTGGTCGCATCGATCTGTTCTGCAAGAAATGCGCTAAGCGCTTTTGCGGACATAAACGTTGCATCCACAACTGCACCTTCTGGCAAATCCACCCCGTCTTTCAGCACGGCAACAGAGCCATCAGCGCCGGTCAGTTCAATGCGTGCGGGGCCGGCTTGGGTTGCAGACAGCGTGACGGATGTTTCGTTCGACCGGAAGTCGTTTGCGCCCATGGTGCTGACGCGCGTTTTGCTGTCTGCGCTCCATGTGCCCATGGAATGCGGGTTGGATTGTGCGTAGTTTTTGACGGCTTGTGCTGCGCGGCGGTCCGAGTTGCCTTCGCGCAGAACCGGGTTTACCGCAGAGCCCTTGATCGCGTCGTAGCGTGCGCGCGCTTTTTTCTCAGCGTCTGTTTGTGGATCTTCCGGGTAGTCCGGCAGTGCGTAGCCTTGGGACTGAAGTTCGTGAATTGCTGCGGACAACTGAGGCACGGAGGCAGAGATGTTCGGCAGTTTGATAACGTTTGCGCCCGGTGTTTTGACCAACTGTCCAAGCTCGGCCAAATCATCGCTCTGACGCTGTGCTTCTGTCAGGTTTTCGGGGAAGGCTGCGATAATCCGTCCGGCCAGCGAGATGTCCTTGGTCCCGACAGAAACGCCAGCGGCTGCAGCGAACTTGCGAATAATCGGTAGCAAAGATGCCGAGGCGAGTTGCGGGGCTTCATCAACCTTGGTGTAGATGATGTCGGGGGAGTTTGAATCAGACATAAATCAGAGCCTTTCGTGCCAGTTGGCGTTGATTAACCGAGCCTTCGAGCCGCGTCCACAGGGGCAATGGCCAACAGAGCGGATACGCCGCACCCCATGGTATACAATTGCTATGGCCGCACTGCTGGATGATCTTTGTCGCAGATCCAGTTTACCGATACCCGTTCACATATATTTTCGCGCAAGGATGCTATTCTGCGGCAAGATTTACAGTAGTTGGTTTCATAGGTTGATCGGCATTATGTGCAGCAAGCTCCGACCGGCGGGCGCAGTTACGGCGTGCATAAGCAAGGGTAAACATCGGCGGCACAAAGTAAAACGAGACAACTGCAGACAGCAGAACCCCGCCGGCGATCGCCACGGCAAAAGGCGGCCAGAACCCGCCACCGGCCAGGATCAGGGGCAAAAACCCACCAAAGGTCGTGATTGTCGTTGATATGATATGGCGGCTTGATCCGGTCACGACGTCAGCCATAGCATCGGTGTTACCTGCGCGCGCCTCTGGATTGGCTTGCAGTCCGGTCAGGATAATGATCACCGCGTTGATTGATACGCCGATAGACCCGATAACCCCTATAATCGCGTTGATACCGAACGGAAATTGTAAGACCGCCAGTGCCAGCATCGATAAACCCGCCGATAGGACGCAGACAATCAACGCCACGGCGGTTAGTCGAAATGAGTTAAAGGTCAGCGCGATGGTTGCAATGGTCAGTGTCACAATCAATCCGACGGATGCCAGAAGGTTGCCGACTGTGTCGGATCGTGCATCCGAATCCCCACCCAATTCCATCCTGTAACCGGCAGGCATTTCAAACCCTGCCGCATTCAGTGAGGCCAGTACGGATTGCAGTGCGGCCTCTGGCAGAACACCGGGCACGATGTAGGCTTGAACTGTGTTGACGCGCTCTCCGTTGCGCCGTGTTATCACGCTTTCTGTAGGCTCGATTACGGGGTGCGCCAACTCTGACAATGGCACAGCGGGGTACCCACCGGCTGCGGAAAGAGCCGCAGCATTCGGCAGCAAGATCGGCAGGTCAGTCATGGCGGATAGATCGCCTAAAAGGCGGTCTCCCCAGCGCACGCGTATTTCTGTCTGGTCTGTGCCTTCTACAAGACTGCCGCCCGTGACACCAACCAATCCTGCCTCAAGCTGGGCCGCGATATCGGTCACGTTCAGGCCTATTTGGCGCGCTGCGGTCTCGTCTATTTCGAAACGGAGTTGCGGTGCGCCACCGGTCACCCCGGATCGCACCTGCGTGACCAGCGGCAAATCCGCCATTAAAGCGCGCGCCTCGTCCCCCAAACGGCGGAGCATTTCGAGATCGGGCCCCACCAACCGGATTTCAACAGGGGCCGCTACCGGTGGCCCTTGGATGAGATCACGGACAATGATGCGCGCCTGCGGGTGCCCGACGTTGAGCGCCTGCTGTAGCTCCGGCACCAGACGCGCGGCATCGGCTGCGGTCGTGGTTTTAATCATCGCCTGGGCATAGCCGGGTTCCGATGAACGGTTGCCGGTGATATTGTAGTAGAACGCCGGACCTGATTTACCGATGGACCAATACGCGCTGTCGATCCCTGCAGCGGCAGCGAGCTTGGTGTCAATCTGCCTTGCGATGCGCGCTGTCTCGTAAATGGCGGTACCGGGCGGCATCTCGACTTCAATGTAGAACTGGTCGCGTTCAACACCGGGAAAGAACTGCGCGGTCAGCGTCGGAAAAGCGCCAAAGCCCGTCAGTGGCAGGATCAAAGCGATGGCTACTGATTTAACCGGATTGCTGACAGACCAGCGGATCGTCGCATGAAAGGCGCGCCCCAATACGGGGATTGAAATACCACCCCCTTTGCCGCTCTTCAAAAACCGTCCCGCCAAAGCAGGCGTCACGGTAAGCGCCACAAAGAAAGACCACACAAGCATCAAGACTACCGCGATCGCGATCGAGCCCACGAAATCGCCAGCGGGTCCGGGCAACAGGATCATCGGCGTGAAAGACAGCGCTGTGGTCACGGTCGAAGCAAGCAAGGGGGCGGCCAATCTACGCGTTGCATCGCCGACCGCATCGACACGCTCCATACCTTTTGCAAGACGCTGGCGCACTTCGTCGACCATCACAATTGCGGCATCCACCAAAAGACCAAGCGCTACGATCAGACCTGTCACCGACATCTGGTGCACCGGCAGGCCGATAAAGTTCATGCTGGCCAGCGTCGCAAGAGACACAACCGGCAAGACAACTGCCACAATCGCAGCAGCACGAACGCCTAAAGTGACGAAAAGCACGGCGACCACCAATGCAACACCAATGGCCATATTCGTGCCAACCTCAGCCAGGCGATCAGCGGTATAGGTGCTTTGGTCGAACATGAGCGTTTCGCTCAGACCAAAGGGGACCGCGTCGGCACCTTCATCGAGCGTGGCGCGCACAAAGCCCATCCAGCGGTCAATTTGCACACCGTCCTGTGCCAATACGCCAACCAGCACGGCGGGGCGGCCATTGGCAATTGCCATCTCGGCGGGTGGGTCACTGACTGCGCGGCTGATCTGTGCGACATCCGACAGCAGGACCGTGGCGCCAAGATTATTCTCGCGCAGTACAACGCGGCCAAGACGGTCAAGGGCTTCGATCTCGCCAGAGACGTTTATCGTAAAATCCACATCAGCGCTTTGCAGCCGGCCCGATTGCACCTTGCCATCCGCCGCTGCGATCCGCGCTGAAATCTCGGTTGCACTCAGTCCCAGAGCAATTGCCTTGTCGGGGTCTACCTCAACGCGGATTTGCTCTTGGGGTTCGCCGAAAAGATCGACGGCGCGTGTTGATGGGATTGCGCGCAAACGGTCGGCCAAAGCCTCGGCATGGTCATGTGTAATAGAGACGGGTACACCGCTATGCTCTGCCGTTATGGCGACCACAGCGGAATAGGCAGAGATACCTTCTGCGTTGAATTCAGGTGGCTGCACGCCCGGCGGGAAATTTCGCCGTGCGTCTTCGACGGCATCGCGTGCTTCGGACCAGACCTGTTCTATGGTGGCTGCATCAAGGGTTTGCAGTAACTCGACCGAGATCACCGAAACACCTGACCGTGACACCGATTCGATCACATCGACTTCGGCAATCTCGCGCAGTTCCTCTTCGATTTCTGCCGTTACCAATGTTTCCACACGTGCAGGATCAGCACCGGGAAATGGTGTTGTGACCGTGGCAAACAGGTTCGTGATCGTCGGGTCTTCTTGGCGGCCCAATGATAGAAAAGACGACAATCCGGCGGAGATTAAAACTAGCAGGATCAGTGCAACAAGGCGCGGATGACGATAGGTAAGGGTGCCCATGCGTCAGCCCTCTGCGTCCAGAATGGTGACTTTTTGTCCCGACACCACGCGGTGCGCGCCGGCTGTCACGATGCGTGCGCCATCCTCGAAAGTGCCGCGGACATAGGCCCGATTTGCATCAATATGCAGGATTTCTACCGCAGCCGTATCCAGAGTGTCGCCGTCCACGATCAGAATCGTCCAGACGCTGCCTTCGCCCGATTGTAAAGCATCAACAGGTACCCACGCGCCTTGTGCTGCCACGTGGGTTTCCAATAAAAGCGCTGCCGTTTGCCCAAATACGACAGGCCTGCCGGTCGACAAAGAGAACAGACCGGTCCGCGTACGTGTGATCGGGTCAATATCCGGTCTGAGCCATTTCAATGTTGCTGGCAAAACGACTTCTCCGACGGCAACCGAAACGTCTGCAAGTGCGTCGGCATCCAGAGACAGAGGCAACCCCACGCGCAACTCGGGCACAGCGGTTTCGATCAAGCTGACGATCTGTTGACCCGCGCCAATCGTTTCTGATGCCTCAGCGGCCTGCGCTGAAATGCGGCCCGAAAACGGCGCATAAAGAGCAGATTTTGCGATGTTGATTTCGACAGCTGCGAGCAGGGCATCTATCTCGGCGATACGGTTTGTCAGCTCATCGCGCGCAGCCAGCGTCTCATCGAGTGTTTCGGTGCTCGTGAACCCTTGGGTTTGCAATTTCTGCGCGCGCTTCAGGCGCGATTGGGCGTATTCAAGCTGCGCGAAGGAGGCCGCACGCCCAGCTTTGAGACGCGTCATCTCAGCGTGCAGAAGATCCGTGTCGAGACGCGCGATCAAATCGCCCTTTTCCACGCCGTCCCCTTCTTCGACCGGCAGTTCGGAAAGCTGACCGCCAAGCTCGAATGACAAGGACACCGTGGACCGCGCTTCAATCTGGCCTACGAAACGGCGTGGAACGCTATAACCCTGTTCCAGTGTCAGCGCAGCGACGCTCACTGGAACAGCGGGGGCAGCCGCAGGGTCGGGCACTGCTGAGGCCCGTGAATTCAGGACGCTGACAGCAGAAAGGATGGCCAAGCCCGACAAGCCAACGACGCCTAGGGATACAGTTGCCCTAACCGTGAGCTTTGCCAGTCGTATTGCAGCGGTCTTTAGTGCGGGGGCAACCATTAGGGACCTCATCAAGTATGTTAGTGGCTCTAACATATGTTAGAGTCTCTTACTTTGACAAGGGTTACGCGTTCTGAAATGGTTTGGATCATGAAAAAGCCAGCCCAACCTGAAAAACGCGATAGCTATCACCATGGTGATTTGCGGTCCCAGTTAATTGATGCCACGCGTGCGTTGGTTGAAGAAAAGGGCCCTGACCATTTCTCGGTCTCTGAGGCGTGTCGCAGGGCAGGGGTGTCCAGCGCTGCCCCCTACAAGCACTTCCAGGACAAAGAAGAGATGCTGCGCGCCGTGGCCTTAGGGGGGATGCAGCGCCAACGTTCTGATCTAATTGAGGAAATTGAAAAGTACGAAATTGGATCCGTTGATCGCATCATCGCGATGGGACGTGTTTATGTCCGATTTGCAATGACCGAACCAGGTGTTTTTCGGCTGATGTTCGGCCTGTCGGAAGACCACGGTGCGCATAGCGAACTCGTTGAGACGGGCAACAGTACCTTTGCGGTGGTTCAACAAGAAGTTGCGCGTTATCGCGGCAGTGAAACTGTCAACGCATCTGATGAGCATCAGGCTTTCTTGCTCTGGAGTTTTGTGCACGGACTGTCGTTTCTAACGATAGATGGCAAGCTTGCGGAGAAAAATGTGGACGTCGATCTGGAAGCCGTTCTGCATGATATTGCGATACGTGTGGTTGGAAACCCGTCTGGCGTGGCATGATTCTGTTCTAATCAGAAAAGGATTTCGGTAACCTGCCGCAAAGCTTGGCGGCAGCAAGGTCGGAAAGGGATGCTATGCAACAACGTACTGAAGCGGCTGAAGAGATCGCACGCAGTGGTGGGCAATTGGCGCTGGACTACTTCAAACGTCTGCCAAGCCTTACAATCGAAGATAAAGGCCCGCAGGATTTTGTGACTGAAGCTGACAAATCGGTCGAGGCGCATATCCGCGGACTGATCGCCGCCGCCTTTCCAGACGACGGGATTGTCGGCGAGGAAGATGCCCCCAAGCCGTCGGGTTCTGGTGTGACATGGGTGATCGACCCGATTGATGGCACGGCCAACTTCATCTCAGGCATTCCGCAGTGGTGCGTTATTCTGGCCGTGGTACAGGACGACCAGATACAGATCGGTGTGACCTATGATGCGGTACACGACGAGCTGTTCTCGGCGACACGCGGGCAGGGGGCCACGCTCAACGGTTCAGCAATGATGTGTAGTCAGACCGGACGGATGGATCGGGGTTCTGTTGGCACGGGGTTTTCCAACCGAACCAGTCCGGAGGCGTCTTTGCAAGTGATGGGCGACATTTTGGCAGACGGCGGGCGTTTCTTTCGCAACGCGTCTGGCGGGCTGTCCTTGGCCTATGTCGCGGCGGGCAGACTGGTAGGATATATCGAGCAACACATGCACGCGTGGGACTGCCTTGCCGGTCAGTTGCTGATCGAAGAAGCCGGAGGGCGCATCGAACAGCAAAGCGCGACACAGGTTATTGATCGTGGCGGGCGTGTGGTTGCCGGTAGTGCTGGCGTTTTCGACGGGCTGCAACGCATCGCGGACAACGCTTACGGGCCCGAAGACTGACTTCCCTAACTAAGCGTTATCGATGACCATATCGGCCTTTAATGCACGTTCCGTCACGGCGCGGGCGTTGGGCAGATCATTGGTGTCGGTCTTGTGTGCGGCGTCCTCTTCGCTGTAGCCATGATCCGCCCACCGGGCCAAAAGACGCTTCCGCAGGGTGGCTAGGGGGACGTCCAGCAGAACCGAGAAATCCCAAAGATCAGACAGTGCGCGCCATCCCGGTGCATCCAGCAACAGGTAGTTTCCTTCGACAATGACCGTGCGGGTTTCAGCACCCACAATGCCTGCTCCGGCAATGGAATGTTCATTATGGCGGTCAAAAACTGGAAAGATCACCTCGTCTTCGTTCTTCAGGCGGGTGATAAGGTGAATCAGGCCAGAGACGTCGAAGGTATCGGGGGCGCCTTTACGGTCCAACAGACCGCGCGCTTTAAGCAGACGGTCATCGAGGTGAAAGCCGTCCATCGGCACGACGCAGGCGTCGGGCAGGTTGGATGCGACCATTTCCGCAAGGGTGGATTTGCCGCTGGCCGGAGGGCCGACAAGTGCAATCATGCGGCGTTTGCCTTGTGGCGTCACAGTTCCAAGTCGCATGGCAATGGCAGTGGCCGTATCTTCAGGCTGCATGGGTTCCCTCGGGCGTCTTGGCACCCGTCATATAGGCCACCGCGTCAGACATAGAGTGGTTTTTGGGGTCGATCACGCAGAGCCGTTTGCCCAGACGGTGGACGTGGATGCGATCAGCCAGTTCGAAAACATGAGGCATGTTGTGGCTGATAAGAATGATCGGAATGCCGCGGCTTTTGACATCCTGGATCAGTTCCAGCACGCGGCGGCTTTCCTTTACACCCAAAGCGGCCGTGGGCTCGTCCAGAATGATAACCTTTGATCCGAAGGCCGCTGCACGCGCCACGGCGACACCTTGCCGTTGTCCGCCCGAGAGTGTCTCAACCGCCTGATTAATGTTTTGGATTGTCATCAATCCCAGTTCAGTGAGTTTGTCGCGGGCGATTTCTTCCATCCGCTTGCGGTCGAGCTGGCGCAGGTATTTGCCACGAAACCCCGGTTTGCGCAGCTCGCGCCCCATAAACATGTTGTCGGCAATAGACAGGGCAGGTGACATCGCCAAGGTTTGGTAGACCGTTTCGATCCCTGCGTTGCGCGCCTCAATAGGTGAGGTGAAACGCACCTGTTTGCCTTCCAGCTCGACCGTGCCTTCATCGGGGATCACGGCACCCGACACCGCCTTGATAAGAGAGCTTTTGCCCGCACCGTTGTCACCGATCACGGCCAAAATCTCACCCGGCATCAGATCGAAATCGCAATGATCCAGTGCGGTAACCCTGCCGTAGCGTTTCACAAGGCCGCGGCCCTTTAAAATCGGTTCCATCAGGCGGCCACCTTTCTGATCCATTGGTCGACAGCGACGGCTGCGATGATAAGCAAACCAATGAGAAGGAACGTCCACTGCGCGTCTGCCCCCATAAGGCGCAAACCCAATGTAAAGACACCGACAATCAGCGCACCAAAGAAGGTGCCAACAATGGATCCACGACCGCCGAACAACGAAATGCCGCCAATCACAACGGCTGTAATGCTTTCAATGTTCAGCAACTGACCTGAGGTTGGAGACACCGACCCGATCCGCCCGATCAGAGCCCAGCCAGCGAATGCACAGATCAGCCCCGCCAATGCATAAACGGAAATGAGCGTTCTTTTCACGTCAACACCGGACAGTTCGGCTGCTTCCGGATCGTCCCCAACGGCATAGACATGCCGCCCCCACGCGGTGTGTTTCAGCACGTAAGACAGCACAAGCACGAGCAACAGAAGAAAGATCACGCCAAAGGTAAAGACCGCGCCGCCCACGTTGAACTTGGCCCCCATCAGCTGCAGCATGGGTGCTTGTTCCGCGATGTCCTGACTGCGGATCGTTTCATTGGCGGAATAGAGAAAATTCGCAGCCAGTACGATCTGCCACATGCCAAGCGTCACAATGAACGGTGGCAGTTTCATCACCGCAACCAGCCAACCGTTCAACGCACCGATCATTGTGCCGAATATCAGGCCGCAAATGATCGCGATTTCAACGGGAATTCCGTAGCGAAAAGTGAACTGGCCCATCACGACGGAAGAAATCACCGCAATCGCGCCGACGCTCAGGTCAATGCCGGCCGTCAGAATGACAAGGCTTTGTGCCGCGGCGACAATTCCGACGATCTGAACTTGTTGCAAGATCAACGTAAGCGCAAAGGGAGAGAAAAACTTGGACCCCAAAGCAGCACCAAAGATCGCAATGGACGCAAGCAACACGATAAGGGGCACAAGGGCGGGGGTGGTGTGAAGCGCATGGTGAAATTTGCCCACAAACCCTTTGTGACTGTCATCAAAGCTGGCGACTTCACTGGCGGCAGAAGATGCTGCGGCCTCATAGTTCTGGTCAGATGGCATTGCATATCCCTTTGTGGTGTCCAGGCGGACAATGCCGCCTGTGACATCAGGGGCGAACCTAATTACGCCCCCTATGGATTTCAGTCAGACCTGCGACCTTAGCCCCAGCAAAGGCTGGTGCCTTCTTTGGTGTCGATGCTGATGACACCTTCGACCGGGTTATCGGTGACAAGTGCCACACCGGTATCAAAGAACGCCTTGCCTTCAGAGGCTTGCGGCTTGGTGCCATCCTTGGCCCAAGCTGCAATCGCTTCGATACCTTTAGAGGCCATCAACAACGGATATTGCTGGGATGTCGCACCGATCACACCGTCGGCTACGTTTTGCACACCCGGGCAACCGCCATCAACGGATACGATCAGCACATCATTCTCGCGTCCGATTGCCTTCAAGGCTTCATAAGCCCCTGCAGCTGCCGGTTCGTTGATGGTGTAGACCACGTTGATCATCGGATCCTGCGCCAGCAGGTTTTCCATCGCGCGACGGCCGCCTTCTTCGTTGCCGGCGGTCACGTCATGGCCCACAATGCGTGCGTCGTCTTCATCGCCCCAGCGGCTGGGGTCTTTGATGTCTATGCCGAAGCCTGTCATGAAACCCTGGTCGCGCAACACGCCGACCGAAGGCTGGCTGACCGCCAGATCAAGCATGGCAATCTTGGCGTTTGCCGCGTCATCGCCCAAAGAGGCCGCGGCCCATTTACCGATCAGCTCTCCGGCAAGAAAGTTATCGGTCGCAAAGGTCATGTCAGCAGAATCAATCGGCTCAAGCGGCGTATCGAGTGCGATCACCAAAAGACCGGCGTCGCGCGCTTGCTGTACGGCAGGAACAATTGAAGACGTATCGGATGCCGTTAGCAGAATACCCTTTGCCCCATTGGCAATGCAGGTTTCAATGGCGGCCACCTGGGTTTCGTGATCGCCGTCCACTTTACCGGCATAAGAGTTCAAAGTGATCCCCAGCTCTTCAGCCTTGGCTGTGGCGCCTTCGCGCATTTTGACAAAGAACGGGTTGGTGTCTGTTTTGGTAATCAAGCAGGCCGAAACGCTGTGTCCATCCGCAAACGCAGTGCCTGCCGTTGCAATCAGAGCGAGCGCAGTTCCAGTAATCAGTTTTTTCATGTGATCCTCCCAAATCTATGAAGTGCGGGTATTTTCCCGCATCGAGTATCGAACCGTGCGACGATTCCCGACACTTGTCAAACGATCCTTAGGAGCGCGATGTACACCAGAAAGTGGCAGCACGCGCATCAGATATTCACGTGATTACGGGGGCTTGCAAGTGCCGCATGACCAGCCGCCCTAAAGTGGAAACGGTTTTGGTAATAAGGTTTCGCGATGTGCTTATTTTTCGTCCTAAGGCGTTTCGCGCATGTATCTAGGTGCATTTGGTAGTAAAGGTATTCACATCGCTTGCAGAGACTACCCGTTCAGGGCAACGCGTCGTATTTCATAGAACATTCCGTCTTCACCCTGTCCCGTCAAGGTGAGAGTGTCGATGGTAAAAGGGTGCGGCACATGGGGCAGGAAATACATGTGAAGTGCAGCGTCAACCGTGGCCATATTGTCTTTGATGCGTCCCGTCAGTGTCATGTGAAACCGAAAGTCCTCCATCACGTAAGGGTACCCCCAAGCCATCAGATTATTGTCTTGCGATGGCGTCAGGTTGGACCGTCTGCGTCTGGCAAGTTCGGCTTCACTCAGCGGTGCGCGAAAGCGGTCAAGCGCCGTGACAACGTTTGCTGCCAGCTGCCCGAGACCTGTTTGGTCACCTATAGGGGCAAGTGCAATGAAAGGCCCGATCGGATGGGTTTCCAGCCCGGTGAAAGCCACCGGTGCAAGCCGCGCGCAAAGCGCTTCGAAGTCTTGGGTAAGCATCGCTTCTGTCGTGCCATCGGCAAGGGCAAAGGGGGCCTTGATTGTGCCGTGTAGCCCATATTTACGCGGCCTATGCGTCAGCGCGGCAACGTCAAGCCCGTCGATCACCGGATGAGGTACGTGGGTTCCGGTTTTGATGTCCCACCCCAGCCAGGATGCGCCAACCTCAGCCAACGCGCCCGAAGGCGTGTAATAGATCGCATATCTTTGAAACACCCCAAACCTCCGTCCTTGCCCGCGCTGTCGCACTGCCCAAAAAGCATGACAGAGCCATGACACAAGTCGCGAACATTGCGAATGCGAAACTCTTGTCGCGGCACTGCCAGCAGCTTGACCCGAATTAACAACAGTCTGGCCAGTACACGCAATCATACGACAGGCATGAACCTCATATTCGAGTGCAGAACACGAATTTAAAATGCACGCGAGGCGCTTCCCATGGAAACGGTTACCATTATTTCAGGCAATCAAAAGGTTGAAGTACAACGGGAAATTGGGCAGGTCTCGGTCATGGATGCCTCAGATCGGGCTGTTGCAATTGCGTGCTTGAAAGCCAAGGCGTTTATGATGGGGGCCAATGCCATCGTTGATCTGCGGATATGCAAAACGGTTGGTGACCCTCAGTTCAAAACACAGCGGCTGTACGCGCGCGGCAGGGCTGTCAAAGTCTGAAGATCAAGCAGGCTGGCTGCTGGTTACGCTCGCGCGTTTCGCCAAGCACCCGGTGTGAGGCCCGTCCACCTTTTAAAGGCAGTCGTAAATGCGGCCTGATCCGAATAATCTAGGCAGCGGACTCATAAAACTCGATCCACAGCCTGACCGATGCCAGTTTGATCATCGATAGGAAATTGCGTGACGTCTTCTCGTATCGGGTTGCGATGCGGCGGAACGAGGCTTTCAGCCTGCC
>Ga0316197_10000997_pt1 | contig 20068 bp, 24 predicted proteins | sample OudBiesiAoxic_MG_FD_204939 | JGI IMG/M metagenome (GOLD analysis project Ga0316197, IMG submission 204939) | Coastal sediment microbial communities from Oude Bieten Haven, Netherlands - site A oxic | ecosystem: Environmental > Aquatic > Marine > Coastal > Sediment | place: Netherlands... | reverse complement strand
GGCGCGGCGGGCGCCCCGTTCCCGTTTCCGTTGCTGCCTGGGTCGGGCAACGCGATGTCATGCAACAAGCTTCCGTCGGCCGCGAGCACGACCAGGTTGCCCGAGTCGGTGACATTCGGTGCACCATAGGTGGCAACGAGGACCTCGGGTGACCCGTCCTGATTGAGGTCCGCGACCACCGGCTCCGACGCATACATGACTGGGCGACCGTGCGTGTAGTCGAACCGCCACAAGACCTCGGCGTCCGCGCCGAATGTGTAAAGGAAGCCGTCGTTGAGCGACACGATGATTTCGGGCCGTTCGTCGCCTTGGAGATTCACGGTCGCAGCCGCAGGAACCCCGCGCGGTGGATACCAGCCGTCGACCAAAATGGGTCGGTCGCCACGCGGCAGATTCTCCCATCCCGGCAGGCGCATGCCGGATCGCGAGCCGTCTCCGTACGCTCCCTCGAGCAGCATCAGCGCGTACGCTTGCGTTTGGTAGGGCTCGTGCATCTCGACGTTGGGGACGCCGAGCACCTCGTTGTCGCCGTCCCCATCGAGGTCGACGATGTTCGGTGGAGACGCCGTCCATTGCAGCCATTCCGCCCAGCTTGGGTGCGGCCACTCGCCCACGTGGTCATGGTAGTGGTCCGCTTCGACCCGCGGGTCCGCCCAGCGGATGAACTGTCCCCAAGTCAGGCGTTGCCCGGCAAATTCCGAGCGGCGATTCGTGAACCACGGCGCGGTGTCGATTGCAACCCCGTCATGGTTGAAGGCTTGGATGTGATGGTTGTCGTAGGTCGCGAGGATCTCGAGCTCGGGGTCGTCATCGATATCCCCAATCGCAACGTTGAGGCCGTAACAGCCAAACCCACTGTGCCCCTGAAGGTTCCGGTCTGCGTCGTTGCCTTCTCCCGAGAGGTTGTTGTAACGCGGCCACGCCGGTTGATGGCCCCCAGCCGGCTGGTAGCTGCGCCCATCGGCAGCGAAGACAAACACCTGTGCGCCACCGCTTTCGGTGCTGGCGGTTTGCGTCGTCGTCGCCACCACTTCGATCAGCCCGTCGCCGTCGAGGTCCGCAGCCGCAAGGCCCCGCACCTCCGGCGCATTGCCGGCCGTGGTCGTGTCGGCAACCCAGCGGCGGTCGAGCCCGGACGAGTTCCCCGACCAGGAGTAGGCCACCACCCGGTGCCCGCGCCCCACCACGATTTCTTTTGAGCCGTCCCCCTCGAGGTCGACGACCACATGTGGCGCGTAGACGCGCCCCTCGTCCCCGTCGTCGGAATCGGCCAGCAGCTGCTGCTCACTGTCGAACACATACACCGAGTAGTACGCCGCGATGAGCTCGTTGCGCCCGTCCCCGTCGAGGTCCGCGATGACCGGTGCCGCGTACCAGCTGGTTTGGCCAGTAAGGTTGGCGATGAACACCGGCTCTTGCACCTCGCCCCGAGATTCGCCCGCCGCACAGATGGCATTGCGCTCCCCGCCCGTGCTGCTGCCGCCGCGCGGGCCGTCTTCGTAGCCACCAGCGCTGCATCCCGTCGCCCCAACGAACGAAAAAAGAAGCGCAACTCTGCGCGTGCGTCCCCAGTTCATCATCAATCCCCCAACCGCCGAGCATCCAAGAAAGCTCGCGATTCAGTGTAGCGTTCGACCGAAGCAACCCCCAAAGCTGAGCCTCTCCATCCCGAGCCCCTACGGCGCACGAATTGCGCGAAATGGCTCAACGCGGAAGTGGCTCTCGGCAACAGGTTGTGAACCGTATTCACGGTTCGCGCACCGATCTCGACGAAACCGCTGTGCGATTCGGACGGCACGGCGTTTGCAATCGTACGAAACATGCTTTCCAAATCGACCTTCGCGATTCCCATTGGCTTGGCCTGCTTCCTTTCTGCAGCGCCCGTCCAGGCCGACCCAAGCTTCGCCGACGACCAAACCTGGGGCTTCGAAATCGGCTTCGGCGGCGGCTGGGCGCCTGACACCAATTTCACACGTCGCCTCGACGCCTTCGGCTACTCGCCAGGCCGTGGGGGCCACTACCGCATGTCGTTCGCGGTCGAGAAGATCCTGCTGCCGTACTTCAGCCTGCTCCTGCAGACCAATTTGCTCGACAACCAAGTCTGGTATCGGCCGAGCGGTCTCGGCGACGACGATCGATTCGACTGGAACTCCTGGGCGCTCGACGTTCACGCACGCGCATTTCTTCCGACACGCAACGGACGCTTTCGTGGCTACGTTCAGTTTGGGGTAGGGCCGGCCTTCACCGGCTCGCATCTGTATACGCAGACGAGCGCCGATTCCGGCCGGGTCAGGTATAGGGAGCTCAAGGTCAGCTACAACCTGGCGGGCCTGCTCGGCATCGAGGGCATGGTGGCAAAGCATTTCGGCTTCTTCGCGCAAGGCGGCTACTTCTTCGCACCGTCGCTCGAGAACCTCCTCGGCGACCGCCATCAGAGCGGAGGCGGAGTGCTCATTGCCGGCTTCACTGGACGATTCAAGAGGAACCGATGAACCGATTCACACTACTGGTGCTGCTTCCCGCGATCCTCGTGACGACGGGCAGCTATTGCGAAACCGACATCCTCGAAGACCCGGCCTTCCAGTTCTGGTGCGGCGAGCAGCCTTGCGAATGGGAAGTCGAGCAGGGTGAGGTCCGACAAGTGCCGACCTGGCACGAGCATGACTACGCCATCGAGCTCGTCGGAGCGCCTGTCGTCATCTCTCAGCTCGCCAAACAGGGGGCCGGCAGCTGTGTGCGCATCGAGCTCATCGCCGACGTCGAGCCGAGCGCCATGCTCTTGGTCGAGCTCGACTTCGACGATGACGGCTCCGCCGACTGGAGCTCGCCGATCAATCGCCAAGGGTTTCAAAGCATGTCTTGGGACATTCGTGCCGCGTCTTCCGCGGGTAATTGGCGTTTCATCCTTCACAAGGCGGCCGAAGGGCGGGCGGTCATCACGCAGCTCCGCGCTTCCTCGGAGTGCGGGCGCCCCTGAACGGGTCGAGCTCAGCCGTGTCGAGCCTCAGGCAGTTGGCTTCGAGGGCATCGTCCTCGCACCAGTCCTGAGTACGTTCGTTTTGATTTTCCAAATGCTGGTCTTCTATCGCCGCCGCCGCCGCAGCGCTGCCAGAACGAGCAGAACGAGCAGGACGAGACACCCGCCGGGTTGGCTCTCGCCTTGCACCGCGCAGCCGCCGGAGTCGCCCGTGCCCACCATCGGCCCCAAGCCTGGCACGCCGCCATCGGAGGGGAGCGGTTCTACACTACCGTCGTGCCACTCGTAGGCGCCGACGTCGACGCCGTTTCCTTGCGGGCGAGGGATGAGGTCTCGGTCCAGGTCTGGAGCGCCGGTCGTCGTCCCGGTGTCGACGGCGGCCGAGCCCTCGCGCAGATGAAAGTCGAAGTTGTTGAAGTCCACGAAAAACGCCGCCGCTTCATCCATGCCGAACGTGATGTTGTTTTCCTCGATGACTTGCTCGGAGTTGTTGAGCGCGGTGGTCAGATTGTTGCGCACGACGCATCCCGTCGGGGCCGTGCCGTTCTTGTGGTCGTCGATGCTGATCCATGGAGGGCCAGGCCGTTCCTGGTTGAGGTCGACCACCGTGTTGTTGGTGATGGTGGAGTTGCGCGCACCTAGCAGCGTGATGCCGTGCCAGTGGTCGGTGACCACCAGGTTGTTTTCGACCACCCAGTCGACGAAGGTGCCATCAAAGCACCCGATCCCCTGCAAGGCGCCGCGGTGCGGCTGGTTCGGATCCTCGTAGTTGATGAAGGTATTCCCGCGCAGCACGATGCCGACGACCTCGCCTGTCCCGACTCCGCCATCGCCGACCGACCACGACTGAAAACCGTCATCGTGGTGGTCGTCCACGGCGTAGCAATTCTTCACCGTGTTGTACTGAAACACGGAGTGGTCGCCGAGCCCGCGAAGCCCGTCGCGCGAGAAGTTCTCGATGAGGTTGCCCTCGACGAGGGAGTGGTCGGCAGACACGCTGATGCCGTAGCCGACGTTCATTAGCAGGTTGTTGCGAATGGTCATCCGCGTCCCATTCACGCTGATGCCGCTGCTGGCGCGGTTGATCCAGTCCTGGGCGCTCCAGCTCGAGGCGTCCGCAGTGGACATCAGCACGCAGGCTTCAACGCGCACTGCATCGCTGTTGCCGTCGACGTCGACCAGGTAGCCCGCGTTCTCGCCCGTGACGTGCAGCCCACGCAAGGTCCAGGCTGAGCTATCGCGAACCAGAACGGACGTGAACCGTGGCTCCTGCCCGTTCACGGCGGCGATGGTGACGGTATCGGTGTTGTTGGCGGATTCAATCCTGAGCTCACCATAGTCGCCCGACATCAGCCAAACCGTATCGCCTGCGGCGACGTCGCCCGCGTCAATGGCGTCCTGCAGCGAGGGCCACGGATTGCTCTCGCTTCCCTCTCCTGCGCTCCCCGCGCTCGGGTCGACGTAGTATTCCGCGGCATCGGCACTCGTGACCACCGACACGAAGAGCGCGGTCGCAAGCACAAACATCCCCATTCTCGCCATCGTACGTTCCTTGCTGCCTGCCCCCACTCCAAGCAGACGTACTCTCAGCGTAGAATCGCGCTGCGCGACTTGCCACCATTTCACCGCGCGAGTCCGGAATTCCCCGGCTGATGTCGGCCTAGACCTCCAATCGTTCCTTGATGTTTTCCATCGACAGCTGGGCTTCTCTTTGGTTGCGCTTGAACACGACCACCCTCCTTTTCGGTGAAGGTGTGCTACCAGGGCGTTCAATTCTTGCGCATACGTAATTGTTCCGCCTTCGCCACGAGCAATTGACGCTGGCAACGCCGCCACGTGGTCGTGCTGAACGAGCCCCACCCATGCCCCCCCTCACGAGGCCAACATGAAAAACATCTGGGAAGAGCGATACGGCGCCGACGAGTACGCCTACGGCGAAGAGCCAAACGCGTTTTTCAAGGCCTGCCTCGACCGGCTCCCGGACCCTGGGCGTCTTCTTCTGCCAGGCGAGGGCGAGGGGCGGAACGCGGTCTACGCCGCTCGACAGGGCTGGGCCGTCCACGCATTCGATTTCAGCGCTGCGGGTCGTGAAAAAGCACTGCGCCTCGCCGACCGCTTCGGGGTGCACATCGACTACGAGGTCGCCGACTACGAAACCGCGCACCTCGAACCCGAGTCCTTCGACGCCGTGGCGCTGATCTTCACCCACATGCACGAGCGCATCCGACGAACCGTCCATCGAAAGCTCGTTTTGGCCCTAAAGCCCGGCGGCCACCTCTTCCTCGAAGCCTACAGCCCAGAGCAGCTCCGCTACGGCACGGGAGGCCCGCCCAACGCTCAGCTTCTCTACACGCTCGCCGACCTCCAAAAAGATTTCTCCGATCTCGACATCCTCCAGCTCGAGCAAATCGAAGCCGAGATCCACGAAGGTCAGTACCACACGGGCTTGGCCAGCGTCGTTCGCCTGGTCGCCGTCCGCTAGGCCGGCTTAGAAGTCGCTGTCGTAGATCGACTCCCAAAGTGTGCACACGTCGCTTCGAAAGTCTTGGATGGTGCTCAGGGTCAGGTCGAAGTTGAGTCGCACGTCGTCGTTCGCCGAGAACAGTGGCCACGCGAGATCGTTGCCGCCATTGGGGTCCCCAGTTGCCGCAAACCTCCCCCAGTACCCCTGCATCGTCGCGCTCAGGGCGAGGTCATCTTCTCCGATCACGTCAGGCCCGACTGATCCGAACACGTAGGCGATCTCGGCGCCGTGTGTCGCGCCCAGGTCGAGCGCTTGCAGGGCTGGGATGGGAATGGGTCGGTCGAAGTTGTAGAGAAAGACATCGAGACCTGCAGCCGCCGCGCGCTTTGCGGTATCGCGGACGGTGCAGACGAGGCCCGCATCGCCGGTCACGCGTTCGAGCGCATCTTGCGGGGAATCGAAGTCGGTCGCCGGGTAGGCCGCCGCGACCTGTGCAGCGACCGTCTGGCCAAACCGGCGCTCGAGAGCGTCCAGATATTCGGCTTCGGTCTCGACCTCGGCTTGAAGAACGTGGAACACGGTGCCCTCGTCGCTGTTGCTGCCGAGGACGTAGGGAACGTCTGCCACGTTGCCGGCATCGAAGAGCGTTCGAGGCTGGTCCGCGATCACGAGGCCGTCGACCACTGCCTGGAACTGCCACCTGGGTGTCCCACCCGAGTAGAAATCGCCCCCGGGGGGGTTCTCGATTCCCCCATCGACCGGCGCTTCCACCAAGAGATCAACAACCGGAACGGCGCGCAGGCACGCCACCACGTCCGAGGCGTCGCCGCATCCCATCGCTTCCGCGAACACATCGGCTTCGGCTTCAGCTTCCGATCGCGTCCGCAGCCGGGTCGTGCAACCGCCGCTTTGTCCGAGCGCGCCGTCGAAGAGGCCCCGCGAGCCCTCCGACACCATGTGGAAGCACACGTCAAACGCCCCGGCCGACTCCCCGAAGATCGTCACGTTGTTGGGGTCGCCTCCAAACGGAGCGATGTTGCTCTGCACCCACTCCATGACCATGCGCTGGTCGAGGATGCCCTGGTTGCCCGACACCCCGTCGGCGCTTTCGCCGCTGAGCGCTTCGTGGGCAAAGAACCCCATCACGCCCACGCGGTAGTTGGCGGTGACGACCACCACGTTGGCTTCCTCGACCAAGCCGCGCCCGTTGTAAAAGAGCGTCGGCGGTTGCAGGAATGGAATGTTGTCACCGGTCGAGCCGGCGGTGTTCTAACCGCCGTGAAACCAAATCATCACGGGACGCGATGCCGACGGGGCGGGCTCCGGAGCCCACACGTTGAGATAGAGGCAGTCCTCGTTCTCGCTGGCCCCGGGGCTCGTCGTCGAGCCGAGCTGGGGACATGCCGCAGAGAACTCAGGCGCGTCGAGCGGGGTGTCCCATGGCTCCGGAGGCTCGGGAGCAAGCCATCGTCGCTCACCCGTCGGTGGTGCGGCAAAAGGGATGCCGAGAAACCGTCGCGTTGCCCCGTCGACCTCGCCCACGACGACTCCGTCCGAGAGCGTGATCTCGAGGCCCCCTTGGACCGTAGCCGCGCTGCCCTCGTCGCTGCCGCACCCGATGACCAACGCGCAGCCACACATCACCGCACCACGCCAAACCAACCTCTGTGCTCTTGCTCTATCCACGTTCACACCTCGCATCCGCTCACCCTGCGCCGGCGCGTATATCACACGGAAAGCTGGCGAGTCCGCCAACCCCGGCTCAGCGCCCAAGCACCACGTCGATGCCCCAGAGGATCGTTTCCGGGCGCCTGCGCCCATCGGAGGTTACTCGTTAGCGGCACGCAAACGACGGTCGCAATCCGACTCCTGTTATACGAATCCCCCTGCACGACAACCGCCGGACGCCGAAACCCAGGCCCCGACCCCGCTGGCGCCCCGAGCTCCGCCCACCAAATGTCCCCCTGGCTGATCAGCAGTCGGTCGCCTCCAGCACCCGCCGACCCGCTTCGCGAACGAGCTCATCGGCGCCCGTGTCCAGCTCTTCGCACAACGCATCGAGCGCCTGCCGCACCTCATCGGGCGAATGCCGCGCCAAGTACTCCCGAAGCGCCCGGCTGTAGAGCTCACTCCGCGACACCTTCAGCCGCTTCGCCAATCGCTCGGCGCCGTCAAACACCCTAGGCCGCCCAGTCGACGTCATCGAAGGCCACGGCTCCGACCCCGGCCCCTACGAGTTCGACTTCGCGATCGTGCTCGATGCGAACAATGGGTTGATCTTTAGCTTCGTTTGGAATCTGCAGGATTGAGTGTCTACCCAAGCCGCGCGGCCTATTCGCAACGGAGGCCGCCAGGTGTAGAGTCCGCCCGTGAGGTCGGATGCCTATTGCAGACGCTTGTTCGTCGTCGGTGCCCTCTGGAACTGGGCCGTGGCCGTGCTGCTCACCAGCTTGGCAGCCCTCGAGCTCCCAGCCCTGTCGTGGTTCCTCAACGACATCCCTGAGAGCTTTCTTTGGTTCTACGCGTGCATGGGAATCGTCGTCGTATTCGGGCTTGGTTACTACTGGGTCGCGCAGGACGTTCGAAGGAACCGAAACATCATCAAGATGGGCATCCTCGGCAAGACGCTCGTCTTCGTCCTCATCATCCCCGCCTGGCTCAGCGGCGAAGTCACAGCGCTCACCGCAGCGGCCGCCACGGTCGACTTGGTGTTCACGATCCTATTCATCGACGTCTTGATGAAGAACCCGGCTTGAACCGTCGGTCGATGCGATGAAATCCGGAGTCCGCGACGCCATCGACGCCGACCTAAGCCACATCCAAATCAATCTCCGTCGGCCGGCCGTCTTCATCCGCCAGCTCGGTCAGCCAGGTCCGCATCACCGCACGCCCCTTCGACCGCTCATCGGCCATCTTCGAGACGAGCAGCATCGCCCACGGCGGCACCGGGCTCTCTTCACTCTCCCAGCGCTGCACCGTCCGCCGGTCCACCTGAAGCAAGTCGGCCACCGCTTGCATGCTCATTTCACAGAAGCTTCGGCAGAAGCGAAACGACTGCGGCCCGAGCAGCTTCTGCCCGAAAATGCTTTGCACAACCTTGCCCTCGAACACCCCGAGGTCGTGATAGTCGATGAGCGGCCCGAGCTCCGGCCGCTTCCTGCTCACCGAGCACGGAACCCGACCACGAAACGTCCGCTCATCCAACTTCCTCTCGAGCTCTATCGTTCGCATAGTCAGTACACCGTGATGACTAGCAGTCCGTCTTGGATGATGAGCGCGATCTCCAGGTCGTCTCCATCCAAGTCCGGCCCCGCGACGGTCCAGTCGGAAGCCCGGCCAGGACCGCTTGCACGGATGCTCTTGGCATTGATGAGCGCGCACCGGATGTGCCCACGACTCGCCCCGCACTCAGCCGCCTCTCGGTCCGCATGAGCCGTGAGCCAAATCCGGTTGGCCCTCGCCAGCCCCCGGATGACCCGCAGCGCCTCCGCTGAATCCATCTATCCACGATTAAGACAATTTGTCCTATTGTGTGTGTTTGTCAATACGGCTGATCGTGCCGACCCGAACGACCGCAGTGGATGCTTCGTGCGCATGCCCACTCATCGGCCAACCGCGACACGGATTGCCTGAAAACACCGCCCTACGCTGCGACAACGTCCCACCCGGCCGAATCTCCGTCCTGCTCCTCAAGACCCCGCGCGCCGACATCACCTGGCCCACCACCTCGGGCTTCAAGGGCCTAGACAACGACGTCGTCATCCTCGCCGCCCTCACCGACATCGGGGGTCGGCATTGGGTCTCACGTGGCCGGGAGTCTCATCAGCACGACCAGCAGCAGCAGCATCGTCACAATCGCAACCGCTGTTCGGATTCGGTTCGAGCGATTCCAGCGCGCCTCAAAGCGCTCTCGAGCCTGCTTTTGCTCGGCTTCCCCAATGGCTTCTACCTCCACGGTTTGGATCTCGTTGTTGAGCGGGGTAAGTCCACCGAAACCGGGTCAACTCCAGTCACTTTACGGGGCGGCCTGCTGGAATTCGAACGAAAGCACGCAGCTGCCGTCGGCGCCGACCGATAACCAAGCATGCCCAACCCACTCCTCGAACCCACTCAGAAAGGAAGGTATGCTTTGCCCATGGCCGTCATCGTAAACTGGAACGGCGTCGACGTTCCTGAGGAGCTCAAAGCCCTGAAGAAGGGCCGCTACGTGCTCGTCCCGATCGACGAGCCGCCCGAGCTCACCGAAGAGCAAGAGGCCGGCCTCGAGGCCGCGCTTGCATCCGTGCGTGCGGGGCAAGGCCTCTCGCGCGACGAAGCGTACGCCAAGGCCAAAGCAAACCTCGAGTAATGCGAGTCGTCATCGCGCCCCGCGCGTTCGATGACCTTGCTGCAATGGTTGGCTACGTTGCCCGAGACAATCCAGCCGCTGCCGCGCGCCTTGTCGATCGCGTTTTCGAGATCATCGATCTGCTCGCCGAAGGCGGCCTCGACGGTCCGCTGGGCACGCTCCGCTCCGGCGTCGAAGTCCGAAGCTGGCCCGTCCGACCGCTCCGCATCTTCTACCGGCGGGAAGCCCATGAGCGCCATGTCCTCCGGATCTACCACCAATCGCGGCGCCCCCTATGACCCCAGCGACGTCAGAACATAGCGAGAAAAACAGGCCATGCGGCTCATGATCCTACACAAGTCGAAAGCCTGTTTGATTTCGATCGGTTAGAAGCAGGTGTTGCGGGCGATGCGGCGCTGTGATCTACCGAAGCGTATGGGGGAACAAGAACCGTCGGTGCGCGACGAATATGAGGGGGCAGAGCTGAGCGACCGGCGGCTCAACGCTCGATTGCAAACCATGGCGGGAGCGCTCGAGGCCAAGCCAGATGCGGGGTTTCCAAACGCCATGACCGAGGCGGAGTTGGAAGCTATCGGACGCTCGTGAACGCGCTTGCGCTACTGCTGCCGATTGCATGGAACCTACTGAGGCTCAGAACGATGGCGCAGCAAGGACGCGACGCACCGGCCGAGACCGTGCTCTCGTCGGTCGAGCTCGACGTGTTGCGCCATGCGGCCGAAAAGCCGCTACCCAAACATCCCACCGTACGCCAAGCCATGCTGGCCATCGCCAGGCTCGGCGGTCACCTCAAACGCAACGGCGAACCGGGATGGATGGTGCTTGGCCGTGGCTATCTCAAGCTCCTCGACCTCGCCCAAGGCTTTCTCATTGCGAAAAGATGTGACCAATCATGAGCCGCGCGGCCTCCTAGCGATCTCGCCCTTGAACAAGACCCAACCGATCACCCCCAGGGCCAACCCAACCCCCCACGCGAGGCCGGTAAGGCCCAAGAACGCGGCCTCCGCGGGGTCTGTGACAGCGCGATAGAGCACCCACGCGCCGAAGCCGAAGCAAGCCGCAGCGGCACAGAACATGACAATGCTGAACAAAGTGATGCTCAAGCGGGGCGGCATCGCGCCGCCGAGCGTCTCCACGATTAGCTCGGCAAGAAGCTCCAGCATCGTTCTCTTATCGAGGGAACCGAAGTGAACCGCAACCGAATCGTGAACATTTGGGAGATTCGTGTCGAAGCCAACGCGCGGTGCGCCGATTTCAAGCAGAAGCCCCCCGGTTCCATGCTAGCTACACCGCATGCATCGTACCGGTCTGCTCACCACCGTAGCCGTCGCAATCGTGCTCGTCGGCTGCAGCAAGACCACCACGGAGCGCTTGCAGCTCCCACAGCTCGAGGTGGTTCCTCAGGTGGAGCTCGAGCGCTATCTCGGCACGTGGTACGAGATTGCGAGCTACCCGCAACGTTGGCAGGAAGGCTGCACGGGAACGACGGCGACTTACACCCTTCGAAGCGACGGCGAAATCGACGTGCTCAACAAGTGTCGCAAGGGCAGCCTCGATGGCCCCGAGGATGTGGCAGAGGGAAGGGCGCGCGTGGTCGATTCTGAGAGCAACGCGAAGCTCGCCGATGAAACGCACGCCGCGATTCTCAGCCGACTCGAGGACAAGGGATATCCGCTCGAGCGGCTGGAGAAGACAAAGCAGCCCGCTGGCTAGGTCTTCGCGCTCCCCGAATCAGCCAAACGCCAAATCCGCCGCGGCCGAACCCCCAGAAGAAGGCAAGAAGCACCGGCCGCGCGGGCACCGACGCCGCCGCCGACCTCGGCTCTCCGACAAACCGCTCGACGCCGCGTACGACTTCCACTGCGGTCGCACGCGCCCGCGCCGAAACGTGATCCAAATCGAAACCCCGCATTTCATGCACGTCGCAACACGCCGCGCTCCGAGTTGTTGTTTGCGCCTGGTGGTGGGCTGCGCACGGAACAATTACTTATGTACCTAAGGGCTAAAGTATCCAGACAGACCTCCGCGCGTAGTGCCAGAGCGTGAAACCGAGGCTCGTGAGGAAATTCGTCGTTCCGCACCTGCCTCGGCACCTGCCTGCAGAACTTGGTGCGCGGTGCAGCCGACTAAGGCTTGGTTAGCTTCAGGGATGCTTGGCTCTTGCAAGGCCCAAGAAAGAAGCGCCTACTCCGCAAAGACATGGATGCGCTTACCTGCCATGCCGTCGACGTCGTAGAGACGGCGTATGACCTCGAGATCGAGGCCGCAGATTGGTTGCCGCGCGTGATGGAAGCGGGAGGGCCGGCGTTCGACCTTGGACATGGAGTCGTAGGCGTGCTGGGGACGGGGTTTACCGAGGAGGGGCAGCCGCGGGTCGGGCAGCTGTGCACCCCTGACAGATCCGCGGACTTGCCGCTTGCACTCGCGGCGGCGACGCAGGAAGTTGGCCACGAAGCCGTTAGAGCGGTCAGCGCTAAATCAATCGGTGCGGTCGTCGTCGAAAAGCTGTCAGCTCTTCGTGAGGAGCGCCCAGAGTTTTATGAAGCGTTCGCTCGGAAGCTCGGCTGCAAGGACATGCTGGCCGTCCACGGACATGACCCAGGCGGACGCGGACCTGCCTTCTACGTTCCGTCGCTCAAACTGCTAGAGCTGAGCCCTGCTGCTCAACAGACATGGGAAAGAATCGCCGTGCATATCGCCACCGCACATCGGTTGCAGCGTCATCTGACCGGAGCCGACGATCGCGCCGGAACGACAATCGAAGGCATTCCGCGGAATGCCGAAGCGCTGTTAGATCCGAAACGCTTCTCGGTGTCCCACGCGGTCGGCGCCGCTCAGGGTCGTGACGCTTCAAAGATCATTCGCGAAGCCGCGGTCCGTATCGACTGCGCGCGCGGCAAGCTCCGTAAGCATGATCCCGCCGAAGCACTTCGAATATGGAAAGGGATGGTGCGCGGGCGTTGGTCGCTCGTCGACTGGTTTGATACCGATGGCCGCCGTTTCGTCTTGGCGATGCCTAACCTTCCGAAGCTGGGCGACCCCAGAGGGCTCACCGAGCGCGAGCACCAGGTAGTGACTTACGCGTCCCACGGTGCGAGCTCGAAGTCGATTTGCTACCGACTCGGCATTTCCAAGCAGCGAGTCTCGAAGCTGCTCCACGACGGCATGCATAAGCTCGGCGTGAAGACTCCGGCGCAACTCGTTGAAAAACTGCGCGGCTTTCCGCGCCCGTAGGCACCGGCTTTGGAGATGTGATGCGCCCAATGCCTTGGTCCCGGGCTCGCCCTCACAGTGCTCGGCAGCCACGATGATTCGCTCGCTGAGCTCGCCCTCCGACATGTGGCAACGGTCTCCCGTCTTCACGCCGCCATGGCGCTCCGCCTCTCTCGCTATTTCGAAAACAGCCCCGAGCTCTGGCTCAACGCCCAACGGAGTTGGACCTCTGGGAAGCAGAACGCCTCCACAAGGCCGAGCTAAGACAAATCAAGCCCGCCACCCCGCTTGGGAGCGAACCTGCGGACGGATGTTCCCGGTTGACGGGCGCCCGTTGCCTCGGCACGATCCTGCCCCAAACGGAGGAAGGCACCTTGAAAACAACGTCCATCATCATGGCGATCGCGCTTGGCCTTGCAACCACCGTCGGCGCCCAAGAGGCACAGGCGCCTGCCGTCACCGACGCGCCACCCGCGCAGAGTGAAACCGGGGCACCCGGCTACGTCTCCGAGGGAGGGCAGTTTGCGGTTCGCCAGGTCCCCGAATGTCGACAGATCAGTAAGGGTGGCCCGATCGCGGGGATCGTGGTCGCTTCGGTTTTCTGGTGGCTCCTTCCCATGAGTATTCCGGTATGGGTCACCCAGGCGAAAAAGCTGAAGCGCCGCAAAGCCGAGATCTACGAACAACAGCGACGCGGCTGCCCCTAGGCCACCCCCCCGACGCCGTTGCCCGGTAACCCATCATTCGCCGCAGGCGTTGGCGGTTCTACGAGACCACGTCCGGACATCGTTTCTGCCTCTCCGTGAGAGGTCTGCGAAGAGTAGGGCGCCTCACATGCACACAAAATGAGCCGTCTACGGGCCTTCCGGACACTGGTCCTATAATAAACGGGCAGATGTCCGTTTCAGACGCCATGGGTTGGCTTGACGAGAATGCGGCAGGACAGCCCGCGGTGGAGGAGTCCGTCTTTGACGATACAGCGCTTGTCGAATCGCTCCGGTCGGGAGATCCCGAAGCGGCGACCCGATTTTTCGACGCGTACGGTCGTTACGTGGAGCGGCTGCTGGTCCGGGTGCTTGGCCACGATCCGGAGATCGAAGACCTGCTTCACGATGTCTTTGCAGAGGCCTTGGGCAACATCGGCAAGCTCCGGGACCCGGCGCGGCTCAAGGGTTGGCTCACGCGTATGACGGTGTTCATCGCCCGCGGCATGCTCAGACGACGTCGGCGCCAGGGCTGGCTCTCGTTTGTGCCCGAGGAAAACCTCCCCAATCATCCGTCGCCCTCGACGCCGCCCGAGGCGAGCGATCTGTTGAAGCGCGTCTTCTCCGTGCTCAATCGGCTTCGTCCCAATCAGCGTGTCGCGTTCTCACTCCGATACATCGAAGGCATGACGCTCCCGGAGGCTGCGGATGCGAGCGGGGTGTCTCTGGCGACGTTCAAGCGATGGCTCAAAGCATCCGACCGGGCCTTCCTGAACGGAGCGCGCCACACCGACCAAGCGCTCTATGAAGAGCTGTTGGAAACGCCGCGCTGGGGGAGGCTGCCATGAGCAAGCGTCTCGAGGAGCTCGGCGCCGAGGTCGCGCGGCTTCAAGACGAAGCCTTGGCCGACGGCCAAAGGCGCGCGGCGGTTCGTCGGCAGCTCGTGTCGGATGCGACCGAGGCGGCGCCCAACGTGCGTCCTGCTCGCTGGGCCCCTGCGCTCGCCTGGGCCGGCGCCATGGCAGCCATCGCGCTCGCCGTCGTCGCGCTCTGGCCGAGGGCGGCCGAGCCGGTCGCCTACCGCGTGGAGGGCGAAGCGGAATCGACGCTCATCGACCGCTCGGTCACCGCGACCGTCGACCGGCCGATGTCCATCGAGTTCACCGACGGCTCCGCGGTTCGACTCGGTCCGTCCGCAGCTGCGCGTGTCAGTCAGCTGAGGGTCGACGGCGCCACCCTGAGGCTCGAACGCGGTGAGGCCACCGTGTCGGTCCGTCATCGAACGGCCACGCGATGGTCCGTGGAGGCCGGGCCGTTCGTGGTGCGTGTGACCGGAACGCGCTTTCGAGTGGGATGGCGGCCAGAACAAGAATCCTTCGACCTCGAGGTGTTCGAGGGAGAGGTGCGCGTGAACGGCCCGGACGCACCCGAGCGTGTCCTACGTGGCGGAGATGAGATGCACAGGACCCTTGCGCCGGCGACCTTGCCCGAACCGCCGCCGCCGATCGAAGATCCGGCGCCCGCATTGCGGGAGCGGATCGAATCCGTCAAGCCCAGCCGAGCTTCGAAAAACGAGCCGCCGGTTCGCGCATCTCCAGGAACAAGCCCCTCCCTCCCGTCCGCGCCGCCGCTCGAGCTCCGCCTGCCACCCAAGGAGCCGAGCACCAACGCCGAGTTGAAGCCGGCACAGAACGAGGCCGCGCCAGAGGCAAGTCCGCGCGAGGAGCCCGAGCCACTTGCGGAGCCTGCGAGCTCGGACGCGGCGACGGAAGCGGCGCCCCCGCAGCCCGCTTGGCAAACGCTGCTCGAAGAAGGCAAGCACCGCGAGCTCTTGACCGCGCTCGGTTCGGACCAGGTGGAGCAGGCAATTTGGCAAGCCGGTCCAAACGATCTCATCGACCTCGGCGCCGCGGCGCGGCAACTCGGCGATGCGCGGGCGGGCTACATCTACAGCGTCGTCCGGTCACGCTTTGCGGCAACGGACGCGGCCGCGGATGCCGCATTTCTTCTCGGGCGCATGCAGTTTCATTCGGGTGCATTCCGCGCCTCCGCAACCTGGTTCGAGACGTACGTGCGGGAACGGCCCCGTGGTCGTTTTGCGCGCGAAGCCGCAGGGCGCTTGGTCGAGGCCTATCATCAAGCGGCGGACAGGGACCGCGCGCGCGAAGCGGCCCGGCAATACCTGAGTCGCTACCCCAACGGCCCACACTCGACGCTGGCCACCACGGTGCTCGAGTGAGAGAGGCGCCCACCATTTTGGTAGCGCTGTTGTTCTCGGTCAGCCAACCCGCAAAGGCCGAGACGCGGGTCGTCTCGGATGCCGAGGCGGAGCCGCTTTGCGAACGCGCGCGTGCCGAGTTGCAGCAGATCGGGATCTCGGCCGCGACCGTGTCGGTGGATGGTCGCACCCGTCGGGCACGGAGGCGCGCCTTTGCCGATGCCACGGTCCAGGCCGTCGTGGCATGTCAGTCGAAGCCGGCGCGCATCGAGGTCTTCTACCCGGACGGCTCGCGCCTGGGCGAGGCAGCGTTCGTCGTCGTGGTGCGTGACGACGACCCAAACGCGCCCGTTTACGTGAGTGAGCGCATCCGCGCCGAACGTTTCATCGCCGACGTACCGAAGCCGGTGCCCTTTAGCCCGTCGGTCTGGTGGCTTGGAATCGGGGGTGACGTGCTGCTCTCGCGGGGCGGCATCGCACCCTTGGCCTTCATTACGCTTGACCTCGGCTATCGGTTTCACCGCCACTGGTCGGTTCAGGCGTTCGCATCGATCCAACCGTACATGCGCCGCCTCGACGACGGTCCGGCCGAGACGAGGTTACGCGTCGATCAATTCGGCGCGGCCATCGCGTACCATCCCGTCGTGACCAAGCGAGTCGATCTTGCGCTTGCCGCGCGCGTTGCAGCCACGCGACTCGGCGCAAACGGAACGGACGGAGCCGCTCCCGCCGATCTCGAAGGCCAGCGCGATCGGGTCTGGCTCGCGTTTCCAGCGGGGCGTATCGCGCTTCGCGTAGGGCTCGCCGACCGGCTTTGGCTCCGAGTACAAGGGGATGTCGGGGCGCTGGTGCCGAAGGCCATCGTCGCAGCCGGCACGCAACAGGTCGGGTCCTTGGGTCCCTTTGCCGCACAGGCCGGGCTTGGTTTGGAGGTGCATTTCCGATGACTTGGCGTTGGATCACGGTCGTGCTGACAAGCCTTTGGCTGCTGGGTTGTGGCGAAACCACGCTTCGCCCGTTCCTCGAAGTCTCGGATGGCGGGGTCGATGCGGCCGAGGACGATGCGGGCGAGGACGATGCGGGCGAGGACGACGCGGGCGAGGACGACGCGGACGAGGACGGTGGCGTGGACGACGATGTCGATGGCGGCGAGCCCTAGTCCGACGACCAAGCCGTGCTCCACCAATTAGAGTACGAAGGGAGCGAGTCCGAGCTCTCCCTTCGTTTTGCCGCGGGACCCCATAGCGAGCGGACTCGGGTCCCTACTCGGGTTTCAGCGGTTCAGTTGTTGAGCGCGCCTTCGTCGATCCACTGACGTAGGATCACGACGAAGCCCGCATCGTCGGGGCCGTTGCGGTGGTTTGCGTCGAGTTGCGGGATGAGGGCACCGGACGGATCGGACGAATCCCCGGGCACCACCAGCGGGAAGCCGTCTCCGCCTGCCAGTATGTTTGCGTAGCTGTCCAAGTCGACGCCAGCCGGGCCGCCACCGTTATGGCACTGCACGCAGCCCGCTTCGAAATACGGTTGAATGTCTAAGGCGAACGAAACTCCCATGACGCCGCCGCCGCTGCCGCCGGTTCCGGTCATGCCGCCCGAGCCAGTCATGCCGCCCGTGCCAACAGTGCCAGTCATGCCGCCCATGCCGCCGGTTCCACTCATGCCACCACTGCCGCTTGGATCGCAGTCGCTGTCATCGTCGTATTCGTTGCCGTCGTCATCATCATGATCGCGACTGCACCGATCGTCGTCGCTGTCGCTGTCGCCGTCGTCGCTGTCGCCGTCGTCGCTGTCGTCGTCGTCGTCGCTGTCGTCGTCGTCGTCGTCGCTATCGCTATCCTCGTCGCTGTAGTCGTCATCGTAACGATCAACGCAGTCGAGACACGCCTGACGCAGATCTTCGCAGAAGGCCAGATCGTCGGTCTTGGTCGAGCACAGCTCATAGAGCGCATCGCAATGCTCGGCGACGTCGTCCTGGCTGGCGCCGTTCCCGTGGACGGCATCCATGCAGTCCATGGCCCCGGCCTCACAATCGTCCGATGATCCATCGCACGACGCATACCCATCGTGACAGCGATCAATTCGCTCCTGCACCGTGGCCGCACTACTGCCGACGCTATCCGAGCCACAGGCGCTGAGCAGGGTCATGATGCCAAGCGTAGGCAACCAAACTATCAAATTTCTGGGCATTTTCGTTCCTCCTGCGAAGCCCTCGGCCCGATCGCGTCGGACTCCACCTTTCTCCAGTGACCCGCCCGTCCAAAATCGGCTCGCTTCTTTACAACTGCATACAAATGGGCGAATCGAGACCCCCTGTTCTCTGAGGGCGGATGCCGAAGCAACGAAGCGCGACAACGAAAACCCGCGTACTTTGGATTGCGCGACGGCCTGCTGAGCGGACCGTAGCTACCGTTCGCTCTTCCGATAATCGCTACGGGCAGGCCTCGGCAGGGCACCGAGCTCACCGGCCTCCCGATCGCACTCCCGATCGCAGCCGCACCGGCAATCGCTCGAGCGTCCGCACGAACACACTTTTTCGGTGCGGAAAATCGCCGTCCGCAAGCTCGACCCAGTCCGTGCGGTCCAGGAGTTGCTCCATCGCGATGCGGCCCTCCATCCGTCCGATCGGTGCGCCGAGGCACAAGTGAATGCCGTGGCCGAAGGCGAGGTGTTGCCGGGGTCCGGCTCGGTGAAGGTCGATTTGATCGGCGTTCGGCCACTTCCGCGGGTCGCGGTTGCCCGACGCCCAAAGCAGCATGACGCGCGCGTTCTCGGGCAACGTTTCGCCGTGGAGCTCCACCGGCACTTTCGTCTTTCGAAAGTGACCTTGAAAGGGCGATTCGAGCCGAAGCACTTCTTCGACGAAGTTCGGCACGAGCTCGGGCTTGGCACGAAGCTCTTCTTGCACCTCGGGGTTCTGCGCCAGTAGCCGCACCATGCTCCCCATGAGGCTCGCCGACGAGTCGCTCCCCGCGATGATGATCTGAAGCACGATCGCCGCAGCGTCCGCGCGCGTCATCGTACCCTCACGGACAGCGTCGATGAGCGCACCCATCATGAACCCAGGCTTTGGCTCGCGCGCTTCGGCCTCGTCGAACTGGTCACGGCACCATTTAAAAAAGCGAAAGCCGTTGAGCACCTTCCACAAGAGCTTCGGCTTGGTGTTCACGCCGCTCAGGAGCGAGATCGCCTGGTCCGCCCAACCTTTGACGGTCATCGCGTCGTCTCGCGGCAGCGACAGGATGTCGAGCGTGAGTGCGATCGGGATCTGAAACGCAAACGCGTCCATCCAATCGACTTCGCGTGCTGCGAGCACGGCGTCCATGTGCTCATCGACCAGCGCGCGGACCTGCGGCTCCAGCACTTGCACGAAGCCTTTGCCCAGGCCGGCCGTGGCAATCTTGCGCTGCACGCGGTGAATCGGCGGGTCTTGCAGTGCCAGCACGTCCGGGGGCGCGAACGGCAGGTGCGGCGGCACGAACATCGAAAGCCGCCCGCTTCCGCCCGCGAGCAAGATGGCCACGATGTTCGACGAGAACCGCTCCGGGTCCATCGTCACCTGCTTGATGTCTTCGTAGCGGCTCAGGTAGTAGCAGTCCGCGCCCTTGGGCTTGAAGGTGGGCGCCTCTTCGCGCAGCGCCTCATAGAAAGCGTACGGGCTCTCGATGGTCGAGTCGCTGAACGGATCGAAGTCGGTGACGCGCATGTCGAGCCCTCACGTTAGCGGTTGTACCGAGGTGTTCGCATCAAACGCGACCCTAGCACGCGCACGGCCGACTAGTGCCGGGCCCCCTGTTCGATGTCGAACGCACGCGCCCAAGTCACCGAAAGTTCTGCACGCTCCAAGTTTTGCCGTCCGCGTCCTCGGCAAAGCCGCATGCGACGCGCTCGTAGCGCGGGTTGCTCATATTGACGTAATGGCCGTGCTTCGAAAACCGCTTGCCGGGCCCTTCGCCCCACATCGCTTGGAGGCATCCCTCGACGACGCCGCGCTTCGAAGGCCATGCGGGGCACTCGTTTTGCGCAAGGCCTTCGGGTTTGCAGATGCCGCCGTTGAAGCCCGCGTGAATGCCTCGCTTGCTATCGTGCTTCGCGTGCTTGTTGGCGCATGTCTCGCCCCCCTTCCAACGCCCGAGCGGCGGCAGGC
>Ga0316197_10000996_pt1 | contig 20074 bp, 7 predicted proteins | sample OudBiesiAoxic_MG_FD_204939 | JGI IMG/M metagenome (GOLD analysis project Ga0316197, IMG submission 204939) | Coastal sediment microbial communities from Oude Bieten Haven, Netherlands - site A oxic | ecosystem: Environmental > Aquatic > Marine > Coastal > Sediment | place: Netherlands... | reverse complement strand
CGTGCCCGCGCAGCAGACCGACCGCGAGCGAGGCCAGCAGCGCAGCCGGCGTCGCCTTGCCCGCGACGTCCCCGACCGCAAAAGCCAGGCGGCCGTCCGGGCAGCGCAGGAAGTCGTAGAAGTCGCCACCGAGTTGAGCGGCCGGCGAGTATGCCGAGCCGACCTCGAGGGCGGCGGTAGACGGAACGTCGTGCGGAAGCAGCTCGCGCTGGATCTCGCGCGCGGTGGCCAGTTCGTGGGCCATTCGCTGCTCGTGCTGCCGGGACTGCTCGAACAGGCGCGCGTTGGCGATCGCCGTCGCGATGTGGGACGCCAGGGCCGAGACTGCCTGTTCGTGTTGCTCGGTGAAGTAGTCGAAGCGCGTGCTTTCCAGGTCGAGGACGCCGATCAGTTGATCCTGAAAGACCAGGGGGACGCTCAGCTCGGAGTGGACCTCGACCTCCGGGTGGCGGAATCGGACGTAGCGCGAGTCTTCCAGGACGTTCGGCACACGAATCGAACGCCTCAACTTGGCCGCGGTCCCGGAGAGTCCGTAGCCCAGCGGGAATCCGCCTCGCTGGGGGATGGCCTCGCCGTACTTCATCGAGAAGCTGTGCTCGAGCATCTGCGTCCGGTCGTCCCAGAGCATGATGCAGAAGAGGTGGTAGTCGATCAGCGGACGAATGCCCCTGGCGATCTTGTGGAAGACCTTCTCTAGTTCGAGCGTCGAGTTCAGGTCGCTGGCCGCGTCCGTCGCCGACCGCACGCCTTCGGCCCAACAGGTCGTGTACCACATGGCGGAGTCGGGGCGATGCATCCAGGTCCGGAACGCGTCGATGCCCACCTCGATCTGGCGCTCGGTCGCCAGGCCGAAGGTCACCATCTCCGTCTGCGCCCCCGCGATGATGCCGATGAAATTCTCGATCATCGACTCGAACTCCGGACTGCCGACACAACTCCCGAAGTGCAGGCAACGAGAGCTGCGCGGTTTCGCCCCCGCCTCGTGGAGCAGCGACACCAGATGCCGGCCGACGTAGGGGTTCTTTCCCTGGTGCTCGAAGGTCAGGTAGTAGGCTCGCCACAGGTCGAGGGCCTCGGGGGCCTCGGGCGACAGGCGCAAGACGTCGTGGTCGTCGTCGCCGAGGGGAAGATCGACCGCGTCGCCGGGGCGCCACTCGACCAGGTATTCCTCTCCCTCGTCGCGGGCGAGTTTGACGGCCTTTGCGGCCTGCCGCGGGTCGCGTTCGACTGCGATCACCCGTCCCGAGCGGCCCACACGGCGGGCCATCATCCTCGTCAACTGGCCCAGACCCGAGCCGACATCGAGCACGCGTTCGCCAGGACGCAGGTCGATCGCCCGCAGCGATGCCGGGTTGAGCATCGAATTCAACCGGGACAACCGCTCCTGTTCGAGCGGATGCGTCCCATGAACGTAATGAGAATCCGAGTCGTTCATCGATCTATCCTGATGGGGTCAGGTCTTGAAATGCAACATTCTTCTAAAAACGAAAATGGGGACATTCCTGATTTCGACGGGCCACAACGGCGAACATTGCCTCCAGAGCTCGAAATCAGGAATGTCCCCATTTTCGTTTTTAGAAGAATGTTGCATTTCAAGACCTGACCCCATCAGCTCCCTTGCTCGATCTCTCGCATCCGGAATACATTGGGGCGTCGATCAGGAGGAAGAATGCGTCTCGACGATCGGATCCCGACGGACAAGAGCGGCGCGGGCCTGGCCCCCGAGGTCGAATTCAGGGTCCGCGGGCTGAAGCACATGGTGGGCAACACCCCCCTGCTGGCCATCGCCTGCACCTACCGCGGCAAGCAGCGCATGGTCCACGCCAAGGCCGAGCACCTGAACATGACAGGCAGTATCAAGGACCGCATGGCCCTGCACATCCTCCGTCAAGGCTACAGCCGCGGCCTGCTCGAGCCGGGAGCCTGGATCGTCGAAGCGACCAGCGGCAACACGGGAATCTCCGTGGCCGGCATCGGCCGCGCCATGGGCCACCCGGTCAAGATCTTCATGCCCGACTGGATGAGTCGCGAGCGCATCGACCTGATCCGTAGCCTGGGCGCCGAGATCGAACTGGTCAGCAAGGAAGAAGGCGGATTCCTCGGAAGCATCGAACGCGCAGAGACCTTTTCCCGCGAACATGCAGGTGCGTTCCTTCCCCGGCAGTTTTCGAATGAAGACAACGTGGTGGCCCATGCCTTGACCACCGGTCCCGAGATCTGGTGGCAGTGTCGATACAACCAGATGAAACCGACCGCGTTCGTCGCCGGGGTGGGGACGGGCGGAACGATCATGGGCGTCGCGCGTTACCTGCGCGAGATGGACCCCGAGATCAAGCTGCACCCGCTGGAGCCGGCGAACTCGCCGACGCTCAGCACCGGACACAAGGTCGGCAAGCACCGCATCCAGGGCATCTCGGACGAGTTCATTCCACCGATCGTCGATCTCCGCTACCTGGACGACGTCGTCAGCGTCGATGACGGAGACGCCATCCTGATGTCCCAGCGGCTCGCCGCCGAGTTGGGTATCGGCGTCGGCATCTCTTCCGGGGCCAACTTCCTCGGAGCGCTGAAGGTGGCCGAACAGCATGACGATGACGCCGTCGTGGTGACCGTCTTTCCCGACGACAACAAGAAGTACCTCAGCACCGATCTGTTGTGCGACGAGCCCGCCCGCGACGAGTTGATCTCGCCCGAGGTTCGGCTGATCGGCTTCGGCGCGTACAAACGTGTCTGCCACACCTGCTGTGAACCCTCCGACTGCGTCCAGATCCAGGCAGCGGAGAACGCCAGCGAGACTTCCGCGCTTCCCCCTTGCCCTTTGTGGGGCACTCACGAGAACCGAGGATAATCATGACGACCCGTATCGCGATCCCGACGCTGGCCCTGTTGCTGCTGGCCTCCCCTCTCGTCACACAAGCCGAAGAGGGCATGTGGCCGCCCTTTCAACTGCCCGAGTTGCGCGAGCGACTCACCGCGGCCGGCCTCGAGATCGATCCGGTTCGACTGAGCGACCTGACCGACTATCCGATGAACGCCGTGATCAGCCTCGGGGGTTGCACCGCGTCCTTCGTCTCGCCCGACGGTCTGGTCGTGACCAACCATCACTGTGCCTACCGGTCGATCCAGTACAACTCGACCGAGGATCGCAACTTGATGCAGACCGGCTTCCTGGCCCAGGATCGCTCGGGCGAGCTATTTGCCGGTCCGGGCAGCCGCGTCCTGGTCACCGTCGCGGTGGACGACGTGACGGCCAAGGTCATTGGCGACCTGAAAGACGACATGAACGGGTTCGATCGTTACCAGGCCATCGACGTGAAGGAAAAGAAACTGGTCGCGGATTGCGAGAAGGACGACGGCCATCGTTGCACCGTCCGTTCGTTTTACGGCGGACTGCAGTACTACCTGATCAAACAACTCGAGATTCGCGACGTCCGGTTGGTCTACGCGCCCGCCGACGGTGTCGGTAACTACGGCGGTGACGTCGACAACTGGATGTGGCCACGCCACACCGGCGATTTCTCCTTCTACCGAGCGTACGTGGACAAGGACGGCAAGCCCGCGGACCACGACGCCGCCAACGTCCCATACCGGCCGAAGCACCATCTGCGTGTTGCGGAGAAGGGTCTCGAGGACGGTGACTTCGTGATGGTCGCCGGCTACCCGGGCCGGACGAACCGTTACCGCATGGCCCGCGAAGTCGAGAATTCGTTCGAGTGGTACTACCCCACACGGCGAGAACTGCTGACACTGTGGCTCGAGGTAATCGAGCGCGAGACCGCGGACCGGCCCGACGCGGCGATCAAGTACGCCGGAGCCGTCGCGGGCCTGAACAATTCGAGCAAGAACTACCAGGGCCTGCTGGAAAGCTACGCGAAGAGCGACGTCGTCCAGCGCAAACAGAAACTGGAGCAGGACCTGACCGCGTGGGTCGCCGCGGACGACGGGCGCAAGACGCGCTACGGGGGCGCGATCACGACGCTCGAAGCGCTGATCGCACGCGACATGGCCGACCGCGAACGGGATCTGTACTACCAGTTCCTCGCGCGCCGCTCGTCACTGTACAGCACCGCCAGAACGCTCTACCGTCTGAGCCGCGAGAGCCAGAAGCCCAATGCCGAGCGCGAGCAAGGCTACCAGGAACGCGACCTGCGCCGGATCGGCGAGCGGATGACGCGGCTCGACCGCACCTTCGATCCCGACGTCGATCGCGCGATCTGGCGCGAGTTGCTGCTGATCTACGCCGCCAGCCCGGCGGACCAGCACGTGGCGGAATACGACGCGTGGTTCGGCATCGAGGGCAACAAGGTCGACCCGCAGAAGCTCGATGCGCGACTGGCCGAGATGTATGCCGGGGCGACGTTGGGTGACCGCGAGATGCGGTTGAAGCTGATGAAAGCCAAGCCGGGCGCGCTGGAGAAGAGCAAAGACCCGTTCATGCAACTCGCCGTCACGATGTACGACATCGACATGGCGTTCGAACTCGAGGGCAAGGAGCTGAACGGCGAGTTCAGCGAAGCGCGACCGCGTTACATGGAAAGTCTGATCGCCTATCGCGACAGTCTAGGCGAAGCCGTCTATCCCGACGCCAATGGCACGCTGCGCGTCACCTTCGGCACCGTCGGCGGCTATTCGCCGAAGGACGCCGTGTACTTCACGCCGTTCACGACCGTGGCCGGCATCATGGAGAAGGACACCGGCGTCGATCCGTTCGATGCGCCGCCCGACCTCCTGAAAGCGATCGCCGAGGAGGATTTCGGCGACTACGTCGTCCCTGCGATCGGGTCGGTACCCGTCGATTTCCTCAGCAACGTCGACACGACGGGCGGAAACTCCGGATCTCCCACGCTCAACGCCAAGGGTGAGCTGGTCGGCTTGCTGTTCGACGGGACTTACGAGTCGGTCATTTCAGACTGGGACTTCCTGCCCGATCTGACCCGTTCGATCCACGTCGATATCCGTTACGCCCTGTGGGTCATGCAGCACGTGGATGGTGCTCAAGGCCTGGTCGAGGAACTGGGTAAGTGACATGCAGGCCGCTCTGGTTGCCTACCGCACGTTGGTCGATCTGGCACGGGTCGATGGCCGGATCTCGGAGGACGAGCGGCGCCTTCTAGACCGGTATCGCGTCGCGCTGGGCCTCGAGGAAGAGACGGCGAAGCTGGCCGAGCTCGAGCCCGGCGTGGACTCGCCGACGGCCGATGACCTCTCCCCCGCTCAGAGCGTTCACGTGCTGACGATGATGATCCGCGTGGCTCACGCGGACGGGACCCTTTCCAGACGTGAACGCGCTCGTCTGGAAGAGGTCGCCGATCGCCTGGGCGTCGGCCGGGTCAAGTACGCCGGCATTCTCGTGGACATCGAGAACGAGGCCCGGGGGGGCCAGCGAGTTCGACGTTCCTTCCGCGGCCTTCTCGTGGCGCTGGCAGTCGTGGTCGTGATCGTGGGCGTCGTCGCGATCTACCTGGCCCGCCGCGGTGCAACGACGGAAGAGACCGGACGGCTGCGGGCACGCATCAACGAGATGACGATCGAACAGGCCGCCCGTGACGAGGCGATCGTTCGCCAATCGGTCGAGGGCAGTGTCGGGATCGCCGCGTTCAAGGAGGTCGAATCGCGCCTGGGCCCTTCGGTCCTGTTGATCATCGTGGCCTACGACCTGGTGCGAGACGATCAGGTCATCACGCACTGGTCCAGCGGCACAGGGTTCTTCGTCACGCCGGACGGCCTGATCGTCACCAACAAGCACGTGGCCCAGCCGTGGAAATTTTCTGCCGAGGTGATGGCGCAGATCGGCGCCGGCTTCGTCCTCGACGAAGACTCGCTGAGGATGGGGGCGTGGCCGACCGGGGCCAACCTGCGTAGCGAACAGGGCGAGTTCGACGTCGATTCCGGTTACTACAACGGCGACGAATCACTGACGGTTTACCGGACCACGGAAGACCAGTTCGAGCTTCGCCCGACCCAGTTGCCCGACGGATCGACCTTCATGGCGCTGCTACACGCGATGGGCCCGGGCGATCTGGCGGTACTGAAAGCCGAGGTAGAGCAACCGGTGCGACCGTTTCTCTTGCCGCAAACGTTGCCCGGCATCGAGAAACTGGACCCGGTGATGGTGCTGGGCTTTCCGCGCGGGATCGCGCTGCTCGAAGGGCAAAGCGCGGAACTGTCGGTCGCACTGGGCGAGGTGAGCAAGATCGAGCGCAGCATCATGATCACCGCCCCTGTCGTCCCCGGCAACAGCGGCGGCCCGGCAGTCGATCGCCACGGACGAGTCATCGGTGTGGCGACACTGACACCGGGCCAGGGGCTCGGGATCTGTCTTCGCTCGCAGGAGTTCCTCGAGTTACTGCCCGACGCGAGTGAGTTGATCGAGCGCGCGACCGAGGCGCATTCAGCCGGTCGAACCGTCGATGCGACGACCTACCTGGACCTGGCGCAACTGCGCGAGCCATCCCAGGACGAGCAGAGGCAGATCAACGACCTGCGAGACAGTTTCTGACCCTGTCGGAAGCGATCACCGACACGCCATCTCGAAAGGATTCTCGCCGAACGACTCGACGTACGCCTGAATGTCGCTCCGGGTTGGCACCAAGATATCCCTGACCCTGAACGAGTAGCCGCTGTCATCGGCCCCCGAGCCGGCGAGCGCATCGTAGACGTTGATCATCCGCTGGTATTCGGCCTCGGAGTCGGTGTACAGAATCACGGGCTTGTCGGGGTTCCGCAGAAGTTTCGGTTCCAGGTACGACAGAATCTCCTCGACGCCCATCTCGCGGCAATCGACGAGGACACGATCTACCTGTACGTGGATGAAAACCGCATCCAGGGTTTCTCTATCGACTGATTCAGGTTCGTCGGTCGGAAGAGCGAACTCGAGCCCCTTCGTCGCAGAAAACACGCTCGTGACCATGAAGAAGATGATCAGAAGGAAGGCAATGTCAGCCATCGAGGAGGTGGGAATCGAGGAATCCGTGGTTGCCCGGCGGTCGAGATTCATCGTTGCCTCTCCTCGTTCGGCCTTTCCGCGTGATGTCATTCCATTGTCAGGCGGCTTCTTGCCGGCCGCCCGGCCGGGCGAGTTTGCGCGCTGCAGGCACACAGCACGACCGCGGAGGGAGGGGGGCCGACCCCTTCAGGTCAGAGCGAGTTTTCGACGGATGACAGCTCGAGTCCAGGGTCATTGCCATCGGGCGCTTCCCGGAACAGACCAATTCGGCGATAGGATTCGATCTCTGCCGCTTCGACGTCGTGATCGAGCGTACCACCGTACTTCATCACCGCATGCACGGCGTGGAACTCATCGGAGATCGTCACATCCTCGAGCACCGGTCGCGCCAGGTCGTCCCAGCTGAAGGAGTAGATGTGCGTGATCGGAGGAAAGCCCACACGCACCTGGACTCGACCGGCCGGGTCGAGCCCCAATTCAACCACGGAGGACTTTCGATCCTCGGCGTCCAGCACGTCCAACCTTGGAAGGACCAGGTAAGTCGTGGTCGGCAATCCGGGTAGTCCGAAGAAGTCCGGCGCGGCGGTTCCATCAACGGATTCGCCGAGGCCAGCCAGTTCGAGAAGCACCAGAACGGGGTGCCCGAGGCCGTCGCCTGGATTGTTCACTCCGCCGAGCAAGAGTTCCGGAACACCGTCACCGTCAAGATCCTGCACGACGATGTCGTAGAGATGGCCGGGGTGGTAGTAGGTCGCCACCGGCCTACCGTCCGTCGGGTCGGCGGGGGGACCGAGATTCTACCATCCCGGCCCCCGCCCCAGCGTTCAGCAGCCTACCTGTCGCGGCCCCGCCCGCGATCGCGCTCCTCTCCGCGCCCACCGGGCCTCTCCGCACCGGTCGCTGGATCCTGGCCCTGCCTGTGAGAGCGCTCCCAGGCCCGCTGACTGGCGGTCTTCCGCGATTCGTCGATGTCCGGCCTGGGCTCACGGCCGATCCGCTCCTTCTCGCGGATCAGATTCTTGCGTCGCAGTTCGCTCACGGAGAACCCGCGCGATCGGGCATACTCGGGCGTGAGGTACAGATCGACGTTGCCGCGCACGACCATCCGGCGCGGCCCGTGAGTGATCTGGAACGTCGTGTCCGTCGGTACCAGGTCGCTACCGATCTCGGTGATGACGAACTGGACGACCTCCAACTCGTTGTCGACTTCCGCCGTCAGCTCGTCGTGGTCGGCCACGAAACCCTCCGGAGGCGTGACCGTCGCGGTAATGTCCCAGTCGCCGATGGTCTCGAAGATGAACGGATAGAGTTCCTGGGTCTCCTCCCAGATCACGAACTCGGGCTCGATGATCAGCAGCTCGGAGCCGGTGATGCGCTTCGTCTTGCCGGGCACCTTCTTTCCGTTGGCCTTGACGATCTGTTGCAGGTGCTTGGTGGTCACGTCGCCGCAGGACAGGTTTCCGGCGCTGACGCCGAGCGGGTCGGGCAGGACGGTCTTCGTCGCGTCGTCCGAGATCACGAGGTATTTACCCGGCACGACGTCGATCGTGCACGTGCCGTCGGCGCCGGTCGTGCAGCACATCGCGGTATCGCAGGGACCGTTGACGCCATCGCCGGTCGCGATGCAGGTGTACTCGTGGTGCGACGTTCCGCCACAGACGTCCTGGGCACAACTGCCCTGCGAGCTTTCGTAGGCGCAGACCTCGATGCCGACGAGGGGCTCCTTGGTCGATCCGGGCTTGTTCCCGGCGCCGACCGTGTGTTTCTTGGCCTTGATCACGATGTCGGCGCCCTGCGGGCAGGAGGTGCCGGAGTCGCAGATGCCGTCGGCATCGGTGTCCGGACCGTCGTTGAAGGTGTCGGAGTCGCTGTCCGGACCGTAGTCGTCGGTTCCGACCGAGCAGTCATCGCACGTGTCGGCGTCGGCATCGCCACAGAGGTCCGGATCGAACGGCGCCGGATCGAGCGTGTCGACGATGCCGTCGTTGTCGTCGTCAGCGTCGGCGATGTCACACGTTTCGTCCCCGTCCCAATCCGGATCCGCCGGATCGGGATCGGTCGGACAGGCGTCGACACAGTCGGCCGTTCCGTCACCGTCGCTGTCGGTGTCGGCCACTCCGCAACCACAGATACCGAGGGCCACCTTGGCCGGATCGGCCGGGCAGAAATCGTCGCAGTCGGCCGTGCCATCGCCGTCACCGTCAACGTCAGCCACTCCGCAGCCACAGATACCGGGCGTCAGCTTGGCCGGGTCGTCCGGACAATCGTCGCCGTCGTCGCAGATGCCGTCCATGTCGCGGTCTGCCCCGTCGTTTGACGGGTCGTCGTCGGGCAGCGGTCCGGCACCGTCGACGCCGACGGCACAATCGTCGCAACCGTCCTGGTCGGCGTCCAGGCTGCAGTTCATGGAATCGAACGGCCAAAGCTCACCCGTGTCATCGACCCCGTCGTTGTCGTCGTCGGCATCGCCGGCGTCGCACGCCCCGTCCATGTCGTAGTCGGGTCCGTCGGCGTCCGCGTTGACCGTTCCCGACGAGCAATCGTCGCAGCTGTCGTTGTCGGAATCCGCGCAGATCTGCGGATTGAACGAGTCCGAATCCTGCCCGTCGGCAACGCCGTCGTTGTCGTCGTCAGGATCGTCGAAGTCGCAGATGCCGTCGCCGTCGTTGTCCGGACAGGCCAGCGCCGGCGTGACGTTGACCACGGCGTCGGCCCGAGGTGCGAAGCCGGTGATGCCGGCCGACAGCGTCAAGTCGCCGTAGATCCCGAAGGGCAGATTGACCGGCACGGTAATCGAGCCGTCAGGCGCGATCGACGAAGTCGGGGCGGTCGCCAGAAGAGCGCCGTTCAACGTCACCTCGACGGTCCCGTCGACGTCGGTCGGCAATTCGGTGATGAAAACGCTGACCGTCTGTCCCTCTTCGGCCATCATCGGCGACACCGTGGCCTGCGGCAAGACCGGCGGGGTGAACTTCAGCTCGCCGTCCTTGGCATCGGTCGGGATGCGCGTGCCGGTCAAGGTGACCGGGGTTCCGCCCGACACCTCGCAGCCCGGGTAGTCCGGGCAGACATTGCAGTCGGTACAGTGGCAATTGACCGTCGCGCTGTTCAGGTCGTCGTTGAGCACCCGGCCATCGCACTCGATCGTCGAGACAACCTCCATCCTGATCCGGTTCGGCACCTGGGCTCCTGTCCCGGGATCGGTCTGGAAGCCCCAGCCCGCATCGAACAGGATCGAATTCGGGATGCGCGGCTGTAACGTCATGCCGATCGGCGCATCGTCGAGATCGACGGGGTCGCCGCCGTTGTCGATGTAGAGACCGACCCCCTTGGCGGTGATCGTAGGTGAGGGGTCGTTGAAGACCAGTTCGTACTCTCCCGTGCCGTCGTTGTAGTCGTACGCGTTCAACGTCGCGGTGCTGGAACACACGTCGGCGGGACAGGACGAGTCGAGAACGATCTCGGCGATCAGATCGACACCGGATTCCTGTGTGATGTCGCCGCCATTCTGGACGACGTCGGTGCCCGGGAAGTTGTTGCCCGGGTCGCCCGGATTCGGGCTGTTGGCAGGATAGCCGCCGGTGGCGTCGCTGCGATCGAGATCGAGATAGTAGTAGTAACTGGTCTTCGGCCGGATCGGCGCGGGCCAGGGCAGGCTGCCGGTCGAGGCAACCAGCACTGCCGAGTCGCCGGACGTCTCGCCGGTGTAGGTCATACCGAATTCGAGGATGCGGGCATTCTCGAACTCGAGGATGCGGGCGCGCTCGAACTCGAGCAGCCGGGCACGCTCGAACTCGAGGATACGAGCCCGTTCGAAGTCGAGCGGACTACCCTCGGCAAACTCGAGGATGCGGGCACGCTCGAGGTCGACGACCTCGCCGAAGCCGAACTCGAGGATGCGCGCGCGCTCGTCGTCGATCGGGGTGGAGTTGGCCAACGCATCGACCGTCGGCTGGACGACGACGTCCGGCACGGCGAAGACGATGTGCGAGCGCAACTGGTTCATCTGTTCCGTCGACAGCTCGGTGCCCGAGCGGTACTGCATCAGGTTCGGGCCGTCGAAGCGCGGGATGTTCTGGGTCTTCTCGTCGTCGTTGTCGAGAATGCCGTCCTGGTCGTTGTCAATGCCGTCGCCGTGGCGCAGCGACAACGCGTGCCCCAGCTCGTGGCCGAGCAGGCGGTCGACCAGGTCTTCCGGGTTGGGCGGGTTCGGGTTGCCGGCGACGTTCTGGCGGTAGAAGTTGTCCACCACCATCACCCGTCCGGCGGCGCTCTGCTCGGCGATGTCGCCGGGCTCGGCGCGGCCGCCGAGGCCCAACAACTCCAGCGGAGCGCCGTTCCCGTCAACGAAGCGGTTGATGTGCACCACGGTGATGCCGGTGATCGTGGGATCCTGGGCCTGCCACGCTTCGCGGCACGAGGCGATCAGTTGCTGGAACTCGAAGAAGTTGGCCTCTTCAGGGTTGACGTAAACGTCACCGCGCTCGCCGTGGGTGCAGGTGTAGACACCCGAGCCCGTGCTGGTCTCGGTGCAGTCGGGGTCCTCCAGCACCGGGTAGTCTTCCACGATGAAGTTGGCCGCCGAGCGGAACGAGACGTTGCCCTGCGGAATGTAGATCGCCCCGGCGGCACGCTCGTGGCGTGCACGCAGCAAGTCGTTGACCGACCCGGCTCCCATCAGGCCCGGGTCCTCGATGCTCGGAGCACCGCGCACGCCGCACCAGCGAACCGGGACCTCGAGTCGCGTCTCGGTCTGGCCGAGCAGCGCCTCGTAGGAACCGATGTCGCAACCGTCGGAGACGTTGGCGGTGGCCGGCACGTCGAGCGGCCGAGCGACCCCGCGCTGATCGGTGTCGTACGAAACACAAATCCCGGCGTCGATCGCCGGACTGCCGGCCTCGAGCGCATGGGTCAGCGTCGGGCCACCGTAGTCGCCCAGCGGGGAGACTCGCGGCAGCAGAGGCGGGTTTTGGCCGCCGCCGACCTGGTCGTTGTTGACGCCGTCGTCGAAGGCCCCGTTGCCCCCCGCGTTGCCGATCAGGTTGTTGCCCAGGGACTGGATGTTGGGCGGGCCGACGATATCGACGCCGTTATCCGCCACGAGGGTGTTCCGCATGCCCAGCGTCGGGCCGTACCAGCCGATACCGCCGCCGGTGTTGCCGAAGATGGTCAGGCTGTCGATGGTGGAGCCGAGGCCGGCGCCCGAATCCCCGACGATCGCAGCGGAACCCGCCGGGGGGGTTTCGTTCCGCGAAACCGTGGAATTCACCAGATTCACCACGCCGTCGAAGAGGACGTAGATCCCGCCCGCGACGCTCGTGGCGACATTGTCCGCCACCAGACTGTTTCGCAGTTCCAGTGTCGACCCGGTGATGACCGCCAGGCCGCCACCGGAGTTCAATGCCGTGTTGTTCGCAATCGTCGAGTTGACGATAAGCGTGTACGAGCCGGCGACACCCGCCAGCCCACCGCCGCTGCCACCGGTGTTGGAGACGATCTGGCAGTCGTCGACGGTCAACGTGCCGATGTTGGTGATTCCGCCGCCGGCGATGTTGCTGGCCACCGAACCGTTGGTGATGGTCAGGCTCTCGAGGTTCGCCGACGCTCCGGAGTCGATCAGGAATACACGGTCCACGCCGCCACCGTCGATCACCGGCCGCCCCGTCCCGTCACTGCGGATCGTCAGACCGCCGGTCGCGTCCGTGATGTTCAGGGACCCGCTCAGGACGTAGGGCCCGAGTGCCGGCTGGACGACGATCAAGTCGTCCCCGGGGCGCAGGTTGGCCTCCTCGATCGCCGCGCGCAGCGTGCAGGCGCCGCTTGTCCCCTGGCAGATCCCGTCGCCCGGAACGATGTCGTCTTCGTCGTTCGCCGAATCGACCAGGAAGCGACCGAGCGCCACGAAGGGCGGCACGACCTTACCGCCGGGTCCGCCCTCTATCTCGAGCGGGATTCCGGCGACCGTATCGACCACGACGCTGTCGGTCAGGTAATCGACCCGGAACGTGGTCAGCGGCGCGCTGGCGGCCGTCGGCGACATCGCTGCGACGGCGAAGAAGATGGCTGGCGCGGCAATGCGTGTATTCGGGTCGCCCGCGGGCAGCAGCACGGTCTGGATCCCGGAGGTCAGGTTCATGGGGGTAGCCGCGAGCAACGTGTCGCTGCCGGCATCGAACGTCCCGTCCCCGTTGTCTCGGTAAATGCGCAACTCCGAGATCAACGCGGCCGCCTGGGCCGTCGTCAGGGGCACCGCATCTCGAAAGTTCAAGACGAGCGATTCCAGCTGGCCGACCGGATCGCCCGACCGCCCGAGCAGGGTCATGGTAATCGCCATCAGCAGCGATTCCTCGCCCTCGTAAAGCTCGCCTCCCGACCCACCCTGCACCGTCACGCGGAACTGGCCGCCGCCATTGGGGTACCACTTGACCCCGGGGATGGCGTTGAAATCGGTGTTGCCGGTGACGACGTCGAGCTTGCCGTCACCGTTGATGTCGGCGACCGCGGTCGATCTCGAGTCGGTCGACAGGAAGGACATGTTGACCGGGGCCACGCCCTGGTAAGGATCGGCCGTGCCATTGTTGAGATAGACCTTCGGCACGATGAAGTACGAGGTACGCACCAGATCGAGGTCGCCGTCGGCATCGACGTCGCTCACGGAGAGGCCGACCGTCCCCTGCCCATCACCGGTCTGGATGAAGGTCTCGGAGACCCCGTTGAACGGATCGGTGGTGCCATTGTTGGTGTACAGGATCAGCTGGGTCCCCCCGACCAAGACGTCGAGATCGCCGTCACCGTCGACGTCGCCCACGGCGTTGCGCTGGTGACTGGCGACGTCGCTTCCGAGTTGCATCGCCACGACCCCGCCGAACGGATCGGTGGTTCCGTTGTTGAGGCGCACCTGGGTACCCTGCCCCTCTTCGCCGGACTGGACCAGGTCGAGATCGCCGTCACCGTCGAGGTCGCCCAGCGACAGCGCCTTGGCGTCAAAGCTGGGGTAGGTTAGCGGCGCGACGCCGTTGAACGGATCGGCGGTGCCGTTGTTCAGCATCACCCGCAGCGGAACCGAGCAGCAGGCCCCGATGACCAGATCGAGGTCGCGATCGCCATCGATATCTCCCGCCGCCATCGAGAAGGCTGAGTTGCCGCCGGCCAGATCGATGCCAATCGCTCCGTTGAACGGATCGGCACCCCCGTTGTTCAGGTACAGGCGAGACGGAGCGCCGTTGTTGGCGGACACCAGGTCCAGGGCACCGTCGCCATCGAAGTCGCCGAAAAGCACCTCGTGGGTCGGCTGCGCGTCGGTCGTGATGTCGCTGCCAACCACGCCGTTCCAGGGATCGGTGGTTCCGTTGTTGAGGTAAAGCCGATTGGCGCCGTCGTAGAAACCGAACGCCACGTCCAGGTCGCCATCGCGATCGACGTCACCGACGGCGATCGGGTTAAGGGCACCGGGACCGGCCTCGGTGGTGACCGTCTGGACCACCGGGTAAGACGCGCTGCGGTGGATCGTTCGGTTCTCGTACCAGGCCAACTTCTCGTCGCTCGGCGACGAGCCGGCGGGAGAAGGACCGTACGAAGCGGAGGCCACGTCGAGGTCGCCGTCGCCATCCAGGTCGGCGACGATCGCGTCGCTGGGACGCACGACGTCGGTCGAGACGACACGCTCGGTCCAGGAGGAGATCGGGTTGACGTTCTCGTACCAGGCGACCCGGTCCAGTCCCCCGATCGTCGAATTGAACCACGTCGTCAGCAGATCGGGGTCGCCGTCGCCGTCCATGTCCGCCACGTCGACATGCTGCGTGAAACCGCCGGACCCCGTGAAGACTACGAACTCATCCCACAGCGAGGCGTCGCCGAGGACGTTCTGATACCAGCGCACGGCCCCGTCGGCCGAGTTGCTGCTGCCCACCGAGACCACGTCGGGTCTTCCGTTGCCGTCGATGTCCGCGACGTCGACGTCGTATGCGCCGGGCGTCGACGAGGAAATGACATACCGAACCCCGAAGTTGCCGCCATTGAGGTTCGCGAAAAAGCTGATCGAACTGTCATTGGACGACGCGCAGAGCACGTCGGGCGCACCGTCACCGTTCAGGTCGGCGATCTTGACCGCCCGAACGCCGAGCACGCCCGAAGCGAGCAGCCGCTGGTTGTTGTTGAAGTCTCCGAAAGTGCCGCCACCCAGATTCTCGTGCCAGCCCACGGTGCCGGCGACGGACGCCGCGGCCACCACGTCGAGATCCCCGTCGCCGTCGAGATCGGCCACCTCGACATCGACGAGGTTCGTCCCGTTACCGATCCAGATGTACTGCGGACCCGCGAAGGTGCCGGCGCCGTCGGTGTTGTCGTACCACCCGACGTAATTGGGGTTACCCGTGACGGCGTCCAGATCGCCGTCGCCGTCCATATCGACCATCTCCGGCAGGAACGGATTGCAGAGCGTCGAAGCCGGCGCGCTGCAGTCGTCGATCACCCGCGCCGGGGAGTAGTACCCCTCGCCATCGAGGTTCTCGTACCAGTAGACCCCGCTCGGATCGTTGATCCCCATCGCAGCGACGAGATCGAGATCCCCGTCGCCATCGACGTCGGCCTGAGTCACCTGACGACCGATGCCTTCGGAGATCGAGATCTCCGACTGCGGCGAGAACGGGACATCCTTGGCCAGAACGAGGCCGGGGACGCAGAGTAAGGACACGAGTACGACGGCAAGCTTCTTGGACATGACTCTCCAGTTGCTCCACGGGCCGCACGACGCGACCCGGCTCTTCTGTCAGTTGTCTGTTTTCGGTCCGGCTCTCGCCTACGTCAGCGCCAGTCGCCCGCGGCGACGAACGCAGCCCAGTAGAACGGATGCGACGAACCTTCCGCTTCTCTCTTCTCTCTCAATACTACCAGTCCGGCATGCCGGACCGCCTCGGCGCTGTCGAGTCCGTCTTTCAATCTGCCCTCGTACAGCGCCTGCATCCACGACCGCGTGGCCTCGTCGTCCACCGGCCACAGACTCATGATCAACGTTCGCACGCCCGCGACCTGCATCGCGCGGCGCAGCCCGAACACACCTTCGCCGGCCCGAATCTCGCCGACCCCGGTGTCGCAGGCCGACAGCACGGCCCACTCCACGCGGGTCAGGTCGAGCCCTGCGATCTCCTCGGCAGTCAGGATCCCGTCCTCTTCCGATCCGATCGCCGATTCTCTGTGGTTCGCTCCGGCGAGCGCCAATCCGGCGAGCAAGAGCGGGCTGACCTGTCCGGCCAGTCCCGGCTCCGCTTTCGGCTCCTCGACGACCTTGAATCCACGGCTGCCGCTTGCGCGGGCCGAGCATTCGCCGCCGAGAAAGAAGCCGTGGGTCGCCAGATGCAGCGAGCGACGCCCTGGCGCCTCTCGCTTGAAAGCCTCTTCGGTTGCCTCTCGGCCCTGAAGATACGTCAATTCGGCCCCATCCGCCGCCCCGAATTCCCCCGCGGAGCGCCAGATCTCCACAATTTCGCGGGCCTCGCGCCCTGCAGCCGGCAACGGATCGAAGCGGAGCGAGGCGAAACTCCCGCATTGTGCCGAGCGAGTCAGCGTGGCATCGTCCGCCTGCGTCCCGTCCGAACCTCCCGCCGACTCGTCCTGGTCGACGGCCGGCGCCAGAGCAGAAAACGTCGCCGTATCGTCGTAGTTCGGTGCACCGAGCGCGAGCAGGCCGGTCCCCGAGCCAGTACTTTGCTCCCCCGGCACCAGGTCGCGCTCGGCGGAGAGATAGTGCAAGGTCGGACCGCGTTCGATCAGATACTCGTGCCCTTCGAGCGGCAGCGAGGCCAGGCTGACCAGATTCAGCGTGCCGTCGGGAACGACGAATACCCTGTCGGCATCGCCGAGCGGTTCCTGGAGCGGATCCCACAGCGCCTTGCGCAGTGCAGACCCGGCTTGCCGGTAGGCCGTTTCGGCCTCGGCCTGCGTGCGTCGGATGCTCATCGTGCCCTGGGAGGCTTCCAGTTTCCATTCCGTGACGAACCCGTCCATCGCTTCGGCGGAGCCCAGTCGCACCACCTGGGGCGAGGCCTTGCCGGCCTGGAGCACGAACGCGATGTAGCTCGGTCGGGACTCGGGCGGTGTGCCGCGATCGTAGAGGGCCAACGCGATCAGGGCGCTTCCCGCGGGCAACTGCTGCGTCACATCATCGAGCCCGAGGCGGCTCCGCCTCTGCTCGCTCGCATACTCGACGCTTGCGGCGGCCAGCGCGCGCTCGGCGGCCAGCTTGTCTTCTCGCGCACGATCGAGCAGCTCTCGATAGACCTCCGGCTCCAGACGACCGAGGCCGCGAACCGTCAGGTTGGCCAATCGCGCTCGTGCCGCGGCCAGCTGCGCGACGAGACCCTCGATCGCCGGATCGGTCGCTCGACTCACCGAACGGTGGCGGGCCGCCATCTCGTCGAGCACGACCGCCCGCGAGCGAACCAGGCTGTCGAGCACCCGACGCCTTGCGACAGGATCTTCCGATCTCGCGGCGAGCGTCAGAGCCAGGTCGAGGCTCGTGTTGCGCACGGCCGCGTAGCGCAGTGCCTGCTCCTCGGCCAGGGAACGGCCGGTCAGGCGCAGGTGATCGCGGCCGATCCGCTCCGCCTCCAGCGCGGCGTCGAGCGCCGCGCCATCGTGGTCGGCCGTCGCCTCGAGTCGTGCCAACCCGGCCAGGCTCTCGGCGACCCACGGGTGATCGGGCCCCAACGCCGCGCGGCGGATCGCCACGCTTCGCTGGTACAGCGCGCGCGCCGTGTCGAGATCTCCCATTCGCATGCGCAGAGCGGCCAGGTTCTGGGTCGTGTTGGCCACGACGGGATGGTCGGGGCCCAGCGCCGCCTCGCGGATCGCCAGGCTGCGCTCCTGCAGCGCCAGCGCCCCGGCGAGATCGCCGGTCGCCTGCTCGACCTCGGCGAGGTTGTTCAGCACCAGCGCGATCCGAGGATGCTCCGAACCGTAGGCGGATTCCCAGATCGTCAACGCCCGCCGGTACAGCGGTTCTGCCTCGGCGTAGAGTCCCTGGCGTCTCAACTGCTCGGCCAGGTTGTTCAGCGTCGCCGCGACCTGCGGATCGTCGGGCCCTGCGACCTTCTCCCAGATCGCGAGCGCCTGATCCAGCAGCGCCTTCGAGCGTTCCGGCTCGCCCATGAATTCCAGCGTATCGGCCAGGTTGACCAGGCTGACCGCGACCTGCGGATGCTCGTCACCGACCGCCTTCCGCTTGATCGCCAGCGCCCGCTCGCCCAGTGGCAAGGCCTCGGCATAGGCGCCGGTCTCGGTCAACAGCACCGCGAGATTGTTCAGGCTCTGCGCCACCCGGGGATGCTCGGGACCGTAGACCTTCTCGCGGATCGCCACCGCCCCGCGATACAGCTCTCGGGCCGTTGCGTAGTCGCCGATCGTTTGCAGCAGGTTGGCCAGGCCGTTCATGCTCTCGGCCACGTCGGCATGCTCCGCGCCGAGAGCCTCCTGGCGGATCTCGATCGCCTGTTCCCACAGCGGTTGTGCTTCCGCGTACTCCCCGTTGAAGAACGCGACGATCGCCAGGTGATGCAGGGTCTTGCCGACACCGGCATCTCGTGGTCCGAGCAGATCTTCCTTGATCTCGAGCGCCCGCAAGCCGTAGCCACGAGTCTCCTCGTCGACGAGTCCGGTGCGCCAGCGCGACTCGAGCAGCACGTCCAGCAATTCGGCAGCCTCGACGCTGTTCGCGTCGCCGTTCGACTCGAGCACCGCCAGTCGCTCGTGCGCTCCGGCCTCGGCCTCCTCGTAGTCGCCGTTGGCCAGCAGGTCCTGGACCTGCTGCAGCGGCGTCGGGGCCGGCTCCTCGGCGGCGATCGCGCGCGACGACTCCGCTGCCGCGGCGATGCCGACGGCCAGGACCAGTGTGATGACGATCGTCAGTCGGCGAGTCATGATCGTGTCTCCGCCTTGTTGGACCGCGAGTCGGCTGCCCCTTTGGGCTCGTCCGCCGTCACGGCGATGTCGTACACCTCGATCGGGCGGTCGAATCCCTTGACCCGGATCGAGGGGCGTGCGTGAAGCTCGATGTCGTCGCCCAGCAGTTCCGCGGTACGGGCCGAGACGAGGATGCCGCCCGGCTCGGCCGCTGACTCGAGTCGTTGCGCCAGGTTGACCGGCTCGCCGAGGACCGTGTAGGACACGCGCCGGTTCGATCCCATGTTGCCGACGATCACCTCGCCGGTGTTGATTCCGACGCGGATCTCGAGCGGCATGTCGCCCCGAGCGGCCCAGCGGCGGGCCAGTTTCCGGGCCGACTGTTGCATCTCGATCGCCGCCTGCACCGCCCGGCGGGCATGGTCGGATTGTGGTTCCGGATCACCGAAGAAGACCATCAGCCCATCGCCGATGAACTTGTCCAGCGTCCCCCGGTGCTCGAAGACGATGTCGATCATCTCCTCGAAGTACTCGTTCAGCAGGCGACGCACGTCGGTCGCCTCCATCGTCGAGGTGTGCCGGCTGAACTCGCGGATGTCGCTGAACAGGATCGTCAGTTCGCGTTTTTGAGCGGCGGTGATCAACTCGGACGAGTGGCGCATCACCTTGTCGACGATGGCCGAGGGGAAGTAGGCGTCGAAGGTGCTGCGCAGCACTGCGCGCGCCTGGGCCTCGCGATGGTACTGGTGTGCCACGACGACCAGGGTCGATCCGGCGAGCACGATGATCGGGCCGGGAATGTCGATGATCCAGCGAAAATGAAGGAAGAGCAGCGCGGCCACCGCCATGTGCAACAGCGCCAGCAGCGGGGGGAACAGCACCAACGCGATCGTTCGAAACCGCCGGGCCGCCAGTACCAACAATGCCAGCATCGGCAATTCGACGGCCCACAACACGGTCCAGGGGCCGGCCTCGCGCAAGAACTCGCCGCTGAGGATCGAGTTCATCACGTTGGCGTGGATGCCACTGAAGGGGAACTGCGGTTCGACCGGAACCGAACCGATGTCGCCCGCGCCGGTCGCGACCCACGAGACGACCGCGATCTTGCCCTGCAGTTCCTCCTGCAGGTCTTCCATCATGAATCGGTCGTCCGACGCCTCGTAGACCACGTCGAACGGGTATTGCGTCATCGAACCCCAGCGGCCGAGGTAGTTCACGACCATGTTGCCGTAC
>Ga0316197_10000995_pt1 | contig 20099 bp, 17 predicted proteins | sample OudBiesiAoxic_MG_FD_204939 | JGI IMG/M metagenome (GOLD analysis project Ga0316197, IMG submission 204939) | Coastal sediment microbial communities from Oude Bieten Haven, Netherlands - site A oxic | ecosystem: Environmental > Aquatic > Marine > Coastal > Sediment | place: Netherlands... | reverse complement strand
AACCTGTTGTATCATGGTCTTTTAAGTATTCATTTACTTTAGCAATCAAGTTTTTATCGTGTGCACGATTTTCGTCTAACCAGAAGATTGCTGGTTGTCCAGTTGCTTGTGCACGACTTACAGCTAAACGAACCCAATCACGGATTGGAATGTCTTTAGCCTGACACATACGCCAGATATCACCAGCTTCAACATCATGAGACATTAAGGTATTACCAGCAGAATCGATTACGTTAACAGTACCCGCTTCTTTGATTTGGAATGTTTTATCGTGTGAGCCGTATTCTTCAGCTTTTTGAGCCATTAGACCTACGTTTGATACGTTACCCATTGTTGCAGGGTCAAATGCGCCATTCTCACGACAGAATTTAATCGTTTCTTCGTAGATACCTGAGTAACAACGATCTGGAATCAATGCTTTAGTATCTTCAAGCTTGCCCTCTGCATTCCACATCTGACCGCTAGAGCGAACCATTGCTGGCATAGAAGCATCGATAATCACATCGCTTGGCACGTGTAAGTTAGTAATGCCTTTATCTGAATCAACCATCGCTAGGCTTGGACGAGTTTCGTATACCGCTGCAATATCAGCTTCAATAGCGGCTTTTTGTTCTGCAGGTAGGTTAGCAATTTTTGCGTAAACATCACCTAGACCATTACGTTCATCAACACCTAACTCTTTAAATAAGTCTGCATGCTTAGCAAATACATCTTTAAAATAAACAGTTACAGCGTGACCAAACATGATTGGGTCAGATACTTTCATCATGGTTGCTTTAAGGTGTAAAGAAAGCATGATGTTGTTTTCTTTTGCTTCCGTCATCTCTTTTTCAAAGAATGCACGTAACGCTTTTGCACTCATACGAGATGCGTCAATTAATTCATCTTTTAATACAGGTGTAGATGCTTTAAGTACCGTTTTTTCACCAGCAGCATTGGTAAACTCAATTTTAACATCATCATCTTGGCCTAAAACAACTGATTGCTCTGAGCTATAAAAATCTCCATCATCCATATCTGCAACATGAGATTTAGAATCTTTAGACCATTTACCCATGCGATGTGGGTTGTCTTGTGCGTATTGTTTAACTGCATCAGCAACACGACGGTCAGAGTTCCCCTCACGTAAAACAGGGTTAACCGCACTGCCTAATACTTTTGCATAACGCGCTTGTGCATCTTTTTCTTCTTCAGTAGTCGCTACTTCAGGGTAATTTGGTAACGCAAAGCCATGAGCTTGTAATTCTTTAATAGCAGCTTGTAATTGTGGAATTGATGCACTTACATTGGGTAATTTTATGATATTTGCTTCGGGCGTCTTCGCTAAGTCACCTAGTTCAGCTAAGGCATCAGCTTGCTGTTGTGCAGGAGGTAATTTATCAGAAAAGTTAGCAATAATTCGAGCAGCTAGAGAGATGTCACGCGTTTCTACAACGATGTTTGCAGCTTTAGTAAATGCATTAACGATTGGTAATAGAGAGTGAGTTGCAAGCGCAGGTGCTTCATCTGTTTGTGTATAGATGATCTTTGCTGATTTATCTGTCATTTTATTTCCTTTAACAAAAATTTATGAAGTGAATTGTTAGCGTTAAAAATGTTATCAAATTGTTACGCATAATAATTACGCGCATATCATATCGGAAAAAACAAAATTATCTAGTTTCAGACCCTTATGTCGTCGATTAAAACGAGATCAAGATCATTATTTGTGAACTTGTGCTTGTTAACATCAAGTAATCAAATAATGTCAGACAGCGCTATTTGATACTGATAAACATAACATTTCATAAGCAACTCTGCCTTAATATTTTATTCTGATACAATGTTTTTTTTGACTGCTTTTAAGGGCAACAAATGAACCAACCTCCAATAAAAAAAACCAATAACACATTTAAAGCGGGCGCAAACAGCAGTTCACGAAAAACCAAAAAACCTTCGCATTTTAATGTTAAAAAAGCAGCACATAAAACCTTTGTTCCGAAAAAAGCATTACCTAAAGCAATGCAAAAAATCGTTTTATTTAACAAACCTTTTGATGTGTTAAGCCAATTTACCGATGAAGATAACGCAGACAGCTTTCGAGAAACCTTAAAAGATTACATTACGATCCCTAATATCTACGCAGCGGGTCGTTTAGATAGAGATAGTGAAGGTTTATTGGTACTAACTAACGACGGGCAATTACAGGCAGATATAACACAGCCTGGCAAAAAAACAGAAAAAACCTATTGGGTCCAAGTTGAAGGCGCGCCCAAGGAAGTGGATTTAGACAAATTACGTCAAGGTGTGAAATTAAAAGATGGTATGACCATGCCTGCAAAAGTAAAGATAATGGATAATCCTGATATTTGGGAGCGATACCCGCCGATACGTGAACGAGCAAATATTCCTACTACTTGGTTAAGCATTACCATTTCTGAGGGGCGCAACCGACAAGTACGCCGAATGACCGCTAATATAGGCTTTCCAACATTACGTTTAATTCGTTACTCCATTGGAGAGTGGACCATTAAAGGACTTGATAACGGGACTTTCAAAGTACTATAAGAAGCAATAAATTATTTAACCAGCAATCAGAATCTTAGCAGTAAAAAGCCCGATGCATAAATGTACTCAGAACCACTCTGAATAAATTCGGGCTTTATCTATTTATTACTACCAGCGACCTAAAGCCCACAAAAATTGATTTCTAAAAAACCCCGCTCTTTAAAACTGATTGTTAAGGCTGTTAAATGTACTGAGTTTTCAAACTGACGGGTATAAAAAGCTTGATGATTTAATGGGTAATTGTTTAATGGCTGAGAACTTGATAACTGTTCATCTAATAACTGATCGCCCAATGACAGAGGATTTAATAACTGCTTTACACGCAACGCAATGGCTTGCCCAGAGTCAACTAAATGAACCGGCCGAGCGAAACAGGCACTGATTTCTTCTTTGAGTAGAGGGAAATGAGTACATCCTAATACTAATGTATCAGGCATGTTATCTTCATTCTTTAACCAAGGAGCTAATATTGCTTTAAAACTATCTGCATCAAGTTCTTTCCCTATCAACTTATCTTCAGCTAATTTAACCAATTGTGTAGAGCCAATACGCAATACCGTTTTGTCTGCAGCAAACTGACTAATTAACGTATCGGTGTAAGCACGCTCTATGGTTCCCGGCGTTGCTAACAAACCAATTACGTTGTTAACAGTGATTAGAGTAGCAGGTTTGATAGCAGGGACAACCCCGACAATAGGTATAGTAAAGTGCTGGCGTAAGGCATCAAGCGCGACAGTACTCGCAGAGTTACACGCAATCACAATTAGATCGGCTGGATGCAACTGCATAAAATTAGCTAATAATTGTGTTAGTCGATTAATTAATAGTTCTCTTGGCAGCTCACCATAGGGGAAGTAAGCATTATCAAATAAATAATGACACTTGATAGTGGGGTTATATTTAACTATTTGTTCATAAACAGATAAACCACCGACTCCAGAATCAAATATAAGTACTCGTTTGGCAGACATTCTCTACTTCCTTGGCAAAAAAAGTATTTTAGCCTGTAATCAAAGCAGAAAGAAATAAAATGATCATTCAGCAGATAATGATCTCGGTCGGTTTTAGCTAGCCAACAGCTACTCGCTGTTTTAGAATGCCCCTCCATTTAAATGCTATTGAAAAATAGCCAGTGATAGATATAAAAAAACAGAGGTTATTATGAGCTTAGAATTTGTTGATCCGGATAATTATGAATCACAATTAGACGCTAAAAAAGAGCAATTTACAGATCTCTTTTCAACCTTTGAACTCCCTGAATTAGAATGTTTCGATTCCCCCAAAACACATTATCGTATGCGTAGCCAATTTCGTGTTTGGCATGAAGATATGGACTTATACTTTTACATGACCGACCAAGAAACACGTCAGCGTATACGTGTTGATCAGTTTGCCCCTGCGAGCGAATTAATAAACCAATTAATGCCACGCTTAGTAGAAGAATTAAAAGTATCCCCTATTCTTCGCTATAAATTGTTTCAAGCTAATTTTTTATCGAGTATGAGCGGTGAAATTATGGTGAGTTTTCTTTACCATAAAGTTTTAGATGATGAATGGATAATAGCAATTAAAGCATTAAAAGCCCGTTTATCTAAAGATTTTAATATTAATTTTATTGGTCGAGCACGCAAACAAAAATTGATTATTGATCATGACTATGTAGTAGAAAAATTAAATGTTGATGGGCAACAATTAGTATATCAACAAGTTGAAAATAGCTTTACCCAACCTAATACAGAAGTTTCTATTAAAATGCTTGAGTGGGCTATCGAATGTACACGAAATAGTGAAGGTGATTTATTAGAACTATACTGTGGTAATGGCAATTTTTCTTTAGCATTGGCAAAAAACTTCAACCGAGTATTAGCGACAGAAGTATCTACTCCATCGGTTAACTCTGCACAATATAATATTGCCGCGAATAATATTGATAACGTGAAAATTGTTAGAATGTCTGCTGAAGAATTTACTCAAGCGATTAATGGCGAGCGAGAGTTTAATCGTTTAAAAGAAAAAAATGTCGATTTATCTAGTTATCAATGTAATACCATTTTTGTTGATCCACCACGAGCTGGCCTTGATGATGCTACCGTTGAAATGGTGCAAAAGTATGACAACATCATGTACATCAGCTGTAATCCTGAAACATTAAAAGCAAATCTTGATGTATTTACTCAGACACATGATATTAAAAAATTCTCTCTATTTGATCAGTTCCCTTATACACACCATACCGAAGCGGGTGTGTTTTTAGTTAAAAAGCAGTAACTATTCAGAAGATTGTTATCTAAGCCTATTTAATCTTTGAAAAGTACTTGTTTAAACGATGAATGGAAGATTAGATCGTGACTACAAATAAAATAACGGATCGATAAATACAAAAAAGCTACATACCTAAGTATGTAGCTTTTTATTTTTACACTTAACTTACGCGCTTATTAGCTAACTAAAAATCAAGTCGTGGCTAAATGCTTATTAAAAAAGTCGATACTTCTATCCCAAGCAAGATCTGCCATGGTTGGGACGTAGCGAGCTGTTGAGTCATTATGGAAACCATGGTTGGCTTTTTCATACATGTGCATTTCATAATCCACATCATATTTTTTTAGGTCAACTTCATACTCGGGCCAATACGCATTCACTCTTTTATCAAGTTCTGCTAGTTGAATTAATAATGGCGCTTTAATATTTTTTCTTAATTCTGCCTTAGCAGGAGTCCCGTAGAACGGGACACCCGCATCGAGTGTTTCAGGGATCGTTGCAGCTAGCATATTGACAATATAGCCACCAAAACAAAAACCTACTGCCCCCAGTTTTCCAGTACTCTGCGGGTGTGTTTTTAAATAGTGAGCTGCTGCAATAAAGTCTTCTTCTATTTTATTTTTATCAAGTGAACTTTGCATCATTTTACCTTGGTCATCATTGCCAGGATAACCACCAAGTGAATGCAATGCATCAGGTGCAAAAGCAATAAAACCTGCTTTTGCCAAACGACGAGCAACATCTTTTATGTAAGGGTTTAAGCCTCGATTTTCATGGATCACTAGCACTACAGGTAATTTACCATCGACAACTTTTGGTGTAACAAAATAGCCTCTACCTTCACCGTGCCCTTTCGGTGAAGGGAATGTTTGATAGGTTGCAGTGATATCGTCATCATTGAATGAAATTTGTTCAGCAAGTGCATAATTAGGCGTTAATGCAGTTGAAAGTGTTGCCAGGGTAATACCGGCTCCTGCAATACCAGCGAGTCGTCTTAAAAATGTACGTCTATCTATATCTCCATGTGCATATTCATCGTACCAATCAAATGCTTCTTGGGGTATCTGCATGCTTGGTTGGTTTTCTGGTGCTTTAGTTATATTAGCTTTATTAGTCATATTCACACTCTCATTATTAATAAATTATTACATTTAAAAACGATCGTTCAAACAATAACCAATTTTAAACCTAGTGTAAAATTTATTCTCAATAATCAGTGATCATCAACCTACTCTTAGCGTTATTTTTTAAGAACCAATACTTTTTACAGATGTTCAGGTTCTAATAACTGATGAAGTTGGATAAAAACTTAGTGTAGTAAAACTGTTGAGTAGTTTTAATTGACAGCTTTAATATAAGAGCCAATCACTGTTACTGCGTATTGAGCTTGTATTTCACTTAATGCAGCAGCAATGTGTTGATCTTCTTGATGTCCATCTATATCAATAAAAAAATGATAATTACCGATTTGTGAACGAGTAGGACGAGACATGATAGAGGTTAAATTAACTTTTTGCATTGCAAAAGCACTGACAATACTGCCTAAAACACCAGGGCAATCTTGTTTGTTATTAACAACTAAGGTGGTTTTATATTCTTTACCTTGGATTCGAGCTTGAGGTGTTTCGGAAAGTACTAAAAAACGTGTTTGATTATTAGCATAGTTGGTCACATCGTTATCAACTATTGTAGCTTCGGCCGCTTTTGATAAGGCATGTTGCGGAATAATTGCACCAGCTGATTTACCTTTTTCTTGTGCTAAGACTAATGATTCAATATTACTTTGAGTGTTGTGAATTCTCACCCCTTCCAACCCATTGATAAATTCAGAGCATTGTCCATGAGCGACAAACTGTACATACAAATCACGTAAATCAGAGAATTGTTCACAGAATCCAACAAATGAGAATTGAATCGGTAGTAACAATTCAGAAATAACAAATAGTTTAGTATCCAACAATTGATCTAAAACGACCTGTACATACCCTTCGGATAAATTTTCAATGGGTAAAACACCTAACTGACAGTCCTTACCTACAGCTTGAAAGGTTTGTGACAGTGTAGAGTAATATTTAATATCGGCACGAGGCACCGGCTCATTATCTTGAATAGCTTGAATATATTGCTTAGTAGCGAGATCTGAGAATGTATCTTTAGGGCCAAGTGTCGCGATAGTAAGCATAGAATACCGAGTTGATCGTAGAGAGGGGAAATAAAAAGGTGAGCCTTAGCTCACCTGATAATATTTTAACTATTTAGAAGTCCATGTTAGTTTTTAATTTCTTAAGTGCATTCGCTTCTAACTGACGAACACGTTCCGCAGAAATATCATAACGAGCAGCTAAATCGTGTAAAGTGGCTTTTGGCTCACTCAACCAACGAGAATTTAATATATCTTGGCTACGCGCATCTAACGTTGATAACGCAGAATACAACTTATTCTTTGTATGAGACTCAGTATTTTCTTGCTCAATTTGAGTTTCAACGCTTGCACTTTTATCTTCAAGATAGTGCATCGGTGCAAAGGTATTGTCATCGTCATCATTAACACTTAAATCAAAAGAATGATCCTGTGCATTTAAACGTGACTCCATTTCAAGTACATCTTTCGTACTTACATTTAACTCTTCAGCAACCGCTTCTACTTCTTCTTTTTTAAACCAACCTAAACGTTTTTTAGATTTACGTAAATTGAAGAATAATTTTCGTTGTGCTTTTGTCGTTGCAATTTTTACAACACGCCAATTACGGATCACGTACTCGTGAATTTCTGCTTTAATCCAATGCACAGCAAAAGAGACAAGACGTACACCCACGGTTGGGTCAAAGCGTTTAACCGCTTTCATTAATCCTACATTACCTTCTTGAATTAGATCCGCTTGTGCTAAGCCGTAACCAGCATAACTTTTAGCAATGTAAGCAACAAATCTAAGATGCGACATAACTAATTTTTTTGCGGCTTCTAAATCACCTTTGTAATATAGACGCTCTGCTAACTCTTGCTCTTCTTCAGCACTTAGCTTAGCAAATGAGTTCACAGATTGAACATAGGCTCCAATACTTCCTTGAGGAACTAGACTCATTGAATTTATTGTTTCACTCATGTTTTACCTTAATACTTGAAGTTTTAATAATAAGTGTTTCGATACTAAACAAACACTCTATATTATACAGTAGCAAATTGAAAATAAAATATTTTACTCACCTAATAACCTTAACTAGCTATCAAAAAATTGAAGTAACACCTCTTATCTAACTTGCGTTTTAAATACCGGGATAACCAATATTGTCCAATACTATGATGTTGAAATACATCTCTAAAATGTAATGAATTGATACGCATAATCTGACTATCAAATAGATCAAAAGTTCCGTAAGCTATCAAGCGCCCATCAATACGAATAACAAGAATTTCTTTACAATCAGCAATCAAATCGACCAGCTTCATGTCTTTGTGGAAGGCCATTTGCTCTTGAATGAGCACTTGACATGTAGGTGACGAAATGGGTAACAACTTAATATCAACATTTTTTTTCATAAAACACCTGAAATCAAATCCCCTTAGCAAACCCGTGAAGTGGATCACATATTACAGGCAAAACAGAAGAGATCAAGCGGTTATTTTTGATTTGTTTTTATAAAAATTTGGTATTAAGTCATTCCATAAGCGTCAATAAACAGTGACTATAGTGATTAAAACTATTTCGGTTCAATCTTCACAAGATATTGTTTTACTGAGATAAATGAAGCAATAAAGCCTAACAGAGCAGCAACAATAAGTAGTGTGATAGATTCATCAAAATTCAATGATATTATTTGAAATTGTGCTTGATAAAGGCCTGTTAAATTCATCACACCTGACTCCAACCAAATAACCAGTACCCAAGAAAAGAACCAAGCAATCACACCACCCAAAAATCCATACCAAGCTCCAATATAAATATAAGGTAACTGGATAAAACTATTGGTTGCTCCGACTAATTTTAATACTTCTATTTCATCACGTTGGTTAAGTATATTAAGACGGATAGTATTACTAACAATTAATAGCACAGATAATAATAATAATGCGGCAATCCCAATCACCATATCAACCACTAGATAGAAAATAGCTTGTAACTTTTCTATCCAATCAATATCAACACTTACCAAGTCAATATCTTGCTCTCGTTCAAGCTTAGCCACCAATAGTTTACTACCTGCTGCATTCATCGCCGATTTAACAGGCACAACCACTAGTACTGCAGGTAATGGGTTTTCGTCTAAATAACTTAATGCCTTTGAAAAGCCAGACATCTCTTTAAACTCTAACAATGCTTGATGACGGGAAATATAAGTGACAGCTTCAATATCTTCATACAAACCTAACTTATTAATCAGTACCTGTACTCGTTCTTCAGAAATATTCTTTTTTAAAAAAAGGCTTACCTCTGAAGCGCTGTCCCATTGTCCGCTGACGCGCTCTACATTTTTATAAACCACATGAAAAACTGTGGGTAAAGATAATGCAACACCTAATACTAGGATTGTCATCATGGTTGCAAACGGGGTTTTCCATAATTCAAAAAAACTATGGATAACCTGGTGTACATGCTGTACTAAAGTTGCTTTAACACGACCAATAAAAGACACTTTATTAATTTTAGGAGAGCCAGATAACTTTCTCTTTGCACCCATATTGTTACTCATTGCGTTCCCTTAATAAGCCGTCATTGATCATATCACCATCACGTAGCGTGAGTGTACGGTAGCGCATCTTAGCAATTAATCCTAAATCATGTGTGGCAATCAACACGGACATACCAAATTGATTTAAAGATTCAAACAAGGTTAAAATTTCCAAGGATAATTTAGGATCTAAATTACCAGTGGGTTCATCTGCTAATAATAAAGGAGGTTGATTGATAATTGCTCGGGCTATCCCTACTCGTTGCTGCTCTCCACCGGATAAATTGATAGGAAAGCTACTTTCTTTCCCCGTTAATCCCACTTTATCTAAAGCGGCTAAACTACGTCGTTTAATTTCATAACGGCTGTAACCTTCAATTAATAAAGGCAAGCCGACATTTTCAAGTACGGTACGATTCATCAATAAACGATGATCTTGAAAGATCATACCAATATGACGACGCAAATATGGAATATCATTACCTTTAATATGACTGATATCATTACCATTTAAAACAATGCGCCCCGTCGTAGGCCGCTCCATTAGACTCACCAGCTTTAATAAAGTACTTTTACCTGACCCAGAGTGACCGGTAATAAAAGCCATTTCGCCTTGTTTTAAATGAAAGTCTACTTTATTTAAAGCGATTTGGTCATCGGCATAAATTTTGCTGACTTCTTCAAATAATATCATTATCTATTTTACCTTATGACTCATCTTCTTTAGAGAAAAGAGCATCGATAAACTCTTTGGCGTTAAACTCCCTTAAATCATCAATACCTTCTCCCACTCCGATATAACGAATAGGCAGTTTAAATTGATCAGCAATAGAGAAAATAATTCCCCCTTTTGCCGTACCGTCCAACTTAGTAAAGGTTACGCCAGTCAAACCTACCGCTTGGTTAAATAATTTAACTTGGCTAATGGCGTTCTGGCCAGTGCCGGCATCAATTGTTAACATAATTTCATGAGGCGCAGTAGGATCTTTTTTACGCATGATACGCACTACTTTTGCCAACTCGTCCATCAAGTGATCTTTATTTTGTAATCGACCAGCTGTATCTGCAATTAACACATCGATACCACGAGCTTGTGCTGCATCCATCGCATCAAATAAAACCGACGCACTATCCGCGCCCGTTTGCTGAGCAATAACAGGAATTTCATTACGCTCCCCCCAAACTTGCAACTGTTCAACAGCAGCAGCACGGAACGTATCACCCGCAGCAAGCATCACTGACTTACCTTCATTTTGGAACTTCTTAGCTAATTTACCAATAGTGGTTGTTTTACCAACACCATTTACACCTACCATTAAAATAACATAAGGTTTTTTAGTTTCATCAATCACTAATGGTTTTTCAACTTCATGTAGTATGTCTGATAAGTCTTTTTTCAATAACTCATAAAGGACCTCTGCATCTTTTAATTGCTTACGATTTGCATGCTCCGTTAAATTATCAATGATGCGTAATGTTGTCTCAACACCGATATCTGCAACAATAAGTTGCTCTTCTAGTTCTTCAAATAGTTCATCATCAATTTTTTTGCCTTTAAATAATGATAATAAACCACTACCAATATTGAGCCTTGTTTTCTTTAAGCCAGCTGCAAAACGAGCAAAGAAACCTAATGAATTCTTTTGTTTCTCTTCTTCAACTTCTTTTTCAGCAACTAGTTTTGCCTCAATCTCAGCTTCTTGTACAGCTTCTTCATTTGCCTCACTTTCTACCTGTTGACGCGCTAATTCAGCATTTTTTTGTGCTTCTTGATATGCCAACCTTGCTTTAGCGGCAGCCTCTTGTTGAGCTTTGACTTCAGCCTGACGTTGCGCTTCTTCTGCAGCCGCTTTTTCACGCGCTTCAAGTTCAGCTTGTTTACGCGCTAATAGCTCTGCTCGTTTGACTGCTAATTCTCTTTCTAATAGCTCTGCTTGCTGTTTTTCGGCTAGCTCTTTTTCTACTAGCTCGGCTTGGCGTTTTGCTTCTTCAGCTGCGACTTTTTCACTCGCTTCAAGTTCAGCTTGTTCACGCGCTAATAGCTCTGCTTGTTGTTTTTCTGCTAGTTCTTTTTCTACTAGCTCGGCTTGGCGTTTTGCTTCTTCAGCAGCGGCTTTTTCACTCGCTTCAAGTTCAGCTTGTTCACGCGCTAATAGCTCTGCTTGCTGTTTTTCAGCTAGCTCTTTTTCTACTAGCTCGGCTTGGCGTTTTGCTTCTTCAGCAGCGGCTTTCTCACTCGCTTCAAGTTCAGCTTGTTTACGCGCTAATAGCTCTGCTTGCTGTTTTTCAGCTAGCTCTTTTTCTACTAGCTCGGCTTGGCGTTTTGCTTCTTCTGCAGCGGCTTTTTCACTCGCTTCAAGTTCAGCTTGTTCACGCGCTAATAGCTCTGCTTGTTGCTTTTCTTCTTGCTCTGTTTTCTTAGCTGGCTTTTTTGAAAACCATGAAAACAATCCTTTCTTTATAGACATTGATTAAAAACCTTACTAACAACCTGTTTACCCTGCTAAAATAGCAACCGTATTGAAATGCTATATTAACACTATGCTTGCCGGACTAAAAATTATATGAGTAAAAATCATCGTACTTTAACCAAAGAAAACAATAGAAAATCAATCAGTGACGGGTTTATCCGCTTAATCTCTGGTCAATGGCGAGGAAAAAAGCTTCCCGTCAAAGATAAACAAGGATTACGGCCAACAACGGATCGCACAAAAGAGACCCTTTTCAATTGGTTAATGCATGATATTCGTGGTGCAAATTGTTTAGATTGTTTTAGTGGAAGCGGCAGTTTAGGTTTCGAAGCGTTATCTCGTTATTGCCAATTTTGTACTTTCTTAGAGCTTGATAAACAAATAGCTAGGCAGTTACAAATTAACTTAACGTCTTTAAATGTGGAAAATGCGCAAATTATTCAAGGTGATTCCCTAAAGTATCTCCACCAAAGCGCGACTCAAGACTACGATGTGGTTTTTATCGATCCGCCATTTAATCTAGGGTTAGCTCAACCTTGTATAGAACAGTTAGAAGCGAATGGATATTTATCCAATGGATGCCTTATTTATGTCGAAGTTGAAAACAGCTTAAACACGCTACAAATCCCCGATAATTGGCAACTATTGAAAGAAAAAAAATCGGGCCAAGTGCGTTATCAATTATTTTCAAGAGGTTAAACAATGGCTTACTTTATTCCCTTTGCAAAGTTTTTAATGATCATTATTTGGAGCTTGTTGCTGGCCAATTTATTTTTCCCATTCCCTGGCAAAGCGGCAATGGCTTTCTACTTTTTATTAGCCTTTGTGATTGTAATGCATGCGATCCAATTGTTAGTTATTTATGGGGCATTTGCTGAAAAGTTAAAATTATCCAAAAAAGAAGCCTTTGAAATTTTCTTTTTTGGTGTATTCAAAATGTGGCAATTAAAAGCACGCCTTTTATAAACATTCTCTATCACGGCACATTTTTTAATATTGTAAAAAAGGGTGAGCATTATTAATGCTCACCCTTTTTTGTTGTCTTCATTCCATTCCCTTGAAATTAACCGTATCCTTGTGATTCCATGACAATGCTTTCCTAAGCAAATCCCCTTGCCAATCCTTTGGCGGTTCCTTATCCTTGTAAACAGTTCCACTGCATCAATGCGTCTTCCTCTACTTGCTGATAAGTATAAGAAAATATTAGCAATTGATGGTGACATGAAATAATAAATAGTTTCTAAACAGTAGAAAAACATGGATAAATTTATGAAAAAACCTATTTTTCAGCATGTTAAAGAAAATTAATAAGATATGGAGAGAGATTTCTGTTTTAAATAAGGCATATAGCAGTATCTAGTATGGCTGATCTCTTAGATAAGTTTATGTTTGAGCAGAATAAGTTGGAGCCAATAACAAAAAAGTCACCGTAGTGACTTTTATTGAAGCATAGTTTAGTAAGTTAAGTAATTTGCTTAGACAATATATTTGGTTATTGACCCCACTCAATAATACCATCTACTTTTTTACCATCTTCACTAACCACTAACCATTTTATATGCTTTTCACGCATTAATTCTTCAGCTTCAGTTAAGCGAGCAGAAGCTGAAATTAAACGCGGCGTAGGATTCATTAAATGTTCAGCTTGGCTATTCACAATACTTTCACCAGCAATTAAGAAGCGACGAACATCACCATCAGTGATCACCCCTTGTAAATTACCATCTTCTAACACCAAAGCTAAACCGGTACGCGTTTCAGTCATCACCATTAACACATCAGTCACCGATGTGTCAGCACTTACAACAGGTAAGTTATCGCTACGCATCTCATCGCGAACAAAAGTTAACAAGCGTTTTCCTAGGCTACCACCAGGATGAAAGCGAGCAAAATCCATTGGGCTAAAGTCTTTTTCTAACGTTAAAGTATTCGCCAGTGCGTCACCGATCACTAAGGTCAAGGTAGTAGAAGTACTTGGTGCGAGGTTGTTAGGACAAGTTTCTTTTTCTACGCTTGCATCGAGTACAACATGAGAATTTTTGGCAAGAGTAGACGTTGTAACACCGGTAATTGAAATGATTTTATTACCAAAATGTTGTAGCGATGGAATTATTTTTAGTATCTCATCTGTTTCGCCACTATATGAGATTAATAGTAATACATCTTCTTTTGTTACCATGCCTAAATCACCGTGAAAAGCTTCACCTGGATGCATAAAAAAAGAAGGTGTTCCTACTGAGGCAAGTGTAGCGGCTATTTTAGTACCGATATGCCCTGATTTCCCCATCCCAGAAACAATCACACGTCCAGTACAGTTTTTCATTAAAGCCAACGCTTGAAGATAAGCTTCGCCGACATGTTTACTATGTGTAGTAATTGCCGCACTTTGTACTTCAAATACGTTTTTGAGTTCTTTTAATAATTGAGACTCTGGCAATGCAAAACGAGACATGTAAATTCCTTAGTGTAGGAGGAGAAATAATAAATGAAGAAATGGTCGGTATGGGAGGATTCGAACCTCCGACCCCTGACACCCCATGCCAGTGCGCTACCAAACTGCGCTACATACCGATTTGTGTAAGTCTAATTATTTATCATGAAGTTGCAACAAAAAAAGTAAGTCTAAGCGTAAACATTAAAGAAAAAGTAAAGTATTTGAAACGGATTGGCATATTGTGACAAGAATTGAGACAAAAAAATACCCGCACTCGGCGGGTATAATAGGTTACTTAAATAGATTGATTCAAATGAATAGTAAATTATAAACAATCAAACTCAACTAAAGGCTCCACTTCAGCATCATAATCAACACCGTCGATACCAAAACCAAATAATTGTAAAAATTCATCTTTATAATCTTGGTAATCTGTTAGTTCAAACAGATTTTCAGTAGTGATTTTAGGCCATAGCTCTGTACAAGCTTGTTGAACGTCATCACGTAATTCCCAATCATCTAGACGTAAACGACGTGCTTCATCTGTTGTAGGGGCAGAACCATCAGCTTTGAATAATTGTGTAGTAAACAGACGGTGAATCTGTTCCATACAACCTTCGTGTAAACCTTTTTCTTTCATGATTCTAAATACCATTGAAAGATATAAAGGCATCACAGGGATAGCCGAACTCGCTTGTGTTACAACACTTTTTTGTACAGAAACATAAGCCTCTCCACCTAGAGAAGCTAATTGAGCTTGAATAGCAGTAGAAGCACGATCTAAATCTAATTTCGCTTTACCTAATGCGCCATTCCAATAGATAGGCCATGTTAATTCAGTGCCGATGTAAGAGTAAGCAACAGTTTTAACACCTTCAGCTAATACACCCGCATCTGCTAGTGCATTGATCCAAAGTTCCCAATCTTGTCCACCCATAACGGTAACAGTATTTGCAACTTCTTCTTCAGTTGCAGGTTCTACTGACGCTTCAATGATCACATCTTTGTTAGTATCAATAGCAGTTGAAGTGTAAGTTTCACCAATTGGTTTTAGGCTTGAACGAATAACTTCACCCGTATCAGGTAATTTACGCACAGGTGCAGCAACAGAATAGATGATTGCATCAATTTGACCTAAGTCAGCTTTGATTGTATCGATAACAAGTTGCTTTGTTTCATTGGAGAATGCATCGCCATTAACGCTTTTAGCGTATAGACCATCTTCTTTAGCTTGTTTTTCAAACGCAGCACTGTTGTACCAACCTGCTGAACCCGCTTTACGATCGGTTGCTGGCTTTTCAAAAAACACACCAATTGTTGAAGCATCACTTCCGTATGCAGCAGCAATACGCGAAGACATGCCGTAACCAGCAGAAGAACCAATCACTAATACACGTTTAGGACCTTTTTCAATTTTGCCTTGTGCCTTTGTGTATTCAATTTGTGCTTGGATGTTTTTTTCACAACCCGTTGGGTGTGTAGTAGTACAAATAAAGCCACGAATCTTAGGTTTAATGATCATATTTTTTCGCTCTTATGGTATTTGAAACCTTTAATGAGGGCAGTAATGATACAAAATCACAACGCTCGCATTAAAGGCGTAAGTAAAATTATCGCTAATATACCTGTTCTCTGGGAAAATGCCAAAAAACAGCTAAGGCTAATTAAAACCTCTATCGGGTTAACTTATTTAGAGTCTGTTTTTGTTAAACACAAATCAGGCCTATCTCCATTCAACCCCATCGCTTGTTTTATAAACTGTTTTTTCAATGGTGTAATATTACTAGCCATTAATAGTGCAACGTCTCTCAGCAATTTTTGCACAGGATTTGCACCATTAAATAATTGTTTCAAGCCTTCCATGGAAGTAATCATTTGTATCGCTTCTGCTTTACGCCAACGTTCGAAATGACGCAAATGTGGGTATAAGCCAATATCATTACCTAACTTGGCATGTTTAATTAATTCTTGCCCTAAACAGGCTGCATCAAGTAAACCTAGATTAACTCCCTGACCAGCTAAAGGATGAATAGTATGTGCAGCATCACCAATTAAAGCGACACGATGTTTTGCAAAATCTCGAGCATAACGCATGCTTAAAGGAATGCTTTGACGTTGACCTTGTACTTCGCAGCGACCTAGGCGATTGTCAAAGGTACGACTTAGATGCTGATTAAAAGTTTGATCATCTAAAGCCAGTAAAGCTTGTGCTTTTTCAGGTGGCAGCGACCACACGATAGAACTAAGCTGTTCCTGGTATAAAGGTAAAAATGCTAGCGGACCTTGCGGAGTAAATATTTGCCGGGCACAGGCTTGGTGACTTTCAACGGTTTTTATCGTAGCAACAATCGCATGATGCTCATAATCCCATTGTGTTAAGGGAATATTAAGTTGCGATCTTACCCATGAATGTGCACCATCTGCAGCCACCACTAACTTTGATGTCAGTTGTTTGCCACTGTTTAATGTTAACCAAGCTTCGCCTTCTCCAATGGCCATACTTTGTAATGAATCGGGACAGAAACAGGTTACATTTTGCTGTTGTTGTACACTTTCTTGTAAAGCTTGTTGTAAATTTTTATTTTCTACAATGTATCCCAAATCTTTTTGGTCGACTTGTTTGGCATCAAAGTCAATTTTACCAAAGCTGTCTTTTTCCCACACCTGCATAGTATGGTAAGGTGTAATACGATGTGCTTTTAGCAATGGCCAAATACCTAAATTATCAAATAGGGTTTTGCTAGCAAAGCTAATCGCACTGACCCTACTTTCAGGCGTATCGCTTAACTCCACTGTTTCATTGGCTTCAATGATAGCAATAGATAATTGACTTTTAGCTAAACATTTGGCTAATGTTAATCCAACCATTCCGCCACCAACAATGGTGACATCGTAAGACTGCATCATGATAGATTCTCGCTATTGAACAAATCAAACTGGCCTTTGGCTTGTTCGATAATGGGTTGTGATAAAAAAGGGAAACAGCTCATTGCTTGTAAACCGATATTACGAGGAATGCTCAATAATGGATATTGATTGCTAAATATTCTCACTAAACTATCTGTCATCAAAATAGTCCGATGATGATCTTTAGCGCGACATTGCCAATAAGTATTTAACATTGAGAATGAACCAATATGTTCCACATCTGATTGTGTTATCACCTTAGCTAAAACAAATAAATCACGTAACCCCAAATTAAAGCCTTGCCCTGCAACTGGGTGTAAACTGTGCGCAGCATTACCAATACATAAAACGCGATGAGCAATCGGCTTAGTTGTTTTTACTAAGCTTAACGGATAAATATCTCGCTTTCCTGTTTCTTCAAAAATACCAGCACGAAAACCAAAATATTGCTGTAATTGTGCAAGAAACAAGTGATCCGGTAATTCTGCGATTTGTGTCGCTTGCTGATGTTCAACGCAATACACTAATGAATACCGATCAGCCGTTAACGGTAATAAAGCAATAGGACCATTTTTACAAAATCGCTCATAGGCAATATTTTGATGCGGTTTAGAGCAACGAACATTACAGATGATAGCACTACGGTCATAGCTGTAGCGCTCTGTCTTTATTTTAGCTAGCTCTCTGACTTGGCTTTCACTGCCATCGGCGCCCACACATAATCTTGCATCAATGCATTGACCATCACTGAGTTCACAACGAATTGCATCAATACCTTGTTGAAAACATTTGAGCTTTACATTGTATCGTATCGTTAACGATGGAAAAGCATCTAATGCTTTTGCAAGTACTTTCCCAACATGTTGTAACTCAACAACATAACCAAAAGTTTCGCCTTTATTATTTGGCATTAAACCTAAAGCTCCAAAGTAACCTTTATCTGAGACTTGGATTTTGTCGATGGCTTGCGCATTAATTTTAATATCAGACCATAATGCTAACGAGTCTAAAATATCAACTGATCCTGCGTTCAAGGCAATACAGCGCGCATCGAAGCTAGGATTACGTTTCTTATCCAGTAACGTTTTGGTAGCTAAAGACTGAGCCTGTTCTACACGCTGCTCATTTTCATCTAGCAATAACACTTTAAGCTGAGCATTTTGCTTCAACAAAGATAACGCTAATAATGACCCAGAGAGACCTGCACCTACAATGACGATGTCATAAATAACGTTATCACATCGCTCATCTGAAATAGTGTTAACCGTGGTAATGTTGTTTTTAACCATGCATCAATGCTTCAATATCTTGAATGCTTTTTGGTACTGCCGAAGTCAAAATTTCGCATCCTGTGTCGGTAACAATAACATCATCCTCAATACGAACACCGATACCTTTCCAACGGTCTTCAACATCTGCATCATTGCTAATATAAAGCCCTGGTTCAATAGTGATCGCCATACCTTTCTCTAATAAACGCGGTATTTCGATACTGCCAGAATCCCCTACATCGTGTACATCTAAACCAATAAAGTGTCCTAAACCATGCATATAAAAGTCTTTATGTTTTTCTTCCTGGATCAGAGTTTCAAGATCACCTTGCAAAATACCTAAAGCCAATAAACCTTCACACATTTTACGTACAACTAATTTATTGATCGCTAAAACACTGATATTCGGTTTCACTTGCTCAAGTGCAAATAACTGACAATCTAATACTAACTGGTAAATAGTCGCTTGCTCTTCAGTAAAGCGACCATTAACAGGAAAAGTACGTGTAATATCGCCAGCATAACCTTGATATTCAGCACCCGCATCAATCAGCACTAAGTCACCATCCTTTAGTTGCTTATCATTTTCGGTGTAATGCAAAATACAGGCATTATTACCACCAGCAACAATACTGTTATAGGCAATCTCACGCGTCCCCTGCCTTGCGAATTCATATTCAACTTCTAATTGCAATTGGAATTCCCACATACCCGGTTTACACTGTTGCATTGCTCGTACGTGGCCCAGTGCAGAGATCTCCCCTGCTTTACGCATTAACTCTTTTTCAGCATCACTTTTGAATAAGCGCATTTCATGTAACTGCGGTTGCCAATTTAAAAACTGATTGGTTGCAATTAAACCACTACGTGTTTTATTACGTAACTTATTGAGAATAGTTTGCAAGCGAGTATCTAAACTTAAACCACTTAATACCGGATAATATACTGTCTCGATGCCGGTTAATAAATCCGCTAGAATCACTTCTAACTGATCAATAGCAAAGGCTTGATCGATCGACAATTCAGTAATGGCAGCCGCTTGACCTAATCGATAACCATGCCAAATTTCTGCCGTTTTATCTTTTCTGCGGTTAAATAACACACTGCTAATTAACCCTTTTCTTTTGATCAATAACAAGCATGCTTCCGGCTCATTAAATCCAGTCAGGTAATAAAAATCACTATTTTGACGAAAACGAAATTCGGTATCGTTACTTCGGATCAATTCTTCATTAGCAGGGAAAATAGCCATACTGTTGTCCAGCATACTATTAGAGAATAAATGTCGGCGAGTATTAAATTCAGTCATGTGCTCTCAGTTTAGTGAAGGGTATTAGAAATAGGCGTTGCCATGTTACGGGAAAATGTATTAAAACATAACATAGCGCTAACGCGAAGGTACTCAACAATTTCAGCAAAAGCAATTTCAGATTCTTCATCTTCTTGTTCAAAATCTAAAGATAGTTGTGAGATATCACGAATATCTCGAATCACTTCTTGTACATCTTCCGATGCTTGATTTAGTGCCTGTTGCACCAT
>Ga0316197_10000994_pt1 | contig 20139 bp, 13 predicted proteins | sample OudBiesiAoxic_MG_FD_204939 | JGI IMG/M metagenome (GOLD analysis project Ga0316197, IMG submission 204939) | Coastal sediment microbial communities from Oude Bieten Haven, Netherlands - site A oxic | ecosystem: Environmental > Aquatic > Marine > Coastal > Sediment | place: Netherlands... | reverse complement strand
CGATCGCTTTGATGTACTGATCGAATTGCCCGACCTCCGCCTGGCGAAATCCCTCGTGGGGCCAGGCGGGCTCTACCAGCCGGTACTCGACATTCGGCGGCAGCTGCTCGCACAGCTTCGCCTGCCACTCGGCATTGTGCTCGATGCTGAAATAGCGGCCGACCAGAGCCGAGAACTCGAGCGTCGAGCCGCCGCTCCCCCACTCCAACATCGTCGCTTTGCCGGCCGCGTAGAATGAGATCAGCTCGATCTCCCGGCGGTCCATCCACGGCTGCATCCCGATCTCGGCTTAGGGTTCCGAATCGGTGCTGACCACCTCGGCTTCGATCTCTTCAGGGGTATCTGGCTGGAACAGGAACTGGATATCTTTCAGCTCGAGGTTGCGAGCGAAGCTCTCCTCGCCGAGCACGCCGCCTGCCAACACCTCTTTCTGCTCCTGCAGGGTGCGGATCTTCTCCTCCACGCTATCGCCCATGATGAGTCGGTAGGCGATGACCTTGCTGGTCTGGCCGATGCGGTGGGTCCGGTCGATCGCCTGGTTCTCGACCGCCGGGTTCCACCACGGGTCGTAGAGGATAACGTACGAGGCGGCGGTCAGGTTGAGGCCACTGCCGCCTGCCTTCAGCGATAGCAGGAACACGCTCGGCTCCTTCGTCGTCTGGAAGTCTTCGATGACCTCGCTGCGGTTTTTCGTCTGCCCGGTGAGGTAGTTGTATTTCCGGTTCTCGGTGGCGAGGCGCGCCTTGATGATGTCTAGCATCGTCACAAACTGCGAGAACACGAGCACCTTGTGCCCCTCCTCGCGGAGCTGGTCGAGGAGGTAGAATAGCGCGTTCATCTTGGCGCTCTCCTCCTCGATGTGTTTCTGGTCGATGAGCGCCGGGTGGCAGCAGATCTGGCGCAGGCGCATCAGCCCCTGCAGAACGACGAAGCTGTTCTTGCGCAGCGCCTCGTCGGTCTCGAGCCCGAGCAGGATCTTCTGGATCCGCTCCATCTCGGCGGTGTACATCTTGGCCTGCACCCCCTCCATCTTGCACAGCACGTTCTCCTCGGTGCGCGGCGGCAGATCCATCGCCACCTGCCCCTTGCTGCGGCGCAGCAGGAAGGGGCGCAGGCGCGCGGCGAGGCGCAGTTGCGATTGCGGATCCTTGCGCCGGTCGAAGCGGTCGCGGAAGTACTTTCGGCCGCCGAGGACGCCCGGCATGGCGAACGACATCAGGCTCCAGATGTCCAGCAGCCGGTTCTCGATCGGCGTGCCGGTAAGCACCAGGCGGTTCTCGGAGGATAACGAGCGCGAGGCTTTGGCGGCTTTCGAATCCGGATTCTTGATCTGCTGTCCCTCGTCGAGGATGACGGCGAGCCAGTGTTCGGTATTCAGCTCGTCCGAACAGACGCGCAGCTGGGAGTAGTTCACGACGAGGACGTCGACCTTCGCGCGCACGACATCCATATCGAGCTCCTCCTTGCTGCGCAGCACCTGCACCTTCAGCGAGGGGGCGAACTTTTTCATCTCCGCGGCCCACACGTCGAGGACCGACTTCGGGCAGACGACCAGGACCGATCCCGGCTTCTCCGCCTGTTCGCGCAACCACATGATCCAGGTGAGGCTCTGGACCGTCTTGCCGAGACCCATGTCGTCGGCGAGGATGCCACCGAAGCGGTTCGCGGCGAGGTAGGAAAGGTAGTGGAATCCCTCGACCTGGTACGGCCTCAGCTCGGCATTGATCGTGTCGGGGACGGCCGGGCGCACCTGCAGCTGGACCGCTTCCGCGCGGTCGCAGATCTTGTCCCAGGCCCCCTCGTCGAACACGTCCTTCGCCTTCGGGTCCGAGAGCTGCAGCGCGTGCATGCGGTGGGTGTCGCCGCTGAGGTCATATGGGTCGAGCCCGAGTCGGCTGACCGCCTCGCGCTGCTCGTCCCCGAGGTCGAACTCGATCCGCAGCCACCCGCCCTTCTTCATCCTGACAAAATCTCCGCGCGCCGCCACCAGCTGCTTGACCTCCTCCGGCGAGAGATCGTAGCCCTCGACCTTGACGATGATCTTCAGGTCGAACCAATCGATGTCCTGGTCGATCACCTCGAACTTGAGCTGCGCCTTGACCGGGTCGCGCAGCAGGGTATCGAGCTCGGCATCCGGCAGCAGTTCGATCTCTGGCGGCAGCGTCGCCACCCACTCGGTGAAGCGCTGTGGGAACTGTTTCACGACGCGCGTCTTGAAGCAGTTGACGTTGGTGTCGAAGCTGACATTGAGCGGCTCGAGCAGCGGCGGGACGCGGTTGAGTAACTGGCGGTCGAAGCGCAGCAGCCGGCCCTTGCCGGGCTCTTTCTCGCCGGTGATCTTCCACCCCTCCTTGACCAGCACCTCCTCGCGGAACCCGCCCTCGTCCGAGGCCTCGACGCGCATCAGCATGTGCTCGCTCTCGGCGGCGGTGATCTTGGTCGATAGCTCGATCTTGATCCGCACCCCCATCAACTCGTCCTGCACGCGGCCGACCAGCGAATCAGGGAGGCTCGCCTTGATCCGCCCGAGGAACTCGACGCCGGCCACCGTCTCGAGCACCGAGCGCGGCACCTCGTAGCGCGGCTCGACCTGCGTGCCCTCGGTCCACTTCGGCGGCCCCTCGAACACCGCCTCGTCGGTGAGGTAGAGGTTGCTCCCGCCCGGCAGGAGCCGCAAGCCGTAGGGCACGACCTCGTCGTCAGCCATCGTCAGTTCGAGTGATGGGCCGATCGGCCGCAGTGCCTCTCCCCCGCCGCCCTCCGGGTCCTCGTCCGGCTCGTCCTTGCACACCCAGCGCAGCGGCGCGTCGATGCGCACGATCGGGTTCTCGTCCAGGTTCACGAGCAGTTCCCCGAGCGCCGGTTGCTGGAACAGGTGATTGAGGAAGCGGCAGTTCGTCTCCGACTCGAGCCGCACCTCATCGACCCCGCGCTGCTGACGGTGGGCGAGATAGTACATCCACAAGAGCTCCGAAGCTTCGCCCAGGCGCAGGGCGCCCTGCTCGTGCCGCTCGACGAGTTGTGTGAGCTCCACCTTCTCGAGGCTCGTGAACACCTGGTCCTCCCCCGCCTCGCACCACTGCAGGCGCGCCTCGTTGGTCGTCACCATCATGCGGAACTCCCCTTCGACGACCGCCGGTGCCTGCGGCCGATCGATCAGAGCCTCGACCCGCTCCTGCCATTCGCCCACCTCCTGCTCGTCCTCCCAGGCGGCCATCTTCGCGCGCGTGGCGGCGATGTCGGTGATCGGCTCCATCATTTCCGCCTCGCGGTATTTCAGTCCCTTCTTCTCGAACGCGTAGGCGATGTAGTTCCAGAACTCGACGATGTCGGCCGGTGGCGATGGCCACAGCGTCAGCGCATCATATCCCGTGACCTCCCACTTCGGACTGATGCGCACGAGGTCGTGGTCGAAGATTTTGTGCTCGATCGCGAACCTCCGGTAGCGGCGCTCGACCTTGCTCAAGAAGTGTTCCTCTTGCTCGTTCAGCTCGCGCCCGTGCTTCGCCTCGAGGATCTCGTAGATCGATTTCTCGCCCACCTCGTTCGGTGCCTCGGGCAGGTTCTCCCCGCGCTCGAGCCGCTCTAACATTGTCGCATACAAGCCGGCGCACTCCTCCCCCTCGGGCGAGTCCGAGTTGCCGACCCAGCGGTTGCCATCGAGGCGCAGCGAGGTCTGCAGGACGGGTCCGTGATCCAGCTCTACGCGGCCTCTGATGAACAGGTGGTTGCCGAAGATCTGGGTGACACAGCCAGTCTTCTGAAGCTCTTCGCCCTTCGATTTGGCTTCTTCCGGAAAGGTGTTGAGGAAATTGAGGGTCGCACGGTCAGGATTCATCAGGATCGGGTTCGAGGGAGATTGGGGCGTGAAAATTGGAGGGGTTTCGAGAGGATTTGCGGGCTGAACGGTGTAGCACAATCAGCCCTGCATTGGCAATGCTTTATGAGGAGATCGGGTCAAATCAATCCGCCGACCTCCCCGGCAGGTGCTCGGTGCAGTATTCCTCCCCGTCGGCGGCCACGCGGAACTCCTGATCGGGGTCGCTGTGCTCGGTCTTGCCGCACACCCCACAGCGGTGCAGGGACTCGGTTTCGGGCAGCTTCGCCGAATCGAATTTGCGCCGCCGGGCTGCCACTTCACCACGCTGCCGGATCTGCCGGATCGCCCTGGGACCGAACACGATGAGAAAATTGGAAATTGCCAGCAGCAGCGATACGCCGAGGATTGGATGGATCCGCGTGAGCTGAACGAACTCGATGAGCAGCACGCCGCCGCGGAAGATCGCCACCCACACGAGCTTGACCGGGATCACCCCATAGAGCGAGATCTGGAGACTCGGGTTGAGGACGGCCACCGCGAACAGGATCACCGTCACCCACAGGTAGCCGCTAGTGCCGGCGCTGAGATAGAAAGCAGCGAAGCCGCTATATCCGAGCGTCGCGTAGGCGAGGAATGCCGCCGCCACAAAGCCGACGATCCCGCCGATGACGTAGAGGGTGAGTCGGAAGCTCCCCCACATCGACTCCAGCATGTCGCCGAGGAACACCGTGAAGAAAAGCACGATCAGCAGGAACAAGGGGTTCATCGACGGGGGCAGGATCACCCAGCTCACCAGCCGCCAGATCTCCCCCTGCAGGATCTGGTGGGGATCGAGCATCAGCTGCATCGCGATCTGGTTGTTGACCAGCTCGATCAGCAGATAGGTCAGCAGCTGGAACCCGACGAGGATGCGCACGATCCCGGGGATCGCGATCGAGCCGAACTTCCTTTCGAGACTGTCAACGAGTGGCATGGATATAGTAGAGACCCCCCGCCCGGACTAGGAATTCGCCAGTCGCAGAGAACCGCCACTATCCCCGCAAAGACGGGAGGTTCAAGAAGTATCCATGCCGGGGCTCCTGGCGCATGCGTCGGCCTGCCATCTTTTCCTCCAGGCCTTGCCGCCACAGCAGTTGACACCCCCGGTGAACCCCATCACAATCCCCCAACCGTGCCTGCCGAATCTCCCCTCCAACGCTCACCGCTCCACCGCGACCACCTCCGCCTGGGTGGCAAGATGGTGCCTTTCGCCGGTTGGGAGATGCCGGTGCAATACACTGGCATCATCGACGAACACCGGGCGGTCCGCGAGGCCTGCGGCGTGTTCGACATCTCCCACATGGGGCAATTTTTCATCAACGGCCCAGGTGCCGCCACCTGGCTCGACCGCCTGCTCACCAACCAGATCGCCTCGCTGGAGATTGGCCAAGCCCAGTATACCTTCTTGCTCAACGAGGCAGGAGGCGTCATCGACGACCTCATCGCCTACCGGATCGGCGCCGAGGACTTTCTTCTCATCGTCAACGCCGCCAAGGTCGCGGAGGACGCCGCCTGGCTGGAAGAGCACCTAGACGAGGGGGTCAATTTTGCCGACCGGAGCGACCGCCACGGGGCGATTGCCGTCCAGGGGCCAGACTCGGCGCGCATCTACGAGGAGATCTTCGAAGGCCTCGGCGCCCCCCCGCTGCCAGCACGCAACGGCGTCGTCTTCATCCCGATGGCGATGGATCGGATCTTCGTCTGCCGCACAGGTTACACCGGAGAGGACGGCTTCGAGCTGGTATGCCCGGCCGAAGCGACCCCGGGTTGGTTCCACAAAGTGCTCAGCGCCGGTGCCAGACCGTGCGGACTGGGCGCCCGCGACAGCTTGAGACTGGAGATGGGCTACCCGCTGAACGGCTCCGACCTCACCCCGGACCACTCCCCACTCGAAGCCGGCATGGGCTTCGCCGTCAAGCTCGGCAAGGGCGAGTTCATCGGCAGCGCAGCGCTGGCCAAACAGAAAGCCCGTGGTTTGGAGCAGCGACTGCTCGGCTTCGAGATGCTCGATCGTGGCCCGCCGCCGCGACCCCACTACCCGATCGAGAGCGGCGGCGAGGTCGTCGGTGAGATCTCGAGCGGTGGCCTCTCGCCCAGCCTGGGCAAAGGGATCGGCATGGCCTATCTGCCAGTCGCCCTCGCAAAGCCCGGAACCGAGATCGACATCGACATCCGCGGCCGCAAACTGAAAGCCGCAATCGTTAAAAAACCATTCTACACCAAGCCGTCGCCATAGAACCAATGCCATGAGCCAGCCAGAAAACCTGAAATTTGCCGAGTCCCACGAATGGATCGCCACCGCTGCGGAGACTGCCGCTGTCGGTATCAGCGACCACGCGCAGGAGGAACTGTCGGACATCGTCTTCGTCGAACTCCCAGAAGTCGGGCGCACCGTGACCAAAGGGGAGAGCGTCGCTGTCGTCGAGTCGGTCAAAGCCGCCAGCGACATCTACGCTCCGGCCAGCGGCGAGATCACCGAGGTGAACACCGCCCTCGAGGACGATCCGGCCAAGGTCAACTCCGACGCCTTCGGCGAGGGCTGGTTGTTCAAGATCAAACTCTCTGCGCCCGACGAACTCGACTCGCTGCTCAGTCCCGAAGCCTACGCCGCGCAGATCTCGTAGAGGTGACTCCGAGCAGGGTGTCGACCAGATTTCTCAGCGCCCGCCCGCACAACCCGGCGGGCCACCACTCCCAATGTCCCAGCACACCGATTCATTCCCTCCACGTCACCTAGGCTCTACTGCAGCCGAGAGCGCCGAACTCGCCAAGGCCGTCGGCTATGAAAGCCCGGACGCACTGGTCGATGCGGCCGTCCCGGCCACGATCCGCCTCGCCGGGGAACTCGAGCTCCCAGACCCCCTCGGCGAGTCTGCCGCACTCTCCCGCCTGGCGGGGATCATGGATCAGAATGTGGTCGCGAAGTCTTACATCGGCCAAGGTTACTACGGCACGATCACGCCGCCGGTGATCCAGCGCAACATCCTCGAAAACCCGGGCTGGTACACCGCCTACACCCCCTACCAGGCGGAGATCGCCCAGGGGCGCCTCGAGGCGCTGCTCAACTTCCAGACGATGGTCAGCGACCTCACTGGCCTCGACATCGCCAACGCCTCGCTCCTCGATGAGGGCACCGCCGCCGCCGAGGCGATGCAGCTCGCCGCCTCCTCGAAGCCGGGGCGCAGCACCCTCTTCGTCTCAGCGCGCTGCCACCCGCAGACGATCGATGTCGTCAGAACCCGTGCGGAACCGATCGGGATCAGGGTCGAGGTCGGCGACCATGCGGGCTTCGAGCCGGACGGCGACACCATCGCCACCCTCGTGCAATACCCGGCCACCGACGGGGCCGCCCTCGACTATAGCGGCTTCATCGAACGCTCCCACGCTGCCGGAGCACTGAGTATCGTCGCCACCGACCTGCTGGCGCTAACATTGCTCAAACCTCCGGGCGAGATGGGCGCCGACATCGCTGTCGGAAGCAGCCAGCGCTTCGGTGTGCCACTCGGGAACGGCGGCCCGCACGCCGCCTTCATCGCCTGCCGGGACGCCCTCAAACGCAAGCTCCCCGGCCGGATCATCGGCGTCTCCAAAGACAGCCACGGCCGGCCCGCCTACCGCCTGAGCCTGCAGACGCGCGAACAGCACATCCGCCGTGACAAGGCGACTAGCAACATCTGCACCGCCCAGGTGCTGCTCGCCGTCATGGCCTCGATGTATGCCTGCTACCACGGCCCGGATGGGCTGCGCCGGATCGCCCGCAGCATCCACCGCAAGGCGGCACTGCTGGCCAGCCGCCTCGGCGCGAAGACGGAGGGATTCTTCGACACCATCACCGTCGAGCACCGCGCCGGCGTGATCGAGAAGGCCGCCGCCGCCAACATCAACCTGCACGACTTCGGCGACGGAAACGTCGGTATCTCCGTCGACGAGACCACCACCGACGAAGATGTGGAGATCCTGTTGAAACTCTTCGGTGCCGACTCGACGAATCTGGGGACGGACGCTCTCGCACTGCCAGAAGAGCTGCTGCGCGAGAGCGAGTTCCTCACCCATCCGGTGTTCAATAGCTACCACACCGAGACCGAGATGATGCGCTACCTGCGCCGGCTGGAAGGGCGCGACCTCGCGCTCAACCACAGCATGATCCCGCTCGGTTCTTGCACGATGAAGCTCAACGCCGCCGCCGAGATGATGCCGGTCAGCTGGCCGACGGTCGGCGCCATCCACCCCTTCGCCCCCTCCGACCAGCGCTTGGGATACACTCAGATGGCCTCCGAGCTCGAGGCCTGGCTGGCCGAGATCACCGGCTTCCACGCCGTCTCCCTCCAGCCGAATGCCGGCTCCCAAGGGGAGTACGCCGGGCTGCTGGCGATCCGCAAATTCCACGAGTCGCGTGGCGACACCGGGCGCAACATCTGCCTGATCCCGACCTCAGCCCACGGCACCAACCCGGCCTCGGCGGTGATGACGGGTTTCAAGGTCGTCGCCGTCCGCTGCGACGACCACGGCAACATCGATGTCGATGACATCCGTACGAAGGTCCAGGAGCACGCCGACCGGCTCGGGGCCCTGATGATCACCTACCCGTCGACCCACGGCGTCTTCGAGACCTCGATCCGGGAGATCTGTGAGATCGTCCACGCCAGCGGCGGCCAAGTCTACATGGACGGGGCTAACATGAACGCCCAGGTTGGGCTCTGCAGCCCGGGCGATATCGGCGCTGACGTGTGCCACCTGAACCTCCACAAGACTTTCTGCATCCCCCACGGCGGAGGTGGTCCAGGGGTCGGGCCGATCGGTGTCGCCGCCCACCTCGCACCGTTCCTACCAGGGGAGGCCGACAATATCACCATCAGTGCCGCACCGCTCGGGAGCGCCAGCATCCTCGTCATCAGCTGGATGTACATCGCCATGATGGGATCGAGGGCGCTCACCGACGCGACCAAGCTCGCGATCATCAACGCCAACTACATGGCCAAACGACTCGAGGATTTCTACCCTGTCCTCTACCGGGGGGAGGGCGGCCTGGTCGCCCACGAGTGCATCATTGACCTCCGGCCGATCAAGGACGCCACCGGCATCAGCGTCGAGGACGTCGCGAAGCGCCTGATGGATTACGGTTTCCACGCCCCCACGATGTCCTGGCCCGTGCCGGGGACGATGATGATCGAGCCAACCGAATCCGAATCGCGCGCCGAACTCGACCGGTTCTGCGATGCGATGATCAGCATCCACGGAGAGATCCGTGCGATCCAGAGCGGCGAGGCCGACGCGGCCGACAATGTCCTGATCAACGCACCACACACGGCCGAGGCCATCACCGCCGACGAGTGGCCCCACAGCTACAGCCGCCAGATTGCGGCCTTCCCGGCAGCGTGGCTGAAGGAGGGCAAATTCTGGCCATCTGTCGGACGGATTGACAATGTCTACGGCGACCGCCACCTCGTGTGCACCTGCGAGTCTGTCGAGGCCTACGCGGAGTCCACCAGCGAGTAAGCTAGCATCAGCGGGATCCACTGCCTGCCTCTCCACCAGCCGTCGAAGCGACGCAGGCGATGCCCTTGATCATCCCCCGAAACCCGCTCACAATCCCTACATGCCAACGGCAGCGCCAGAGATCCCTCCGATTGCGGACCAGGCCAAGTTCAATCTCGAACGCTGGTCGATTCTGTGTGCCGATCCTTTCTACGCCTCGCTCGACCACCGCATCGAGACTGACGCCCACGGCAACGTCATCATGAGCCCGCCACCAGCATTTGATCATTCAGACAGGCGAGGTGAAGTTCTCAAATTGCTCCTGCAGCATGCCCCGTCAGGCGGCTCGGCGCTCCCTGAATCCCCGGTCTCAACCTCGGGAGGCGTGAAGGCGATCGATGTGATTTGGATTTCTGCCCAGCGCCGCAAAAAAGCAGTCGATGGGATGCTCCTCACCACGGCTCCGGAGATCTGCATCGAGATCCTCTCGCCTTCCAACACACGCTCGGAGATCGACGAGAAGCGCCGGCTCTACTTCGAGAGCGGTGCCGATGAAGTCTGGATCTGCGGGCTCGATCGCAGCATGCGCTTCTTCCATTCCGCGGCACCGGACGGCGAGCCTCTCACAGCCTCCGAGATCTGCCCCGATTTCCCACAGCGACTCCCCTCCGCGGATCAGTCCGCCTAGGAGAATCCCCCAGTCCAAAAAGAGCTGCTCCCGGATCTCATGGATTTCGGCAAACAGGCCCTGTCGGGTGGTAGCGGATCCCTGGCGGAGTCGTTATCAATACCCTTCGAACTCGGCCATCTCCGCCGCGTAATCCATCGCGGCGATCGCTGCAACTGGCACGGCGACCAGTGAGGCCGCGAGGAAGTCCCACAGCTGGCACAGGAACGGGTTCGTGCGCGGAAGGAATGGGATCAGGCGGACTAGCGCGGCCGCCAGAGGCGCACACAGTAGCAGGCAAGCGAGCCCGTAGCGGATCTCGGCAAAGAGCCAGCCAGACCAAGCCAGCGCGACAAATAGCATCCCCCACAGCGCCCCGATACTCCCGGTCGGATCCCGTTTCCGCCAGATCAAGCTCGCCAAACACACCGCCGCCAAGCCAGCCGCCAACGCACCGATCACCTGGGCGAAGCGCATCGAACCACCCGTCTGCAGAAGAACCGCGAGGGCGATCGTCGGCGGGATGAAGGCCGCAGGAGTCATGATCGAAAACTTCTGCTCCGGTATCCGCCCCGCCAGGACCGAGACCAGCGCGATCGATATCCCAATCCCGCCGCTCACCAGAATCTTGCGGGTGGCGCCGCCATCCTCCGACAACCACGCCGGGTAGAGGCTCCAGCCAATCGCTGTGAACAGCAGTGATCGGACGACCAAGCGCAGCGGCCATTTCACCCGTTCTCCCAAGGCGGATTCGAACGCTAGGTTCGCCACCGCCGCCAGCAACACAACTCCCGCAAGGTCATCGCTCCCGAGTGGGGGGAAATTCGGCAACCTGAATAGCCAGTAAGCCACCGGCACGACGGCTAGCGCCGCGACCGCAAACCACCAGCGCACTGGAACCTTCCAACACAAGGCGAGAGCGAGGGCAAACGGAATCGCCGCGCTGAACACGGCCGTGCCGTGGGTGAGATCATCCCAGTCGCTTAGTAGATTCATCATTTCGCAAGTGGCTGGGCGCCCGGCACCGCAAGACGCGTGCGACGGCGATCACGATCCCGACGCGGCATCCATCAGCCCACAGTAGCCACTGGGCACTCCCCCCACGACTACTACTTCTTTGCCTTCTTCCCGACGAATTTGATCGTCACATCGACTTCATCAGCGGTGTCGGGGATCCGATACTTCATCCCGTAGTCGCTGCGCTTGATCTGGAAACTCGTCGTGCCGGTCGCGTCGCCATCTTTCTTCAGGACGATCGAGATCGACTTGGTCTTGCCGAGCAGCGTGAAGTCTCCATCGACCTCGTAATCGCCGTCGTCGTTCTTCTTCACCTTGGTGCTTTTGAAGGTCATTTTCGAGTGCTCTTTCACTTTGAAAAAGTCCTGGTTGCGGAGGTGATCATCGCGCTTGGTGTTACCGGTGTCGACGCTCTTGGTCTCGACTTCCACCTCCACCGAGCTCTTCGAAGCATCCGCCGCGTCGAACTTCACCGTGCCACTAAATTTCGTGAACTTGCCATCCACCTCACTCGCCTCGGTGGCGTTCGGAGGTTTGTTCATGATCTTGAACGTGATTTCGGACTTCTCCTCATCAATCGTGTAGCTATCGGCTGCCTGGGCCGAGCCAAAGCACGCAACAAGCCCCACGGTCCCCAGGATCAAATTTAGCTTCTTCATCATCGTCGTCATTCTTCTAATTGGTTTGTTGGTTCGTGTGAGTTCTCTGATCTTGGATTCCCAGGGCGCCTGATCTATTCCCGATCTTCGCACAGAAATGTCCCTGCCAAAGCGGAAGAATCGTCAGTCTCTAATCCGATCCACCGGTTCAGGCCAGATCCAAGCCCGCGGCTGCCCGCGTCGCCTCGTCGTGGAAGGCGACCAGCGCCTGCAGATCCGGATGGATGTTCTGGTTCCCAAACTGACCGACGAGCTGGCAGGTGGCCACGCCCGTGGCCGCCTCCTCGTAATTGCGCTGCCAGCCCCGGAACGACGCCTCCGCTTCCGCATCCGACCACGGCCAGCGAGCCTGATTGGGCAGCTTCGCGACACCACATCGCCACGGTTTCGGAGTCAGCCGGGCACGAAAACAACGCTGGCTCGCACAGAGTCTCCTGTAGAGCCGATCGGCTCCGAAGGCATCGAAGGCCCGTGCGCATTCGGCAGCGTCCGGCCCGACCGGGGCCTGGGTCGCCAACAGGCGCAGGCCGGCGGCGGTGCGGTAGATCCGCCACCCCCAATCCGGTCGATCCGCCACCCACTGTTCGACCTTCTTGACGACGGTCGGCTCCAACTTTTTCTTGCCCCCGAATAGCGATGCCACCAGCGAGGAGAGCGAGGCATGGGGCTCGTCCACATCGATGAAGAACGCATCGGTGGTGTTCAAGACCGCGCAGCCATAACTATTGCGCGACACGGCGGCCACGAGATTCTCACCCCGATGGAACTCCTTCAGCACTTCCTCTCGCATCGGCCGGTCTGGATATCCGTACCCTCCCCGCTCCCCCACCATGCCATTCTTCAACCACTCGACAATCCGCCCGACGCGGAGTTGGCCATCATCGTCCGCCCGCTCGGCGGACTCGTCCGACCACCCCCAGGCGCACACGCCGCCCCTGCTCACACGCCTCCAGTATTTCGGAAAATGCATCTCCCCCTATTTCAGAGTTGCGGCACCATACTCGTTGGTCGGGTTCCGATACATCGAGTGGAGGTGGTCGAGCGGGTCCCCGCCGAGGTCCTGGCAGGCATACTCGATGATCAGCGTCGGCCCCTGCAGGCGGTAGGAGATGTCGCTCTCGAGGCTCGTCGGCCCGCTCCAAGCGAGCTTCATCTGGTCGATCTCCTTCGCCAGCTGCTCCATGCGTTTCTTCGCGTAGCGCTTCGGCAGGTCGCCGACATATTCTTCCAGCAATTCCACGACCAGCGCACGCTGCTCCGCATTGAGCTCATTGCACGCGAATCCGACGGGCTCGGGCACCACTCCATCCTTCCCCGCTGCCGTCGCAATCCCGCCGCGCTTCTTGCTGATGATCGCCACACGTTTCTGCTCGTCGCTGAGCGTGTTGATCAGCTTGTAGGCGACACCGCTCTCGCCTTTCATCACCTCGATGTCCTTGCCCGCATACTTGATCGCCTTCGGCTGGGTGCCGATGAATGACGGCGACATGCTGACGTTCTCGCCATGGAAACTCAGATTGATCGCCACGTGGTGGCCGTCGAGCTGGATCGCCCACGGCTCCGTCGCTGACGGCTCGCCAAACACGGCCAGCCAGAAGTTCTCCGCCCCAAACCCCGGCCGCGGCTCGCCATTGCGCAACAGCAGGTCATCCGCAAGCATGATATTGCGCGCCTTCTCGTATCCCTGGCGACTCATCACCGTGCGCAGCAAATCGCAGGCGAGCTTCAATTGCTTGTCGTCGCAGTCACCGAGCCGCACCCCGCCCTGCGGTCCACGCGGCGGCACGTTCGTCCACTTCGCTTTCTCGTCGCTGTCGTAGGGCAAGGCAGCCTGCTTCTTGAGATCGTCACCCAGCGCATCGAGAAATTTCTTCCCAGCCGCCGCCATCGCCTCCGGGCTGTGCCCGTCGGCCTCCGGTGTGTGTGTTGTCAGGATCTTGCTGACGTTCGAGGCAGGCTCCGCATGCAGGACATGCCCGGTGACTCCAAGCGAGCCGATGACGAGGGCGAGTTGAAAAATCTTCATGGCTTGGATCTTACCCAGATACCGCGCTATCGCGCAACACTCACATCGATTACAATCTTGACACATTCGCGCCAGCGTGAAACGTTCGTGTGGATGTCAGCTTTCTCAGACCTGCATCTGGGCAAGCGACGGACAGGGTCGTTCTTGGGCGCAACTCTCCTCTTGTCAGTCTGTTCCTGGCAGCCCATCGCCTCAGCGGAGGATGCCCCAGCAGGTGAAGGTGCCGAATCAGTAGTACAGCTCGCGCTTGCCGATGTCGTCGAGCAGCTGCGCGACGCCACCACACAGATGAGTTCCGGCTGGGCTAGCCAGCCAGGTGCGGTGCGGCTATTCGGCACCGACGGGACGACCCACCAGATCTTCAAACTCTACTCGTCAGACGAGTTCGTGGTGAACACCGCAGCCGAGGCGGTCGATGATGTTCCCGACACCTGGGACGACCGCCCCTCGCAGTTCGTCGATCTCAACGCTCCCCTCGTCGGGGAAGGCTTCGTCCATTTCCCGATCGCAGACCCCCGTGCCTACACCGGCGCTCGCCGAAGCTCCGCCGAGGGCTTCTCGTACAGCGACCCGATTCCAGGCATCGTCCCACCATTGGGGAACCCGGACAACCAGCGCCTACCGATGCCGGTCCGCTGGCTGTATGTCCTCGAGGATGGCACCTGCGGCTACCTGGGCGACGACAACAGGTTCGTCGGCGACACTACCCCGAGCAGCGACAATCCAATTGTCGCGCGCTACGCCTACTGGACAGACGACGAGAGCTGCAAGATCAATGTCAACACAGCGTCCGAGGCGGCGCACTGGGACATGCCGCGGGCAGATACCCCGCAAGAACGCCGCTACGCGGAGTTCCAACCGGCCGGCAAAGAGTACCAGCGCATCCCCGGCCACCCGGCCACGGTCTGTCTCAGCTCTGTCTTGTTCCCCGGCAGCCGCTACCCGGAATCACTAACACTCACCGAAGCGAAGCAGCTGTGGAAGCTCACCCCAGAAGTGAGCGCCGATGGGGGCTCCGAAGGAGGCACCCGACGCCTCGAGCACAGGGATGACACCCTCTCCCATGACGACCCGCCGCACGCGAACCTCGAGGACTTCATCAACCACCCCGCGCTACCCGAGCGGGCACGCCAGCGCACAGCGCGCTCCCGCTTCCTCCTCACCACCGACAACGAGTCCCCGGCGCAAAATGTGCACGGGCTCCCGCGGGTGCTCACCTGGCCGGTGTATGATGCCGGAATCTCACGATTCGGGCGCCCTCCGAACTTCACCCCATCCCACAGCGCAAGTGATCGGCGCATGATCGAACTGGGGACCAGTCTCTACGGCGCGGACAAATACTACATCCAGAGAGATGACCCGGCCACCAGACACCAGGAGTTCTACAATCGTGCCCGGGGAGAAAACCAACGGCTATCCGGGTATATCAAAGGCATGACCGAGCGCCCGATCGCCGGGTTCGGCACGAGCATCGCCGACAAATACGGCACCGCGCCTGACTCGGAACGGGACGCGATCGTGAACCTCGCGATGGACTACCTCAGGATCAGCAACACCGATGACCCGAGCATCAACCGAGCCTACACCTACAATCGAATCAATCGGGATAATAGAGACAACGACTCCGGCTGGGGGCAGGTGGCGCCCACCTGCCTCTGTGGCGGAACCAACTCCCACAGATCTCTCTGGCACTCCAATCTCCCGCACGGCACCGGCCGCTCCTACGTCGTCACGGAAGTAGCACTCGTGTTCATGGCGAGGGCGGTCCACTCGGAATCCGGATTTCAGATTGGTCGAGACGCCCGCCTACTCGGCGCCGGGACGAAACTTCTCGAAGTCGGCTTGGTGGTGGAAGTGTTTTCTCCTGCCCACGGCTACTCGACTATCACCCCGAACATGGGCATCACGATCGGTGGGCCGACTGTGGGAGACGAGGCTGGCCTCACGCTGCCAACTTACAGGATCAATGAGTTCGAATTCGGGGACTTCCCCAACCGCAGCCTGCATGCGTGGATCGATGACTCCGGCGAGTTCGTCGGTCTGCGCCCGTGGGGAGGCCACGGCGGCACGCGCCTGTTCTCGACACAACCGGCGGACGATCCAAACTTCCCCGATCACGGATTCTTCTGGGAGGAGCCACTCATCTTTGACGCGGGTATGGCGGAACCCTTTTTCAGAAATACGATCCAGGAGACTCAGACTCTCATGACATTCACCGGTTCGCCAGACCCGCTAGCGGTGCGACTCTACGACCACTCGCACAACCAATTGTTCGGCAACTTCATCCAGGAGTACCTGATCAAGTTCGCTCACCCGCAGATCGCCGGACAGCCGATCACCCTGCCGACCCCAAGCATCGACTCGAGCAAGCCGAACACATGGCGCTGGAAAGATCGTGTGAAGGCGGCGATCCGCGATCCCGATATCCTCATCCAGCCCGGTGACGTCGTCAGATCCGTTGTACTCCGCCATGGAGACGCACGGGTGGCCGCCGGGAAACGCCTTCTAGACGCCGACAGTTTCGTCGCCCATCCAGACTTCGCAGACCGGAACAAACGCCATGCCCATAGCCTCACCATGGCGGACGGGTCGAAACACGTCGGCTACTCTTCCGGCCGTGATTTCATTCCGACGGCGAGGTACCCGAGGGCGAAAGAACCGGACTTCCCGATCTCGCCAGCCGAGGCAGATTTCGCCGCGCCGAGTCCACCGACCTACCCGTTCTCGATGGATCCGGCGGTGACGGGCGATTGGGACAACGGCCTAGGCGCACATCTGGACGGTTCTTTCATCAACTACCCGAATGGCATGCCATTCATCTGGGGAGATGACCTGCTCTGGTTCGACCGGCTCGGTAATCAGGATCCCTCGGATGGCACCCACGACTCCCCGTTTTTCTCCGCCAAGCGCGCTATACCATCGCCAGGGACCTTCGGCTCCCTACCGACCGGCGTGCAATCCAACATCCCATGGCGCACGCTCCTGTTCCGCCCGGATACGCAGCATTACGGCGCCAGCGAGGCACCAGACCACCTGTGGATGGATCTGTTCCGCATGCCGACCGTCGATCCTGAGGGAATCAGCGACCGCTGGGCGGAGAAGGGCAAGATCAACCTCAACTACCAGATCCTACCATTCAGCTACATCCAGCGCTCCACCGCCATGCACGCCCTGCTCAAGTCCGAGCGCATGCTGGCGATCCCAACCACAGCCGCTAGAGAATACAAAAACGAAGGAGGCACCGACTACCGATTCCCGATCGACGCGGCCACCACCCTCCTGCAAGCCGAAGACCGCTTCTCCGCTGGCCAGTTCTTCCGCACGGCGAGCGAGTTCTGCGAGATCTACCTGGTCCCCGACGCCCCGGGTGCACCGCGTGACCGGAATACGCTCGGCGCCCCAGTCGGTGGCGACTACCCGTCGATGAGAGATTTCTGGCAAGCCCACGCCCTCACCGGCGACAACTCGAAAGAGCGCCCCTACACCACGCTCTACTCAAATCTGACCACACGCTCGAACCGCTTCAAAGTCCACGTCCAGGCACAGACGATCACCAAGTCAGACGAATCGGATCCGGACACCTTCGATCCATCGCTCGACACCATCAGCGACCAGACCGCGACCGCCGCCTTCATCCAGCGCCGCATTGTCGACACGCCAGCGGAGCAAGTTCCGGGCTACATGCTGAATCCCGATGCCCCGCGCCTCGATTTCCGCGCCGTCTTCGAGATCGAACCGATCACCGAGCGCCCGTTCCGCATTATCAACATCCGCGACGCTGGAACCGGGGCGCTCCAACCGGAAATCGTGTGGACCGCCGAGATCGGAGTCGACTACCTCATCCAGCGCTCTGGCGACCTCGGGGCGTGGGTGACAATCGGACAGGTCACCGCATCCGAGACCCAGGAGTCGTTTGTCGACGACACCGCCGAGCAACCCGACGGGCGCGTGCTGTATCGGATTGTCCGCTCGGACTAGAAACGGTCAGGAGCGCAGCTCGCCTACCAGATCGCGCAGCCAGGCCTCGCTCATCGACTTCTCCCCCGCCAGCAGTGTCGCGAACTCACCCTTCTCTGAGACCCCCCGGCGGAACAAGTCGGCGGCCCGCCTCAGTGCCTCGATCCGCCTGGTATCACGTGGCGGGAGGAGGATGTCCTGATCGTCCCAGCGGCGCGGCGTATTCGCATCGGTGACCTTCGCCTGCTCGTTACCGAGGTAGCGCCACAGCCGCTCCCCGATCGAAACATTCTTGATGGCGTCAATCCCGGTCACCTCGATCCAATCAGCATGCTGGAACCACCGCCATGCCTTCGGGCTACTCTGCTCCCGCATCGTGATCCCGAGCACCAGTAGCTTGTGGCGTAGCGCGGCTTGGTCATTGCTCCCACGAGCATTCCAACCCACGAGGAACTCGGCGATCTGACCGAAGGTGCTGCCGCTGGCAACGAGGTCTACCAGACAGGTCGGCAAGCGCTCCGCGATGATCTGATCCGGGGCAAGCCCGACCAATTCGAAATGCGCCTCGAGCGCCCGGACGGCACCCGGATTCTCCTTCTCGATATCCGATACCCTGCTCCACCGATTGGAGACGTTGAGATGCACCAGGCGCTCATCCCAACTGGTACCCGAGAAGACCCCGCTCAGGTAGTCGAACAGGCTCTCGGGAGATCGGCCGACGAAGACCAGACGTCCACCCCCAGCCCCGCCAACCACGCGGCTCGCACAGCGCCTCAACTCCCCGACAAACTCCGGATAGGCCTCAGAGCGCTGACCACTGGTCAGACGTCCGAGCTGCTCGATCTTCTCGATGTTCCATCGAAATGGCTTCATCGCCACAATCTGCGAGCAATCGCCAGCGGCTCAAGGCCTCATCGGCTCCAATCCGACAGCGGGAAGGCGGGAGGCGACAGAATCGATGCCACCCGCCCGTTTTATACCTGGAGCAATCTCCAAGTTTTCCCTTGCGAAATCGGCTCCCCCGGCCAAAATACCCCTCTTTGTTCTGCGGGCAAACCAGCCCGCTAGGAAGAGAAAGCACCCGTAGCTCAGCTGGATAGAGTGCTTGACTACGAATCAAGAGGTCGGGAGTTCGAATCTCTCCGGGTGTACTTCTCAACTCGTTGGTGGATAGTCGTCCACGACGATCACTCCCCTCGGGTGTTCAACTGGGGTAGTAGAGAACCAAACGCGGATCCGTGTTCAAGAATCGCCTCTGCTTGGCTCAAATACTGGTGCCTCGGTCTCAGGATCGATACCATTTGTGGCAATTCTTCGATCATGGAGTATCTAAGACCTCATGGCACTTGCATTGGAGGAGATTGGTCTGGAACCGGGAAAATCGTTTCGCTGCCTCGCATGGACTGACAACGTCTCGGATGTCGTCCAGTGCCGCGCTGACGGCCATCGGATTCGGCTATCGGGGGCTGGCGAGCGCTGGCACTTCCATCCAGAATATGAGCTGACCTTGATCACCGAAGGCAGAGGCAAGCGCTTCGTCGGCGATCACGTCGCGAACTTCACCGCCCCCGACCTCGTCCTCATCGGTCCGAATCTCCCCCACTGCTGGTCCGACCTGCGCGAATCATCGGGCTTTGCCTTGCAGTTCAAACTCGATGGAGACCACCCCCTGGGCCAACTCGACGAGATGCGCGCGTTGGGGCCGATCCTCCAGGAGGCAACCTTCGGCGTGCAGTTTACCGGATCCATCATCGGGCGCATCGAAGAGGCACTCAATCTGATCGCCCGGCGGTCGATGCTTGGTCGCCTTGCCAAGTTCGTCGAGGTGCTGGATGAAATCGCCACGGTATCCAAAACCGATCGGAGGCGGCTCTGTGAGACTGGATTGACTCTAAATCAGCACGATCACCACATGGCTGCGATCAGCCACGCGGTTGGATTCGTCCTGAGCAACCTCGAGGAAGAGATCAGCCTCGACGATCTTCTCCGGGTCACCAACATGAGCAAGCCGACCTTCAGCAGGCATTTCAAACGGCACACTGGGCGTTCGCTAACCACCTTCGTCAACGAGGTGAGAATCGTCAACGCGAAGAGGCTGCTCGCGGAGACTAGCCAATCAATTACCGAGATCGCCTACGATTCTGGATTCCGAAACCTTTCGCACTTCAATGTCCAGTTCCGCAAGGCATCCAACGAGTCGCCTAGCGAATACAGGCGCAGAGCAGTTGGCGGCAGCTGATCCCAGTTTCTCAGGCAATGCTACGAGAAACCCTTGATCTCCCAGCCCTCGCGGTAGTCGCGTTTTAGGAGCCTCTGGGCGGAGGGGCTATTGGTGATCGCCAAATTGGCGGAGTCCCACTCCAGCTTCTCGTCCGGGGTTCGGATCGCAACCGTCCCGAGCAAGATTGCTTCGGTCATCGGACCGGTCTGCTCGAAATACGATTCGTTCTCGGCGGTGCCTAGGACCGCATCGAGGAAG
>Ga0316197_10000993_pt1 | contig 20153 bp, 12 predicted proteins | sample OudBiesiAoxic_MG_FD_204939 | JGI IMG/M metagenome (GOLD analysis project Ga0316197, IMG submission 204939) | Coastal sediment microbial communities from Oude Bieten Haven, Netherlands - site A oxic | ecosystem: Environmental > Aquatic > Marine > Coastal > Sediment | place: Netherlands... | reverse complement strand
ATTCTAAGGCCACTCCCGTGGTGGTGGCAGTCTGGGACAGCGGCGTGGACACGTCCATAGAGGCATTTGCCCCCGTGCTGTGGCGCAATAAAAATGAGCGGCCTGATAACGGTGTCGATGATGATGACAACGGATTTGTTGATGACATTCATGGCATTGCTTACGACCTCGATTCCAACAAGGAGCGCTCGCTGCTGTACCCCATAGGCGCCTTCGACGAGGACGAGATGGTCATGCAGGCCAGGGTGAAGGGTATGGGTGACATACAGTCCGGTGTAGACAGTGCCGAAGCGAGTGCCCTGCGCAAACAGCTGGCAACGCTGGATCAGGATGAGGTGCAGGGTTTTATGGAAGCCTTGCGTATTTACGGCAACTACGCACACGGTACCCATGTTGCCGGTATTGCAATAGAGGGAAACCCCTTTATCCGTGTGTTGGTGGCGCGCATGACCTACGGGCACACCATGATTCCCAAGGAACCAACTTTAGCCAGGGCCAGGGCAGACGCGAAGATGGTGCGTGAGACCATCGACTACTTCAAAGAGAATGGCGTGAGAGCCGTGAATATGAGTTGGGGCGGCTCACTGCGCGGTATCGAGGAGGCTCTTGAGGCGCACGATGCCGGCGGCACACCCGAGGAGCGTAAGCAACTGGCGCGTGAACTCTACACCATAGGAGATACTGCGCTGCGGGAATCCATCCGCGATGCCGGGGAGATTCTCTTTATCACTTCCTCAGGTAACGCTGATAACGACGTGAAGTTCGAGGAGTTCTATCCCAGCAGCTATGACTACCCCAACATGCTCAGCGTGGGGGCGGTGGATATAGCGGGCGAGGAAACCAGTTTTACCAGTCTCGGCAAAGTGGATATCTACGCCAACGGATTCGAGGTGGAGAGCTACGTGCCGGGGGGGAATCGCATCAAGTTCAACGGTACCTCAATGTCATCTCCCCAGGTACTCAACCTGGCAGCCAAACTGCTTGCCCTGGATCCGTCACTCAGCACTGCTGCGCTGCGCCAGATGATACTTGATGGCAGTGATAAAAAAGCGTTGGAAACCCGCACTATAAGGCTGATGAACCCGGCCGCCAGTGCGGCACTTATTCCTTGACGACCAGTACCGTTTCCAGCGTCGGGTCGCCGCAATAAGCGACCCGGGTGCCGGTTGCAACCTCGGCCTGGAGTGCGCTGAGTACCTCGGCCTGAATTTGCTCACCCGGCGCCAGAGCCGGTATACCCGGTGGGTAGGGCACAGCCGTTTCCGCTGCGATACGACCCACAGCCTGTGACGCCGGAACCCGTTCGTGATCGGAAAAAAATGCATCGCGCGGCGACATCCGTGTTTCCGGTACCAGGGTCCAGGCGGTTGTCGGAACCAGAGGCCTGGGTGGCCCCCGGTGCTCCTCTATGGCCCGAGTTACCTCTGTGACCATTCGGTCAACGCTCTGGTCCGTGTCGGCCAGTGTGATAACCGGACAGAAGGTGTCGCGATCGGCCAACTCAAGGTGTATGCCGCGGTGTTCCAGCAGGTCAGCGACCACCTGGCCGTCTGCGCCGGTACCCGGTAGCGTCAGAATCACCTTGGTGGGGTCCTGCATCAACAGGGCCGGCGCGCGCCGGGCAAACTCGCTGCCAAGTACGCCCAGTCCGGAGATTTCGCGCAGTCGCTCGCGCGCGCTCCCGGCGATACGAATGGCATTGCCCAGCAGCTCCTCCCCACGGTCCTCCAGCAGGCCGCGGGCGCGATCTATGGAAGCAAAAATTGCGCCCGAGGGGCTGGTCGTGTGAATACCCTCGAAGGCGGCTTCGAGCCGTTCCAGGTTGATCAGGTCTCCCTGTACCAACACCATTGATGACTGGGTGAAGCCGGTAATATGTTTGTGTACGCTGGTAACGAGTATGTCGGCCCCCGCCTGTATGGCGTGGGGAGGCAGGCCCGGGTGAAAGCCCAGGTGTGCACCCCAGGCAGCGTCGACGGTCAGGGGAATACCGTGGTCATGCGCTACCCTGGCAATTGCCGCCACGTCTGACACGCCGCCAACGTAGCTGGGCTCAACCAGCATGACCGCACATGCGTCCGGGTGTTCGCGCAGGGCATCGCGTATTCGCTGGGCTGGCATGCCGGCGGTAAGTCCCGTGTCGGGATCGATATCGGGCCTCACCCAGATGGGAATCAGCCCCGCCAGCACAAGTCCGAAGAACAGGGACTTGTGCAGGGTGCGGGCGACAATGACCTTGTCGCCCGGTTTTCCCACCGTCAACGCGATGGCCTGGTTGCCATGGGATGAGCCCTGCACCGAAAAACCACACCAGCGCGCGCCCCATAGCTCACCGGCAAGCCGCTCTGCGCCCGCGAGTTGCCTTTTTGACACTCTGCGATCTTCTATCCCACCGTACTGCGGAACGTCCAGCGCCAGCAGCGAGTCAGTCAATTCCGGGTTGCGTTTATGTCCCGGCACGGTAAATGGCGTCCCGGCGTCTGCAAGAAAGGCGTGATAGGCGTCGTATAGAGGGGTCTCACTCACGACGGCTGCTCCGCAGTTCGGGGCTTGATGGTCGGCGGGAAACACAGTGCCGAGCGGGATACCACGAAATTGTTCTATAAGTTGTGATGTCAGCGGCTCCTGGCCAGGGCTTTGCGCGCAGTTTCCGCCTCAACCAGCACGCCTGTGAAGGGGTAATCCTCGGTCAGCACAGCTACCAGCTGGCTGGCCGAATTTGCAAACGCGTCATCGTCCGAGAAATCAAGGTAGGTAATCGCGGAAGAGACGGGCTCGTTGGATTTCACTGCCTTTGCCCGTACCTTCTCCGGTATGGTAATGGCGTTGTCTCCGGGTTCTGAATCCAGCGACTGCAGCAGCCGCTCTATGTTGATAACCTCGATACTGTCGACAGTGCCGCCGTCCACCAGGTCCAGCGTGGTAATAACGGCTTTCGGGTCGACTGCCCGGCCCAGCGGAATGTCACCGATGAAAAACTGTACCTGCCGGTCCACCTCGTACTCGAACTCACCGTTACTGCCGGTAACGCCGCTTACTGAACCCGAACGGTAGTTGGCGCCGGCCACGGGCACGGCGCCAAAACTGCCGCTGGCCACCACAATGATGTCCTCTTTCTCATCGTCGTCATTCGAATTGTCACCGGAGCTGAATATAAAGGCGCACTGGCTTCCCGCCAGTAACGGTATGCAAATAAGCAGCAGAATGGGTGCATACTTGCGAGCAACGACTTTTAGCGTCATGGGTGGCTACCTGTAACTGCCATCTTGGCCGAGAGATTCGTTCTGCGGGCATTGTATCTCCTTCCGCTTTGCTTGGCAGTAGTAGTAAGTGTTGATTTCCTGTCGCGGGGGTCTGGCCTGAAAAGCTTACATCTGCCTGGCGCCGGGTAGCAGCCATAGCCGGGCGATACTGCACAGGCCTGCCAGGAAGGTCAACGCGGTGGCAATGATGGCTGGCGTATTGTCGCTGCCATAGCCCACGGCCAGCAGCGCGGCCAGCAGTGTTGCCCCCAGTGCCTGACCAACCAGCCGGTTGGTAGAGATGAGTCCGCCCGCCGAGGCCGCCCGCGCCAGCGGTGCGGAGGCTATCACCAGCCTGGCGTTGGGTGAAAGGAATATCCCGTAACCGGTACCGCACAGCGACATGCGCCAGGCAATATCCCAGTGGCTGGCACCCTCGGGCAGGTTCGCGAGCAGGGCCATGCCCGTGGTGGCTATCGCCATGCCAATGCCACCGAGCAGGCCGGCGTGGAACCGATCCGAGAGGATGCCGGCAATGGGCGCGGTAACCATCATACTCAGTGGCCATGGTGCAATGACTGCGCCGATTTCCCCGGGCGAAAAACCAAATTGTTCCTGCAACCGAAAGGGCAGGGACAAGATAACGGTCATCGAGCCAATAAAGGCCAGCAGTGCCCCTGCTATGGAAAGGGCCAGGATCGGGCGCGCCAGTAAATCCACGGGCAGTATGGGTGCGCTCTCAGTCAGTTCACGGCGCACGAACACGCAGGCAATCAAGATCCCGACGAGTACGACGGCCAGCGATGCAGGTGGTGGGTAGCCCTGGGCAAGTGCCAACAAGCCGGAGATGATCAATCCGAAAGTAAGGGCGCACAGTAGCGCGCCCAGAAGATCGTAGCGCTCCCGGCGAGGCCTCGGGTCTGGCAGTGAATGCTGTCCGACAGCGAGTGAGAGCAGGGCCAGAGGCAGGGTGGCAACAAATACCCATGGCCAGCTCATAACAGAGACGATGAAGCCCCCCAGGATGGGCGCGAGCGCGGCTGAGCTCGCCACGACCACACTATTGATACCCAGTCCCCGCCCCAGTTGGCCTGAGGGATAGATTGAGCGCACCAGCGCGCTGGCTACACTCAGCGCCGCGGCGGCGCCCAGCGCCTGCAGGGTTCGTGCCGCCAGCAGCATTGGCAGGTTTGGAGCGAAGAAACATAATACAGCGGAGACGATGAATAGGGCCTGTCCGTATTGGTAGAGTGGCCGTAAGCCGATACGGGCACCCAGCGCCGAGAACGGCAACAGTGTCATGACGAGTACCAGCTGGTAGACACTGACAATCATGACCGCCGCCGAAGGGGCTACATCCATATCCAGGGCGATGGTTGGAAGCGCCACATTGGGGATCGCGCCGTCAATCACGTTCAGCGCTGTGCCGCAGGAAATTGCGAACACCGCGAGGTAGCGCCGGGGCTTGGGAAGTCCATCCATTATTGTTGGCGCCGGGTATCCAGGGTCATGGGGTGGTCAGTATAGGCCGTGGACAACGATGAATACGACCAGCGTATAATTCGGCTATGCGTGGTCACTGTTTGCGCGCCTGCGGAATTTCGCGCGCCGGCCTTGCCACGCGCCTCGAAAGGCGGCACATTCCATACGTTTGACGTTCGTACTGAAAAGTGGGAAAGCTGTTGTGCAAAAAGCATTCATCCTGTCAGCCGCCCTCGCGGCTTCGTTCAGTGTTGGAATCGGTGAAACCCTGTCCAGGCCCGCGGCGGAGAGCCACAACATGATAAAAACCTTACCCTATGGCTCGTGGCCATCCCCCATATCGGCCGCCTCCGTAGTCGAAGGCAGTCGCGGCCTGGGCTCGCTCAATTTCGACGGAGGCCAACTGTACTGGGTTGAATCCCGCCCCGAGGAAGGGGGGCGCAATACCATTATGCGTTGGGCCCCCGGAAGTGAGCCGCAAGAGATACTGCCCTTGCCATGGAATGCGAGGACCCGGGTTCAGGAATATGGCGGTCGCAGCGTGCTGGTGGCAGATGGCACGGTCTGGTTCTCCAACTTCCAGGACCAGCGCCTGTATCGCCTGGTGCCAGGAAAGGAGCCGCAAGCACTGACCCCGCAGGCGAAATTACGCTACGCCGGTTGTGTGCTCGACCGTGCACGCGATCGCCTGATTTGCGTTCGGGAGGACCACCGCCAAGAGGGTGAGCCGAAGAATACGCTGGTTGCATTGCCCCTGGAGGGCGAGTCCGCGGGAGTGGTCCTTTTTGAGCAGGACGATTTCGTCTCCGCACCCAGCCTGTCCCCGGATGGCACCCGTCTTGCCTTTACCAGTTGGCGTCACCCCAATATGCCCTGGGACACTACGAGCCTATGGTCTGCGACGCTTGATGACTCCGGTAGCCTGCTGGGCCTGACCCTGCACAACAAGGGCGTGGATGAATCGGTTATCAACCCTCAGTGGACAACCGATAATCATCTGTACGCCCTATCCGATCGGGATAACTGGTGGACCATCTATCGTGTAGAAAAAGACCGATTCAGCGCAGTGGGTAGCGGCGCCGTGCGGGGCGAAATTGGTGGCCCCGACTGGTCTATAGGCGAGAACTACTACGAATTGCTCGATACCGGCAAGATTCTCGCCAGGCTTGATCACGGTGGCGTGCAGTCGCTGGTGCTGATTGACCCGGCCACCTCCACCCATATAGCGCTGCCACTGGACAGTGCCGCGATATACGATTTCCTGCGTGAGGATGACCGCCTGTTCGTCATCAATGCCACCGCGGACGGACCTCCAACCTTATTGGAAACCGATCTTGGCGGCGGCCGGCGTACGGTCATCCGCACGGCCAGTGATAAGCGTATCGATACCGACTGGATCCCGGCCTACCGCCTGGTCACCTTCCCATCCGGCGATGGCGCCAAAGCTCACGGGATATATTTCCCCCCGACCAACCCCGGGGTAAAAGGTCCCAATGGATCTGCCCCGCCGCTCATTGTCAGCGTGCACGGTGGCCCCACTGCATCGACCAGTCCCACCTATCAACTCAGCAAACTGTATTGGACCAGTCGCGGTTTCGCGATACTGGACCTCAATTACCGGGGCAGCACTGGCTTTGGACGGGACTATCGCCGCTCATTGTATGGTCAATGGGGCATTGCGGACGTGGAAGATGCCGTGGCAGGGGCTAACTGGCTGGCCGGGCAGGGACTGGCGGACCCGGACCGGCTACTGATACGCGGTGGCAGTGCCGGCGGCTACACCACCCTGGCGGTGCACGCCTTTCACGACACCTTCGCCGCGGGTGCAAGTTATTTTGGTGTCAGCGATATCGAGGCGTTGGCCCGTGATACCCACAAATTCGAATCTCGTTACCTCGATCAGCTGATTGGTCCCTACCCGGAACGCAAGGATCTGTATCGAGAGCGCTCGCCCATACACCACCTGGATGGCTTCAGCGCACCGCTGCTGCTGTTGCAAGGCCTGGATGACCCCGTGGTGCCACCGAGCCAGTCTGAAAAGATTTTCGAAGCCCTGAAGTCGCGGGGAATTCCCACTGCCTACCTGGCCTTCGAGGGTGAGTCACACGGCTTCCGCAAGGCTGAAAACCAGATACGCGCGCTGGAGGCAGAGCTGTACTTTTACGCGAATGTACTCGGCTTTGATACTGCCGATACCTTGCCGCCGCTCGTCATCGAACGGCCTGGTAAAAAACCCGGGGTCGACGCAGCGGATTAGGGGACGTGTGTCGGCAATGGTTCCGGAGACCTGTACCGACAGCTGCCAATCCTGTAACTCGCTGTCAAACGGGCCGGTCCCCGGCAACCGTGACCCGCTCCATCACCCTGCGCTGGGGCCAGTAATCCGAGACCGCATAGTGCTGGCTGGCGCGATTATCCCAAAAAGCGATGGTGCCGGGCTGCCACTTGAGGCGAACCTGGTACTCCGGACGGTTTGCCCTGTCCTGCAGGAATGCGAGGAGTTTGTCACTTTCCTCCCGGTTCATGCCAACGATGTGGTTGGTGAAGGCGATGTTGACGTAGAGACTTTTGCGACCTGATTCAGGGTGTGTTCGGACCACCGGATGGTGCTGCACCGGATGCCTTTCCCGAATCTCCGGATGTTGCTCTTCCGGAATTGTGTGGCCGAATGCTCGCAGGAAATCGTGCTCGGCCTGTAAGCCCTCCAGTTTCTGCTTCAGTCCATCGGGGAGCTCTGCGTAAGCAGCTTCCATATCTGCCCACAGGGTGTCGCCACCCACGTCCGGGATCTCCACGGCACGCAAAATAGATCCCAGTGAAGGTTCCGGTCGCCAGGTGACATCTGAATGCCAGAAGTTCTCCGTGCCTATGTGGTCCTTGTCATGAATGATGCGAAGGATTTCGGGTCGAGGCTGGTCTATGGGGGTAAGGGGGTGCACTTCCAGCTCACCAAAGTGCCTGGCAAACCGAATATGCTCATCTTCAGACAGGGCCTGGTCACGAAAGAAAATCACCTTCCATTGCACCAGTGTGTCGCGCAGGCCTGCGACAGCCTCAGCCGACAAGGGTTCGCGCAGGTCAAGGCCAGAGATGAACGCGCCGATACCGGGCGTCTGAGGTTCAACGGAGAAGGGGAGAGCCTGGGCGGTCGTTGCGGGACGGGTAGCGATGCTCATGTGCAGTACCTGTTGAGTCGTTTAATGATTCGGGTTCAAGGATTATCCAGTATAGGCCGGGGCGCAGGTTTTGCGCATACGACTGACCAGGTGCACTAGCGTTCCCGGTTGTTGAGAAAATTCAGGGTAAAGCGCGCGCCGCCGCTCTCGCTGTTTCCCGCCGTCACGTTGCCCCCATGGGCCAGCATGATTTGCCTGGTCAGGGCCAGGCCGACCCCGGAACCCTCCCGCTTGGTGGTAAAAAACGGGACGAATATGTTGCTGGCGATGTTTGCGGGAATGCCGGGTCCGTTGTCGGAAATCTCAATACTGACGTGTCCCTGCCGATTGAGATAGCCGACCATGTCGACACGGGCGGGCTGTCGCTCGCTCAGAGCCTGCTGGGCATTACGCAGAATGTTGAGCAGAACCTGTTCTACCATATCGGGGTCGGCGTACAGTTCCAGACTATTGGGCTCAATCCGCATTGATAAGTTGATGTCCTGTTCAGCCCAGTCAGCCTCGACAAGGTTGTGTACTGTATTGAAAAGGTCTGCCAGGGATATAGGCCGTACCCTGGGTGCGGGAAGTCGGGTTATACGGCGATAACTCTCCACGAAATGCATCAGGCCGTCCGAGCGTCGGGCCACTGTCGCTACCGCGTCTTTCACGTCGGCCAGTTCAGCCAGTACTTCGGGTTGCCCGTCCACCTGGTCGATAACATCGTCCACCATCTCGGTGGCTGTCTTGGCGAGAGAGGCGACCGGAGTGATGCTATTCATGATTTCGTGAGTGAGGACTCTTACCAGGTCCTGCCAGGCCTGCAGTTGTACCCCGTCGAGTTCGCTTTGTATGTTTTGCAGACTGACCAGCTTTTCCATTTTTCCCGCGATGACGATTTCTGTCGCGGATATTGTGAGCTGCTGCTCCAGTTCATCAAATTTTAACGGTGCCATGCGGCGCTCGCCGGGTGCGACCGCGACCAGTTGTCGCGAGAATTCCTCGCCGAAGTCAGCCAGGTCTTCGAGGCGGGTAACATGCACACTGCCAAACAGGCGACGGGCGGCGTTGTTGTGGAGGTGGATCCTGCCGTCGGGGTGCAAGGACAGAAGCGGCACAGGCACATGCTCGGTCAATGCACGCAAGTGGCGCAGGTCTTCTTCCTGGCTCGCACGTCGAGCCTGGAATCGCTCCATAATATCGGTGAACGCTCCCCCCAGTTCGTCAAAACCGGCTCCCATCTCACCCATATTGAAACGCTGGCCGAAGTCGGCATAGCGCGCGGCATCCAGAAACCGGGTGAGGTCGGCATTGGTGCGGCTGACAAAACTGAACAGGCGATAGGCGAGCAACACGACCACCGCGGTCACCAACACGTGGAGTATGGGGTATCCCGGCAAGAAGAACAGCGTGATCCAGCCGGTGATCGCCAGTATCAGTGCAGCGGTTCTCAGGCCGACCTGGATCGAAAAATGCTTATAAACCATGCTTTTCCATCCTGCGATACAGTGCAGCCCGGGTCAGCCCCAGCTCTTTTGCGGCCTTGCTGATATTGTAACGATGTCGCTGCAGTGCGGCCTGTACCGCGCGCATCTCAATACGCTCCAGATTCAGGTCGGGCGTTTCGCTGTCTGGCTCGAGGTGTGCCTGGTCCATCGCGGGATTCGCGCCGGCGGGGGCATCCAGCTGGAGGTCTGATGCCTGGAATGTATCGCACTCGGACAGAATCACCGCTCGTTCAACAGCGTGCCTGAGTGCGCGAATGTTGCCTGGCCATGCATAGGCCTTCATGAGTGCCAGGGCTTCGTCGGAGAACGCTTTCTGCGGTTTCTGGTACTTGCGGGCGTAGAGATCTGCGTACCAATTGCTGATGTCCTCTATATCCTCAGGTCGGTCGCGCAGGGGGGGCAAGGTCAGTTCGACCGTGTTGAGTCGAAACAGTAAATCCTGTCGGAACTGCCGCTCGTCAGCGAGTTGCTCGCGCGAAATATTGGTCGCCGATATCACCCGTACGTCAAAGTCCACGGCTTCATTTCGACCGACTGGCGTCACCTTGCGCTGTTCCAGTACGGTCAGCAGCTTGGCCTGCAGGTGCAGGGGACTGTTGCCGATCTCATCCAGGAAGAGGGTGCCGCCGCTGGCCGCTTCGAGTCGACCCACCCTGTCCTCGGTTGCGCCGGTGAACGCACCCTTGCAGTGGCCGAACATCTCCGACTCAAACAGCGTTTCCGACACCGCGCCTAGGTCTACCGCCATAAACACCTCGCCACTGCGCAGGCTGTGCTGGTGAATTTGCCGGGCGGCAAGCTCCTTGCCAGTGCCATTCTCTCCCATTATCAGGATGTTGGCATCGGTTGGCGCGGAGCGGGTTATCAGTGACAACACCCCTGCCATCGCCGCCGACTGACCCAGTATTGGCTGGTCGCTGCCGCCGCTTGCGACGGCCAGGCCACGTTTACTGCGCTTCAGCGATTCAGCTTCGGCCCGGCTGGCGCGCAGCTTGACCGCTGCCGAGAGCGTCGCTACCACTTTCTCGTTCTGCCAGGGTTTGGCCACGAAGTCCGTAGCGCCGTGCTTCATGGCTTCCACTGCGACATTGACGTTGCCGTGAGCGGTCACCATCACCACGACTGCGTCGGGGTCGAGTTCAAGAATTCGCCTGAGCCAGGTAAAGCCGGCTTCGCCGCTGCTGTCCCCGGGGCTGAAATTCATATCGAGCAGTATGGCGTCGAACTTGTGAGCCTCCAGGAGCATGGGAATCCGTTGGGGATCATTGGCCGTTAGCACCGTACCGAAATGGCGTTTGAGCAGGAGCTTGCCCGCGATGAGAATGTCCTCGTCATCATCGACTATCAGTATGTTGTAGCGTTTCTGGCTCAAGTCAGTCCCTCCACTGGTGTTCGATATCGTACAGGGTGTGTCCGAAATCGTACACACTCGCGCCACGGGGATTTTGTGAAAAACGATAAAAGACATATATATCAATAAGATAAGAAGTTGGCCCGGCTTTTGCAAAACACAGGTACAGATTGGAAACACGTTGCCCGGATTGCACCGGGCAGGGAGACAGATGGGCACGATACGGCCAATGAGTAACGCGCGGGATACAGCCCGCGGAGCGCAAGCCGACCCTGGTGGCGTGGACACGCGCGGCGGCATGGACAGGATAATCCAGCGCAAACGCCACTGGCAGAAGCCCGCCTGGTGGCTGGGTGGTTGCGCCGTTGCGGCACTGCTGGGCGTCGCCCTGGTTTTACTCTCGCCCGGGGGTCGCAGCCTGACGGTCGCTGACAATCGGCTCATGATCTCACCGGTCAGCGCGGGTATCTTCGAGGATTCGATCCCGGTACGCGCGCGGGTAGCACCCCTGAAGACCGTGTACCTGGATGCCATGCAGGGTGGCCGGATAGAGGAGATCCTGGTTGAAGATGGAACCCGTGTCGAAGCGGGACAGCCTATCGTCCGCCTGTCCAATTCCGAGTTACAGCTGAGTGTGATGAGTACCGAGTCCAGGGTGATGGAACAGCTCAACAGCATGCGTGACCAGGAATTGAGGCTGGAGCAAAACCGTCTCTCCCACAAGCGCAACCTGGTGGAGATCGACTACAACATCCGGCGCCTGGAGCGCGACATCCGCCGGCACGAAGAGCTGCTGGCGCAGGGTAACGTGGCAAAGTCCAGTTATGAAGCCCTGGCTGACGAGCTGTCCTACTATCGGCAACGGCGGGTGGTCACATTGGAGAGCCAGGCTTCGGATGAGCGGCTGATGGTTCACCAGCTGGCTTTCTTTAAAGACAATACCGCGGCGATGGAACAAAACCTTGCCTATGCGCGGCAGAGCCTGCAGGAGCTGAATGTGCGCGCGCCGGTGGCTGGCAAGCTGTCCGGTTTTGATATGGCTATCGGCCAGAGCATTGAACGTGGAACGCGGGTTGGCCAGGTTGATGATGCCAACCGATTCAAACTGGTGGCTGACATCGACGAGTTTTACCTCGCGCGGGTGGATATCGAGCAATCCGTCGAGTTCGAGCGTGGCGGTCAGGCCTTTGAGCTGCGGGTTGCCAAGGTTTACCCGAACGTGGAGCAGGGCCTGTTCGAAATTGACATGCAGTTTTCCGGCGTAACACCGCCCGACCTGCGGCGAGGCCAGACCATTCAGGCGAAGCTGACCCTGGGTGATTCCAGCGAGGCCCTGTTGATTCCCAATGGATCGTTTTACCAGGACACCGGCGGGCAATGGGTTTTCGTCGTCAGTCCGGATGGCGGCAGCGCGATCAGGCGCCCGGTCCGGCTGGGTAGGCGCAATACACACCATATAGAGGTACTGGACGGCCTGCAGGAAGGGGAGCGCGTGATCACCTCCCCCTACAGCGGTTTTCGCGACATGCAGCACCTGGTACTCAATCAGACAAATGCAAACTAAGCCCAGCCCAAGGAGGCCCGAGCAATGTTGAACCTGAAAAACCTGACCAAGATATACCGCACGGATGAAGTCGAGACAGCAGCGCTGAACTCGGTCCACATCCGTATCGAGCAGGGCGAATTTGTCGCTGTCATGGGGCCATCGGGTTGTGGCAAGTCAACCCTGCTTAACGTTATAGGCATGTTGGACCGTCCCACCCAGGGGGAATACCTTTTTATGGGTGAGAATGTCGCGGGGTATACCGAGCGTAAGCTGAGTGTACTGCGCAAGCACAATATCGGTTTCATATTCCAGAACTTCAATCTCATCGATGAACTGAGTGTCAGAGAGAATATCGAGCTCGCCCTGTTGTATCACGACATTGGTTCGGGCGAGCGTGCAGAGCGGGTAGCAACGGTGATGGACCGGGTGGGTATCGCCCACCGGGCGGGTCACAGGCCTTCGCAGCTCTCCGGTGGCCAGCAGCAGCGGGTGGCGGTTGCCCGCGCTGTAGTGGGCGGTCAGTCCCTGATACTGGCGGATGAGCCAACCGGCAACCTCGACAGTGTGCACGGGCAGGAAGTGATGGAGATGTTGCAGGGGCTGAATGACGAGGGCACCACCATCGTGATGGTGACACACTCCGCATCCCATGCCGACTATGCCCGCAGAACCATCAACCTGTTTGACGGTCATGTCGTCACGCAGAGCCTGCGTGCAGCCTAGGGCATCGCTGATTACCTAACGAAACTTACCAGGACAAAACTATGTACGCCAATTACATCAAGCTGGCCGTTCGCAACATGGCGAAAAACCGCCTTTATGCAGTCATCAACATCATCGGCCTGGCTATTGGCCTGGCTGTTTTCCTGATGAGCTCAATCATGGTGAGTTACGAGCAAGACCACGACAGCATGTTTGCCAAGCGCGACCGGATCTTCACGCTGGGCAGCGTCTTCGCAGCTGATGCGGATATCCTGGTGCTGGAAACCGACAGTGTCTATACCGCGCTTACGCCACTGATACGCAACGACCTCCATGACGTCGAGGCAATGGCCAGGACGGTGCGCTGGGAATACCTTGTTTCGCTCGATGACGGTGCGGACAGTTACTACCAGTCGATCAGGTTCGCCGACCCGGAGTTGCTGGAGATCTTCGATTTCGAATACCTGTACGGCGATGCCAGCGCGCTGTCCGACCCCAGCGGGGTTGTCCTGGTCGAGTCCGTGGCCAATAAATTCTTCGGCACAACCGATGTTCTTGGGCGGGTCGTCAGTCTCGATCACAAACACGATCTGCATGTGACCGCCGTGATCGCCGACATTCCTGCAGACAGCCATTTTTCCTCTGGCCTGTTTGACGACGACCAGCCGATGATCCTGGCGCCCTTGTCGCTATTGGAGAAAATCGATGACAGGGACCTGGGACTGAACTGGAATCGATTGTCCATGGGCGACCTCACCTATGTTTTGTTACCCGAAGGCAGGGATCGCTACTGGCTGGAGGAACAGGTCAACGCGGTCTACCAGCGTAATGCGCCCAGTGACCAGCTGGAGTTCATACCGACCCTGCGGGTGCGCCCCCTGGTCGAAGTGAACACCATGGTTTGGGATGCGATCGGTTTTCCGGTACTGCAGACAGTGCGGTTGCTGGGTCTTCTTGTGCTGGTGATTGCCTGCGTCAATTACACCAACCTGGCGACTGCACAAAGCCTGGGGCGAGCCCGGGAGGTGGGCCTGAGGAAAACGTTCGGGGCCACACAGAACCAGTTACTGGTCCAGTTCATGGTAGAGAGCCTCACCACGGTGGTACTTGCCATGCTACTGGCCATTGCGTGTATGGAGATAGTTCTCCCAGCATTCAATGACTGGGCCAACAAGTCGGTCAGCCTGGACTACCTGGCCATAGCGCCGTTTCTGTTGCAGACCACCTTCCTGGTCACCATAGCGGCGGGCGCCTACCCTGCGTTCCTGATAACCCGTGCCAGTCCCATCGAGAATCTGAGCAATACCCTGCTCAGGGGGAACGGGGGCAACCTGTTTCGCAGCGCGATGATAGGAATCCAGTTTGCGATTTCGATATTCATGCTTGCCAGTGTGATGGTGATGTACCTGCAGAACAAGCTGGTGGAAGAGTCCAGCGACGTATTTGCCAAGTCCAGTATTGTGGTGCTCGATCGGGTGGGGGTGCAGGAAATCAGCTTGCGCCACGACACACTGCAGCGAGAATTGTTGGCACTGCCGGGTGTAGAGGCTGTCGGCTTCTCCAGCCAGGTACCCTACCAACAGAGCACCAGTGGCACTGAGGTCTCTCGCGCCAAGGGAGACGAATCCAGCTCGATGATGATGACCACGATCAGCATCAGTCCCGATTTCATGGAAGTCTATGACATCCCTCTTCTGCGCGGCCGCAGCCTGACCCGTGACATATCGAATGACGTGCAAACAGAGGACTCTACCCAGGTCAACGTTTTGGTCAACCAGCTTGCGCTCAGCAGTCTGGGTTTTGCCGGCGAGGAAGAGGCCCTGGGTCAAAGCTACTTCAGCATCCCCGGTGAGCAAAGTGAAAGCGAGAGTATTCAGTACACAATAGTGGGTGTGGTCCCGGACCGTAATTTCCTGGGCCTGCACAACAACACCAAGCCCAGGGCCTTTTTCCTTGAACCTTCCAACCTCGGTGTTGCCTCGATACGCGTGCGGGGCGAAGACCTGAACCGAACGCTCTCGGATATTGAAAATGTCTGGGACGGGGTCAACCCTGACTACCCGATACAGCTGCGCTTCCTGGACGAGGTATTCGAGGAATTTTTCTCGATCTTTACCGTCATGAACAAGGCTCTTGCGTGGTTTGCGGTGCTTGCCTTGTCACTGGCTCTGATCGGTTTATTCGGGCTGGCCGCGTTTATGGCTGAACGGCGGACGAAGGAGATCGGTGTCCGCAAGATTCTCGGGGCCCGCGTCGACCAGATAGTGCGGCTGTTGATATGGCAGTTCTCAATACCGGTTCTCTGGTCACTGCTGATCGCCATTCCGGCCGCCTGGTTTGCATCGGGGTTCTACCTGAACTCGTTTTCAGAGCGCATCGATATGCTGCCCCTGATAATTGCCCTGGCGGGTTGCCTGGGCCTGATCATGGCCTGGTGCATCGTGGCTGGTCACGCCATAAAAATTGCCTGCGCCAACCCGGTTAACTCCCTTCGATACGAGTGACCGGCGCGCGCCAGCCAATTGCCCGATGGCGCGCTCCGGAATCTGCTGCTATTTTGAATCGGACGATACTGCGAGCAGGGTGAGGCCATGGCCGATAAGGATATTGCAGAGCTGGAGATGCAAATTTACGAGTTGACAATGAAGCTCAATAAACTGCGTCAGTCTGCAACAGGCGATAAGGTAAAAAACTATCCATTTCTCACCCAGGCGGGTGAAACGTCCCTGCTCGAACTTTTCGGCACCAGCAATACACTATTGCTGGTACATAACATGGGTCAGGGTTGTCGGTACTGCACCTTGTGGGCAGATGGCTTTAACGGATTCCTTCCCCATCTTGAATCCGCCATGTCGGTTGTACTTGTTTCCAAAGATCCGCCGGAGCTGCAACGACAATTTGCCAACAGCCGCGGCTGGCGCTTTCGACTGGCCTCCCATGGCGGCGGCGACTACATGACCGAACAATCAGTGATCGATGGCGGCGGCAATATGCCCGGCGCTGTTGTTTACACCCGCGATGGCAGTACGGTGCGGCGCAAGAATGCGGTAGCCTTCGGGCCCGGCGACCGCTTTTGCTCGGCCTGGAACCTGCTGGCGCTGGCGGGCCTAGACGAGGGAGCATGGACACCACAGTTCGCATACTGGCGGCGGCCAGCTCAGATGGACGATGGCGGTGCCAACCTGCCTGATTGAACTTGTGCCCTGTATGAGATCCAATAGCGGACCCTTTCTGCAGGAAACACGTCCAGGTGGAGATCGTCTTACACATCGGCACGGACAAAACCGGTAGCACCTCGATTCAAAAGGCGGCCTTCGCCAATCGCGAGTGGTTGGCTGGTCATTCAATCTACCTGCCAACGACCGGTAGTGACCACGGTAAGGACAAGGTTAGGGGCAAGGGTCACGAGAGCCGGTTGCGGCAACTCGACGCAGAAAAATTACGTGGTCTTGCCGGCGAACTCAGGCGGGCTGCAGATCAGGGTTACCACAGGGCCCTGTTGTCCTGGGAGGGTATGGGGTCTCGCCAGTTTGGCAGGCGACAAATTGGGGCGCTGCAGGCGGCGTTGGATGGTTTTGAGATAACTATTCTGGTTTACCTGCGAGAGCAGGCTGAGATCATCCAGTCGGGTATCTTGCAGCGCGTCAAGCAGAACACGAGTACCCTGGAAATCAGCGCTGTCGAGTCGCCGCGAAACCTGGCTGAGAAACTTCGTTCCCTCGTCGCGCTCAGAAACCCGAACCGGAACTACTATCGCCTTCTGCGCAGGTGGCAGCGAGGTATTCCCCGGGCCATTTTTTCAGTTCGGATTTTTGAGCAGGCGCAGCTGCGCGATGGTGACCTGATCGGGGATTTCCTGGCACAAATCGGCGTCACCAGGGACGAAGGGTTTGTCGAAGCAGGCAAGACCTATAATCCCAGCCTGGATGTCGAAGGCGCTTTAGTACTGGAATCACTGCGCAGGGATCATCCTGAAGCATCCGACATGGAAACTCTCCTGGACATCACGCAATCAGTCATCAACCTGGAAGGTACGTCGACCAGGTATTTTCTCAGTGAGAAGGCGGTTGCCGGCATAAGGTCGTACTTTCGTCGATCCAACCTGAGACTGGCCAGGGAGTTCATGGCCGATGGCAGCTATCCGTTCAGGACCATGCGCGACTGCTGGCGGCATGAGGGCCTGGCGGCGATAGAGTCGCGTGCTGCGGTATTGCTGGGGAAAGTGGAAAGGCTCAGGCAGGTGCCTACGCTAATGGGCCAGACAGAAGGAGAGACTATCGCGTCGGAAGTCGAGCTATGTGCGGGATGGGCGCGGCCGGTCAGCTGGGGTGTCTGGAGTATCGGCACGACATCCAGAATTCGATTCCGGGTCTACCGTCACCGCCTGTTGCAGGAAGAGGGCGCACTGCGATTGCACATTCATGGCCGTTATTACGGCAACAACACAAAGACCCGGGTAAGCATTAATGGTACCGACTATGGCGAGCTGGCGCTGCTAGCCGGCAGTGGCAATATGGAGATTCCGGTAGCGGCACTACAGGACAACGAGGTCATCGAAATCGTGTTGGTACATCAGCAACCGATTAGCCCTGCCGAACTGGAGGGTAAGAGTGACCGTCGCGCCCTGGCCTTCGGGATTGAAAAGCTGGCCTACAGCCGGGTAGGTCTGTAGTGCCCGGGCGCAGCTGCCGCAGCATCTGCACCCGGGTTCGAGGTCAGAACCTGTAGGTGAAATCAACGCCGCTGATGCGCCCGGCGGAATCGTGAATGAAGGAGCCGCCAAATTCAGGCGCCGGTATGATTTCCTCGAGGTAGTCCTCGTCTGTCAGGTTCTGGCTCCATGCGACAATGGACCAGTGCTCACCCGAAATGCCAGCCCGCAGGTTGAGCTTCCAGTAGGCATCGCGCTTGGTGTTGGAGTATTCACTGGGACCGAATCCAAAGCCCGGCACCTGGTAGACTTCTGACAGGTCGGTGAAGTAGTTGATGGTAGTATTTTCCTGGACGCTGTGGAACCAGGTGTCGCCCACGTACTCGAAGTCCAACCGGGTCATCCACTCCAGGTCGCCCATAACCGGCATACTGAAATCAAGGCTCAGTGCTCCGGAGCCCTCAGGCGCGTAGGGCAGGTCATTGCCCTCGGTGTATGGCCGGTTATCGTTCTGTTTGATCTCGCTGCTGATTGCGCCATAGCCGCCACTGAAGGTCAGGTAGCTGTTGATGGCCCAGGCAAAGTCGATTTCAGCGCCGTAGATCTCCACCTTGTCGATATTGTTTACCACCCTTAGCAGGCCAAACGGGCCGGCAAAGAAGTTGAAGAACTGGTAGTCATCGATTTCGGTGTAGAACGTGGCCGCATTCACCCGCAGGCTATTGTCCAGCCACTGGCTCTTGAGACCGAGTTCATAGGTGTCGGTAGTCTCCTTGTCATAGTCGTCGCGTATATCCTCAGGCGCTGTAGGGTAGGTGCCAAAGGTGCCGTTGATGGTCGCTTCACTACCGATGCTGTTAAAGCCGCCGGAGCGAAAGCCTACTCCATAGGAGGCGTAGGCGTTCAGGTTGTCGGTGAACTCATAGGTATAGCTGATTTTCGGCTGCCACTCGCTGAAGGTTTCATCCCGGTTCGGGATCGTGTCAGCGTTGTTATAGGCTGGGTTGATGGGTGCGCGTCCGAACTGGCCAAAGATCTGTGCGTTCAGCACATTTGGCACCTTGTTGTTAACAGAGCGGTCTTCCTCGTCGTAACGCAGTGCCAGTGCGAGCTCGCCTTTTTCACCCACATCCAGTTCTATCTGCCCGAATGCGGCATAGACTTCCGTTTCGAACTTGTCCCAGAACAGCAGGTCGGTTGGATTGGGGCCATTGGGTGGAATATAGATGGTGCGCCGGAAGCCCAGCCCCAGGTCGGCGCCATAGCCGACCGCGACCGTGCGCTCGATATCGGCGTAGTAAATACCTGCCAGCCAACGCAAGCTGCCATCCTCATTCGAGGTCAGTCTGGCCTCGATACTGGTGCTCTCCTGGTCGCGTTGCTGATACTGGTAACCGTCACAGGTGGTGGGCGAGTAGGGTGGCAGCAGGCCGTTGAGTCCGCCGGCTTCGGGGACGTAGGATCCCGGCGGCAAACCGTCCTGGACCGCGTAAAAGGGGCTTTGCAGCAGGGAGGCATCGAAATTGTTGTAGGTGTCGGTGCAGGCTGTTTGGGATGCCTCCGCGCCCAGGGAGTAGCCACCGAACGCTGCACTGGTGCCGTCAGATATCAGGTGTTCCTTGAGGTCATCGTAAGCTGCGGTAATGGTGAGAGTGGCGAAGTCCATCTCGTAGTCTGTCTTGAGGGAAAAGAAGCTGTTGTCCTGTTCGTTTTCGCCCGGTACGTTAAATATGTATTGGAAGTTGTGGTCGTTAACATCACCATATAGATCCGGGTTACCAAGAAAGTCCGCGGCGCCTGGCAGCGCAAATACCGCGTTAAAGTTAATCGCGCCACCTTTGACCTCGCGATAACTGCCGATCAGGTCAACCGACAGGCGATCACTGGGTTCCCAGATAACGCGTCCCCGCACTGCGGTCTCTTCCCAATAGTTGACCTTGTCGTTCTCGCCGGTGAACTTGTTCTTGAACTGGCCATCGGACTCGCCGTAGAACATGGTGAGGCGGCCGTACAACTGGTCGGCAATCAAGGGTCCACTGACCATGGCCTGACCCTTCCTGAGGTCGTCATCACCCAGGGTGCCTTTCACCTCTGCTTCGAATTCGTCAGTAGGCCGCTTGGTGTTGATTATAATGGCACCCGCAACCGCGTTGCGGCCGTAGATTGCTCCCTGGGGCCCCTTCAGTACTTCGATCTGCTCCACGTCAAACAGCTCGCCATTGAATCCGTTGGGGTTGGTAATAAGTACGCCATCGACCACGTAGGCGAAAGTAGACTCCGCATCACGGGTAGAAACCTGCCCTCGAATGGTGACCTGGGTGTCCCCGGCATTGGCCGTGTCTACCATCGACACGTTCGGGGTCAGTGAAACGAAGTCCTGGGGTCGATTAATCCCCGCGCTCGCGATGTCACTGGCGGTAAAGGCCGTGACCGCGATCGGCACGTCCTGCAGGTCTTCCGAGCGCCTGCGTGCGACCACGACGATTTCTTCCAGGGCGGCTTCCTGTGCCACTGCA
>Ga0316197_10000992_pt1 | contig 20158 bp, 10 predicted proteins | sample OudBiesiAoxic_MG_FD_204939 | JGI IMG/M metagenome (GOLD analysis project Ga0316197, IMG submission 204939) | Coastal sediment microbial communities from Oude Bieten Haven, Netherlands - site A oxic | ecosystem: Environmental > Aquatic > Marine > Coastal > Sediment | place: Netherlands... | reverse complement strand
AGTCATGAAAATTATGTTTAATAAACAATTAATAAAAATAGGTTTCCTCTCTATCACAGCCGGTGTCTTTTTAGCGGCCTGTACAGATTTGGAAATCAAAGAAACTGACTCCATCATTAGTGATGGTGGTGGCGAAGGATTTAATGGTGTCGAAAATGTTGATGCCTCTATAACAAATGTCTATAATGCTTTGAGAGGACATTTGGAATCTCAGGATAACTTCTTCGCTCTGCAAGAAGTATCTACTGATGAAATGTTAGTTCCTACCAGAGGAACTGACTGGGGAGACAATGGTATCTGGAGAACTTTGCACCAACATACCTGGACACCTTCACATCAATATGTTTTAACGGTATGGAACCAAATGAATCAAAATGCGTTTCTGGCCACAGAAATAATTGATCCAAGAAGTAATCCTTCCACAGAGCAAAAAGCAGAGGCTCAGTTTTTAAGAGCTTATGCGATGTATCAGGTAATGGACCTTTATGGTCAGGTACCTTTTAGAGAGCCTGATGAAGGCCCCGAAATAGAGCCAAGAGTGTTCAGCAGAGCCGAGGCCTTTGACTTTATCTTAGCTGATATTAATGATGCTATCGCAGGTCTTCCTAGTTCAGGCCCTGATAATGCCAATACAAATACGGCAACTAAAGAGGCAGCTCAGTTCTTGAAAGCCAGACTGCTACTTAACAAATTTGTTTATGTGGGTGCTGCCGGACCGGAAACAGCTGATATGGATGCGGTCATTGGTCTAGTTGACGAGATTACAAACTCAGGCTATCAACTTCAGGATGGATATTTCGATATCTTTAAAGAAGATCAGGATACTGAAACAATATGGTGGATGGCATCAGGTGTTGGAAACAGAATTTGGAATGGAATGCACTATAATCAAATTTCCCCTGATAATACAGGAGGTGGATGGAATGGTTTCTCTACATTAGCCGAATTCTACGATCTTTTTGAAGGAGCTCCAAACTCAAATTATGTTGGAGACGGACAAGAAGAAAGAAGAGGTTGGGTGCCGGATGGAACCAATGCCGATGATACAAATTTAGGTATTGGCTATGGATTTCTTATAGGTCAGCAATACAATGTTGATGCACAACCACTTCAGGATCGTGCTAAAAACCCATTGGTATTTACAAAAGAGCTTCCCGGGTTAGTAGGTAACAACGAGAGAACAGGTATTAGAACAATCAAATACCATCCTGTAAACGGAGGTTTTACCGGTCATCAAATCATATTCAGATATGCAGATGCTTTTTTAATGAAGGCTGAAGCTATGGTATGGAAAGGAGAAGATGCTACTGCTATGGTGAACGAACTTCGAGTTTTAAGAAACGCCAACCCTGTGGCAAGTGTTAGTGCTCAAACAATATTAGATGAAAGAGGAAGAGAGCTATGGGTTGAATTCGTTAGAAGAATGGATTTGATCCGTTTAGGTGGATACGGTAATGATTGGGAGTTTAAAGATCCTTCATCTGTAGGTGACAAAACCAAAGAACTTTATCCTATCCCTTCTAATGCGATTTTGTCAAACACAAATTTAGTACAGAACCCTGGTTACTAATAAATTAAGGTTTGTAAATAATAAAAGAGGCTACCAAATGGTAGCCTCTTTTTTGTGATTAAGAATTATATCTAAGATTCTATTTTAAAGATAAAGCCCTGATTGTGGAGATTTTCAATGTTAATACTTGGGTCGTTCCCTAAATATTTTCTTAAATGAGAAATGAATACGTTTAAACTTTTTTTGGCAAAGAAATCGTTTTGCCCCCAAAGGCTATGCAAGATCTCCTTATGCGTACACAATTCATTCTGTTTACTCACCAATAACTGCAGTAGTTTGCTCTCTCTAAGGGTCAACTTATGAGCTTCCCCATCTTTATAAATAACCTCTTGGTTTTCAATATTAAAAACATAATCTCCTAAGATATACTCTTTTAACAGATCATCACCTTTATTTTCATTGGTCCTGGTCAGGGTATGTAATAAGGTATTCAAACGAACCACTAATTCCTCTTCATCAATGGGCTTTTTTAAATAGTCTACTGCGCCTAAGGAAAATCCTTTTAAAACGTCAATCTTTAGCGATCTGGAGGTTAGAAAAATAAAGGGTGTTTCTGGAAAATCTTTATGTAATTCCTTCGCTAAAGTAAAACCATCCATTTCGGGCATCATTACATCCAATACCATTAAGTCAAAAAAATCTTGCTCAACAATCTTAAGCGCATCTTTACCATTCTTCACCCATTTTACTTGAAAATCCTTCATCTTCAGGTACTCTGATAATAAATAGCCCAAAGACTCATCGTCCTCAACGAGCAGTATTCTTCTATTTTCCATGATTTTTGATTAAAGGAATTTTCATTATAAAGGTTGAGCCTTGATTCATGTCGCTCTTCACCTCAATTTTACCTTTATGCAAATGTACAATCCTTTTGACATAATTTAAACCCAGGCCATAGCCTTTTACATTATGCAGATCACCATCTGTGATGCGAAAGTATTTCTCAAAGATCTTATGGTGATTTTGTGAGTCAATACCAATACCATTATCACTGACCTCAATTACAAGCACTTTTCCTTGTTTGTAAGCTAATAATTTGATCAGCATATTGTCTTTTGAATATTTTTTGGCATTTTCAAGTAAACCATTTACCGCATTTTCTACGTGGTAAATGTCTGCCAGAACCCAATAACCTTCTCCTTGTAATTCGCTATTAAAATCAAAATTTTCCAATTCGGAAAGTTGCTTAAAATCCAAGGCAAGATCCTGTAAAATCGGATGCAGGTCAACTTCTTTTCTTTTGATAAAGTCTTTCTTCTTTTCGATGATACCCAATTCCAGCACTTTATCTATCTGCCCCTTAAGTCTGTCAACCTGCTTTCTAATCAAAGAAACCAGTTCTCTTTCATCCTGATGATCCTTTTCCTCTAAAATCTTTGTAGCTACACCTATGGAAAATACAGGTGTTTTTAATTCATGTGTCAGGTTGTTAATAAATTCATTGGTAGAAGTGATGAGATTCTTTTGTAAATAAAAAGACCTGTATACCCAGATGATCACCACAATAATGATGATTAAAAAAACGATACTCGGAATTGTCAATCCGTTAAGCTGAGATAAGAAATACCGATTCACATTTTGAAATCGCAGTTCCAACGTAAGTTTTTCGCCAGATACATCTGGTAAGTATCCCTCTAATCCAATAGGGTACTTTAATAACTTTTCATCCTCAAAAATTGATTTGGATTGCAAATAACTAATAGAGTCGTTTTTATAAATGCTAAAACTATAGCTCGTTTTAATACCGTGCTGGAGTAATTTTTCCTTTAAATAATCGTCAAGAAAATATTCAGCCGCATCCTGAACACTATCAAGGCTCAATTTAAAATTTGATGCTTCTTTCGTTATCGCGGAACCTACTAAAAACGTAAGCTCATTTTTTTGACTGAGCTCTTCCTTGATCTCCTTAACAGCGTCACCCATATTTTGATTGAACTGGACTCCGGCTAAATTAAGTCCGATTCGAAAATATTGGTATTGAATAAAGGAAAGCCCGACTATGGCAACTATAAATAAAATTATATACAGGTGTTTTTTACTCATTTTCTGTAGGAGGAGACCCAAATATCCTTTTATTAATCTTTTATTAATCTTTTTAACTTTTGATTAATTCTTTTAAACTCTTGTTAGGACCAAAATAATCAATAATGCCCTAAATTAGCTGAAAATATTTAAATTAATAAGTTATTTAATCGATCATATTGAAAAAAGGCTAACGCTCGTTAGCTTTTTTTTTTATTGTAAAGACAAAGTTTGAAGACCTCTGAAAACATGCATCCGAAAGCTGTTCCATTTAAAATACTGTGGAAATATTTCATCTTTCTATGGGCTGCTATGGCATTGAGCATAATTACCTCCTGCAGTAAAAACAAAATATCTAAACTGTTTGTTTTGAAAAAAGACAGTGGCATAGAATTTACAAATAACCTCAACCCTACTCCTGAATTAAATATCCTGACTTACCTCAATTACTACAATGGTGCAGGAGTGGCGTCCGGTGATTTTAACAATGATGGTTTGATCGATCTGTATTTTACAGGAAATCAGGTCGCTGATAAACTCTACTTAAATAAGAACCAACTTCAGTTTACAGATATTACTTTAGCTGCAGGCATTCATAATGAACAAGGCTGGACAACAGGGGTTACACTTGTCGACATCAATTATGACGGACTTTTGGACATCTATATATGTAAGGTGAATCACTTAGACAAAATGAAAGGTCAAAATCTTTTATATGTGAATCAGGGGGTAAATGAGAATGGTATTCCGAGTTTCAAGGAAGAAGCCCATAAATACAATCTGGACATTAAGAGTTATGCAACCCAGGCTGCCTTCTTTGACTATGATCTGGACGGTGATCTTGATATGTATCTACTCAATCATTCCCTCTACCCTAACAGGACTTATGGTAAAGGCAGCAATAGAAAAACAATAGACAGTATTGCAGGAGATAAACTCTTTCAAAATCAAAATGATTCCTTTATAGAGGTGAGTCAGGAAGCAGGAATCTTTCAGGGCAAAATTGGCTATGGACTCGCAATAGGGGTTAGTGACCTGAACAAAGATGGCTATCCTGATATTTATATTGGCAATGATTTTTTTGAAAACGATTATTTATATATCAATCAAAAAGATGGAACCTTTAAAGAAATCATATCAAATGACGGGAATTTTGTAGGGCATACCAGCCACTCTTCCATGGGCAATGATATTGCAGACATCGATAATGATGGTTGGCTGGATATCGTTTCCCTGGATATGCTTCCCGAGGATCTTAAGGCCTATAAAACCTCAGGCAGAGAATATAATAATCTGATATATGACCAATATCTAAAGAATGGCTACAGACCTCAATACATGCAAAATATTTTGTTGCGCAACAACAAAGGGGAATATTTTCAGGAAACAGCATTTGCATCTGGAATAGCAGCTACAGACTGGTCCTGGGCCCCATTATTAGTTGATCTTGACAATGATGGCTATAAAGACTTATTCATTTCAAATGGTATTTTGGGCGCCACCAATGACATGGACTTTATAAACTTTATAGCGAATAAAAAAATACAGGAACAACTTTTTAATGGTATGGAGCAAAAAGACCTCAGGTTCACTGAGGCCATTCCACAACGAAAATTATCCAATACATTCTTTAAAAATAATCGGGATTTGACTTTTGTCAATGTAACTGATCAATGGTTTGAAAGCCTTCCTTCCTTCAGCAACGGCTCTATCTATGCGGATCTGGATAATGACGGAGATCAGGACCTTGTGGTAAACAACGTGAATTCCAAGGCTTTTATCTTAGAAAACATGTTGGATACGGTATCTAATCATTTTATAAAGATTCAGTTCAAAGGCCAGGAAAAGAATAATATGGGAATTGGTGCCAAGATTATAATCCATGCAGATTCTTTGTCAATTTATCATGAAAATCAAGTGAGCCGAGGCTATCTTTCTGCCATGGCTTCAGAATTAACTATAGGTATTGGTAAAAGTAAAATTATTGATTCTTTGCAAATTATATGGCCTGGAGGTGCCACTCAAAAATTGTTAGGGATACCAGCAGGAACTTCACTTGCTCTAGATTTCAAGGAAGCCAAAAATGAATTCCTAATTGAAAAGGTTGCGGAAAAACAATACTTATCCGTTAGTGAAACACCAGTGGACTTTAAGCATGAGGAATTGACTTCATATGAATATGGAAGAGAGCTGCTGATCCCCTATTCAAAGGGTGCTGAAGGACCTAAAGTATCTGTTGCTGATGTCAACAATGATGGTTTACAAGACCTCTATATCGGAGGCGGTAAAAAACAAACAGGAAGCCTGTATATGCAAAATGTTGATGGGACTTTTGTCATTTCTGAACATGATGCCTTCAAAAAGAATAGTTCCGGTGAAGAAACCGATAATTTGTTTTTTGACGCTGATAATGATGGAGATCAGGATCTTCTGGTTGTTTCCGGAGGAAATGAATCGATATCTGGAGCCTCCTTGCAGCCACAGCTCTATATTAATGAATCGGGGAAATTCAAAACGAGTACCTCCTTTCCAAAAATAGAGCTCAATGCCTCAGTTGTGAAATCGGCAGACCTGGATAATGATGGAGATCAAGACCTCATCATAGGGTCAAACGCACTCCCCAGAAATTTTGGGCGCTCGGCAAAAAACTATGTACTGTACAATGATGGTGCTGGAAATTTTTCTGATCTAAGTGATCAGAAGGCAAAGGCATTCGCAACTATTGGTCTTGTTGAAGACGTCGCTATAGTTGATCTAAATGATGATAATCTACCGGATATCATAGCTGTAGGGCACTGGATGCCCATCAGTGTTTTTATAAATTCGGATCATGGTTTTATACTCGAGAATGACAACCAGCTTCAAACTTCAAACGGCCTATGGAATGCGATACAAGCCTCGGATTTTGATCATGATGGCGACATAGATTTCCTGGCAGGCAACTGGGGCCTCAACACAAGACTCCGAGCGAGTCATGATAAACCAATTCAGTTATACATTGCTGATTTTGATCAAAACGATAAGGAAGAAGCCATCCTAACTTATTATGAGCAGGGAATAGAGACTGTCTTTTCATCCAAAGATGACCTCACCAAACAAATACCCTCGATCAATAAAAAGTTTTTATCCTATACAGAATTTGCCAATGCAGAATTTTTGGAATTATTCGATAAGAATATAATTAAAAGGTCAGTAAAGAAAGAAGTTTTTGAATTGTCCAGTTGTTATTTCGAAAATGTAGGCAGAGGTAAATTTCAAAAACATGAACTTCCCTTCCTCGCTCAACTTTCAACTATAAAAACCATATATTTGCAGGATTTTAATCAAGATGGGAATACTGACGTATTACTGGGAGGAAACGACCAGGATATTAGTACGCAATTAGGAAGACTGGACGCCAATCATGGCTTACTACTGATCAATGCCAGGAAAGGGTCTTTTGTAGCCAAGAAGAATGATATTCCCGATATTCCAGGTCTTGTAAGGGACATGAAAACTATAACGATCAAGGATAGGAAATATCTTATCGTTGCCATTAATAATGAACAGCCTTTATTTTTTAGAATTCATGAATAAGAACAAATCACTATATACCATACAAATGAAAAAATTTACAATTCTGGTTGCGCTGCTAAGCTTTAGTTTTTTCTCGTGTCAAAAGGAAAGCAATAAGGATGAAGTCGCCATGGATAAAAGTCCTGCCCTATTTAATCTTGTTTCTCCGGAAGAGTCAGGTTTTGATTTTATGAATGAAGTAGTGAATCGAAAAGAGTTAAATATCTTTAGGTATAGGAATTTTTATAACGGTGGTGGTGTGGCGATAGGTGACATCAACAATGATGGTTTGGCCGACATTTATATGACCGCCAATATGGGGCCCAACAGATTATTTTTAAATAAAGGGAATTTACAATTTGAGGAAATTTCGGAAAAAGCAGGTGTAGCCGGGAATAAACCTTGGTCTACCGGAGTAAATATGGTAGATATTAATGCTGACGGACTTCTGGATATTTATGTGAGTAACGCAGGAAACATGGAGGGCACCAATCATGACAATGATCTCTATATAAACAATGGTGATCTAACCTTTACCGAAGCTGCAGAAAAATACAATTTGGCCAGATCAGGGTTTAGCACCCATGCAACCTTTTTTGATTATGATAAAGATGGAGATCTGGATGCCTATATTCTGAATAACAGCAATATTCCCGTAAGTAGCCTGGGCTATGCTGAACAAAGAGAAGTGAGGGCACAAGATTGGGAAGGGGTTCCTGATATCTTCAAAGGAGTTGGTGACATGCTTTTAGAAAACAGAAACGGCGTTTTTGTTGATGTGAGTGAAAAAGCAGGGATCTACGGAAGCCTTATCGGTTTTGGCCTCGGCGTTATGATTAGCGATATCAATAATGATCTTTATCCTGATATTTATGTTTCCAATGATTTTTACGAAAGAGATTACCTATATCTCAACAATCAGGACGGAACTTTTACGGAAGATGTAAAAAACTGGACGCAACATCTTTGCCTTTCTGCCATGGGTGTGGATATGGCAGATATCAACAATGATGGCATGGCCGATATATTTATTACAGATATGCTCCCTGAAGGAGATCAAAGAGTGAAATCGGTCATGGAATTTGAAGGCTATAATATTTTCAAACTTAAACAAAGTAAAGATTTTCATCAGCAATACATTCAAAATACCCTTCAAATAAACAATGGTAACGGATCATACACCGAAATAGCCAACTATAGCGGAATTTCGGCAACCGACTGGAGTTGGTCCGGTTTAATTTTTGACATGAACAATGACGGGTTCCGTGATATATTCGTCACCAACGGCGTAAATCACGATCTTACCGATCTTGATTTTGTTGATTTTTTTGCCAATGAGATTATCCAAACTATGGCACTAACCGGTAAAAAAGAAGCTATTGATTCTATTATCAATAAAATGCCAGTAGCGCCTCAAGCCAATTATGCCTTTATGAACAACAAGGATTTGACCTTTGACAATGCAAATGAGAACTGGGGTTTCGAAATGCCAAGTCTTTCAAATGGAGCAGCCTATGGGGATCTTGACAATGACGGAGATTTGGATCTGGTCATCAACAACGTAAATATGAAGTCTTTTCTCTACGAGAATAAATCAAATGAGCTTGCCAACAATAATTATATAAAACTTCGATTTAATGGCACAGACAAGAATCCTTTTGCCATAGGGACAACAGTAAAAATATACATAGGTGAATCGATTATTCTGCAGGAACTGATGCCTTCAAGAGGTTTTCAGTCTTCGGTGGACTATGATATGACGATTGGCCTCGGCAATATTAACAGCATTGATTCCATGAGAGTCATCTGGCCCGATGACCGTACTGTCAAACTCACTAAGGTTGCGGTTAATCAATCCCTTTCTTTTGACCAAAATGACGCAAAAGAAAAGTATAAGGTGCCTGCACCTGCTGAAAGTAAGAAGTTGCTGACAGAGATGGCCAATGATGACCTGGAATCTCACAAAGAGAATAATTATAACGATTTTGATTTTGAAGGCCTCATCTCGAAAAAACTCTCCCAAGAAGGTCCAGCCATGGCCATTGGCGACATTAATGGAGATGGAAATGACGACGTTTTTATCGGAGGAGCTAAAAATGAGGCCGGCATGATATATGTACACGTTGAAAATGGTGAGCTTAAGCCTACAAATCAACCCATTCTCAGCACGGATACTTTTTTCGAAGACACTGCGGCTGCTTTTTTAGACGCGGATAGCGATGGTGACCTGGACCTGATGGTTGGCTCCGGGGGAAATCAAACCGGAGAAGAAAGTAATTATAAAATCAGGCTCTATGTGAATGATGGACAGGGCCGGTTTACAGCCTCAACTAACCCTATCTCTTCAAATTTTAAGAACATTTCAGTTATATGCCCTTATGATTTTGATCAAGATGGAGACGTAGACGTATTTGTTGGCTCCCGAAGCGTGGTAGGTGTCTATGGTCTGGATCCTAATCATCTGCTATTGGAGAACAACGGGGATGGATCTTTTTCGGATGCCACTGAAAGACTTGCCTTTGATCTCAAAAAAAGTGGTATGATCACAAGTGCGGTGTGGGCAGATATCAATGGCGATCAAAAGAAGGACCTGATCACCGTATCTGATTGGGGTATACCAAGAATATACCAAAACAGCGGCAGGCGTTTGTCCTTGATGGAATCGAATTTAGACACACTCCATGGATGGTGGAACGTGGTTGAAACCGCTGACCTGGATAATGATGGAGACATGGATCTTGTTATTGGAAATCAGGGAACTAACACTTTGTATAAGACGCATTCAGATAGACCCATGAAGATGTGGATCAACGATTTTGACAATAATGGAACCTTCGAACAAATTGTTACTAGGCATATTGATGGAAAGGATTATCCCATCCACATGAAAAGGGAATTGACTTCTCAGTTGGTATCGCTTAAAAAACAAAATCTTAAGGCCTCTGAATATGCTCAAAAAAGTATCGATGAACTTTTCCCGAAAGAGATCTTCGAAAAATCTATCATGAATAAAACAACTATAGGCGAATCCATTGTTGCCTTTAATGAGGGTAACGGAAAATTCACCGTCAAAAAATTACCCAACTGGGTTCAGTTCTCCTGCGTATGTGGCATTACCTGCACCGACGTCAATAATGACGGTAATCTGGATCTTATTCTGGGCGGGAACAATTTTGAATTCAAACCACAGTATTCAAGACTTGACGCCAATTATGGAAGCGTTCTGCTCGGAAATGGCCAGAGAGACTTCGAATGGCAGAAATACAATACCAGTGGTTTTTTTATTAGAAATGAAATTAAACATATTCGCCAGTTTAAAGACAAAAATGGCAAAACCTATATTATTACGGCTATTAATAATGATAAACCTAAGATCTATAAAATTGAAAACTAAACACGTATTTGGTCTGTGGGTACTTTTGGTGTTCTCAGGATGCGGCCAGAAAGAGGGGCAGCTTTTTAAGAATCCCTCACCCAAGAAAACAGGTGTTGATTTTGTCAATACCATCACGGAAACGGATGATCTGAATATTTTGGATTATTTATACTTTTATGATGGCGGAGGCGTCGCTATTGGTGATATAAATAATGACGGGCTGCCTGATATATTCTTTAGCGGGAATCAGGTCAAGAATAGATTGTACCTAAACAAGGGAAACCTGAAATTTGAAGACATCAGTGATAAGGCTAACATATCCGGAAACAGTTCATGGAACACCGGAGCGGTTATGGGCGATGTAAACGGTGATGGCCTGCTGGACATTTATGTTTGCGCTGTGGTAGGGCTCAATGGTTTCAACGGATTCAACGAGCTTTATATCAATAACGGCGACCTGACTTTCACTGAAAGTGCTGCTCAGTATGGCCTAAATCATGAATCTTATAGTTCTACTGCCCTATTCCTCGATTATGATCTGGATGGCGATCTGGATATGTATATTTTGAATCATGCGGTACACACCCAGGAGTCATTTGGAAGAGCTGACCTGAGAAATAAAAGAAATTATCAAACCGGTGATAAATTAATGCGAAATGACAACGGAAGCTTTACAGATGTGAGCGAAGAGGCCGGAATTTTTGGAGGCATAAATGGTTACGGCCTTGGCGTTGCTGCTGCCGATTTCAATCAGGATGGCTATCCCGACATTTATGTGAGCAATGATTTTCATGAAGATGACTATTATTATCTGAACAATGGAGATGGTACGTTTACCGAAAGGCTCAAAGCATACTTTGGTCATACCTCCCGATTCTCTATGGGAAATGATGTTGCAGATATCAATCACGATGCCTGGCCCGACATCATGTCGCTGGACATGCTTCCGGAGGATGAAACCGTGCTTAAATCTTCAGATGGAGATGAAAGCCTTCAAATTCTCAACATCCGGGTGAAACAATATGGATATCACTATCAGTTCACAAGAAATATGCTGCAGATAAACCAGCCTAATGGCAATTTTGTAGAAACTGCTTTACTCAGCGGAGTTGCGGCTACGGATTGGAGCTGGAGCGCCTTGTTTGCCGATTATGACCAGGATGGTGAACAGGATCTTTTTGTATCGAACGGAATCCCCAAGCGTCCGAATAATATGGATTTTATAAAATTTGTTTCGAATGATCAAATAAAGAATAAAATAAACAACTCCAGATTAGTGGATCAGGAAGCGCTGGATATGATGCCATCCGGTAAATCGCATAACTATATTTTTAAGGGAGGAAAGGATATTATTTTTGAAAACAAATCAGGAGACTGGACGGTTAAGGATTCTTTGATCTCTGGTGCCACGGCCTTTGGTGATCTGGATAATGATGGTGATTTGGATCTGGTCGTGAATAATATTAATTCTCCGGCTTCTTTATATATCAATAAGACGAATGAAAAAGCCAATTACCTTAAATTGAAATTTAAATACACGGCTCCAAATGTTCAGGGAATTGGTACCAAGGTTTTTTCCTATCATCAGGGCGTTCTTCAGTACAAGGAACTCTATACCGTGAGAGGATTTCAATCCAGTTCGGAGCCCATTATTCACTTTGGCTATGGCAAGGCCTCAGTTATTGATTCTGTCAGGATCATCTGGCCGGATCATACTACCCAGCTCATAAAAAACCTGACACCAAATCAGACGCTGACCTTGAGCCCTAAAAATAATATCCCCTTTAATTTTGATCGTCTAAAGCCCAAAGGCAAGGAAATTTTTACGAAGATCAAGGGGAATTTAGGCATTGACTTTACCCATAAAGAAAACCGTTTTAATGACTTTAACCGTCAAAAGCTGATCCCATATATGGTATCAGATCGCGGGCCGGCAACGGCTGTGGGTGATTTAAATAACGACCAGCTCAGCGACATATTTATCGGCGGTTCAAACGGAATTGCCTCAAAAATTTTTATACAGACTGACACAGCCTATATAGAACACAATGTTCCACCTGTCATAAACGATTCTATCAAAGAAGATATAGCCGCCATCATTGCCGACATTAGCGGCGATGGCAAAAAAGATCTGTTTATCGGTTCGGGTGGCGCAAATTTTTTAAGAAACACCAAACCACTGACCGACAGGTATTGGATACAGAATGATGACTCTTTTGTGCAGGCCAGGTTACCAGACTACTTTGGAAATGTTTCGGTAATAAAACAGAGTGATATTGATCAGGATGGGGATTTGGATATTTTTGTTGCGAGTCATGTTGTTTCAGATGATTTTGGCAATATTCCTGAATCCTATTTGCTGAAGAATGAAAATGGTGAGTTTGTCATTCAGGAGGAACCTGAGCTTCAAAATCTTGGGATGATCACTGATGCGGTTTGGAGCGATTTTGATCTTGATGGTCAGACAGACCTTATTGTAGTTGGTGAATGGATGCAGCCTACCTTTTTAAAAAACAATAACGGGACCCTGCAAAAAGTATCCGTGCTTGACACTTCTCTGAATGGACTTTGGCAAAGTATAGTTCCTTTTGATATCGATCTGGATGGAGATCTGGATTATGTTGTGGGGAATTGGGGAACTAATAATAAATTCAAAGCGAGTGCTCAATATCCGATGAAGATGTATTATCATGATCTGGATAAAAATGGGAAGACAGAAGTGATTATCGCCATTGAGAAAAATGGCAACTACTATCCCCTGCTAGGTCTGGATCAACTTGGAAACCAGCTGGTGAGTCTTCGTAAGAAATATACGTCCTATAAGGAATTTGCCGGTAAAACATTAGATCAGATTTTTGATGAGTTGAATTTAAACGAGGCTAAATTATTTACCGTTGACAATTTACAGTCAGGCTATTTAAAAAATGATCAGGGTAAATTTTCTTTTGTGCCCTTTCCTACGAAAATGCAGGTATCTCCCATTACCTCCTTCCTAAGTTTTGATTTTGACAGGGATGGTAAAAACGAAATCCTTGCCGGAGGAAATTATTTTGGCGTTCAACCCTTTCACGGACGCTTTGATTCCTTTGTCGGCGCTTTAATAAAGAATACTTATGACATTTTTATGGGAAATGAAATCGGGCTGGATCTTTCCGGGAAATCGGTGAGACATCTCAATATAATCACACTTAAAAAAGAGCCTTATCTGCTGGTGACCATCAACAATGATGCAGCGGAGGTCTATAAGTTAAAAAACAACTAAACTATTAAAATGATACAACGTATTTTACTTTTATTTGTCCTTCTGTTTTTGAACGCATGCGTCGGAAAAAAGGAACCCATTGTTATCACTCCGGATGATTTTCACCGGTCAGTTGATAAAGTAGGGCAAATCATGGTTCATGATATATTTTCACCACCGGTTGCCAGCAGGGTATTCGCTTACCCGAGTATTGCGGCATATGAAATCATCGCCAAAGGAAATGATAAATACAATTCACTGGCCTCTCAGGTAACCGATCTTTCTGAGGTTCCTGATCCAGCAGATAAAAAAACCAATTTACAATTGGCTGCGTTGATCGCACACATGGACCTCAATAAGAAATTAATCTTCTCTGAAAATGAAATGGATGTTTACATTGACAGCCTTTATGGTGTATGGGAGAATATCAATCCTGAGGAGTTTAATACGGCTAAAGCATATGGAATTTTGGTATCAGGGCATATTGCTGATTGGATGGAGAAAGATAATTACAAACAAACCCGCACCATGTCAAAATTTACGGTGGATTCTGACGATCCATCACGGTGGCAACCCACACCTCCCTCCTATATGGATGGACTGGAACCTCATTGGAACAAAATAAGGCCCTTTGTTTTAGATTCTGCTGCCCAGTTTAAACCCGTTCCACCTCCAGCCTATAATCTGGAAAAAGATTCTGATTTTTATAAAGAATTAATGGAGGTTTACGAGATTAGTAATGAGATCACCAAAAACGGTGACGAATCGGATGAAGTAGCCATGGCACAATTCTGGGATTGTAACCCCTATGTATCGGTTACCCGGGGACACCTCATGTTTGCGATAAAAAAGATAACACCCGGTGCCCATTGGATAGGTATTACCAAGATTGCCTGCAGAAATAGCAACTATAATTTCGATGACACAATTTATGCCTATACCAAAACCTCAATAGCTATTGCCGATGCTTTTATTAGCTGCTGGGATGAGAAGTACCGCAGTAACCTTATCAGGCCGGAAACCCTGATCAATAACCATATTGATGAAAACTGGAAACCGGTTTTGCAAACGCCTCCATTTCCGGAGTACGTAAGTGGGCATTCAGTCGCTTCAGGTGCTGCTGCCGTTGCACTTACCGATATTTTTGGAGACAATTATATTTTTGAGGATGATACGGAATTACCCTATGGACTACCGGTAAGAAAATTTACTTCCTTTAATCAAGCTGCAAATGAAGCGGCCATAAGCAGAATGTATGGCGGAATTCATTACCGCGCCGCGGTTGAAATTGGAATTAAACAAGGCAGGGATCTGGGAAAATATGTCGTCAGAAACTTAAACATGGTCAATTAGAAAATATGAAACTAAAAAAAATATTATCCATCGGCGGGATTTTGCTGATCGGTTTTCTCTCCTGGTATCTATTCCTGAAACCTTATGACTATTTGGTGAGTTTTACGGCTAAAACCTTTCCCGGCACTATCAATCAGACTATAAAAACATGGAACATATCGATTAAGGGAGCCAGCATCGAGAAATCAGCTGACATCCTTCATCTCGATCAAACGATTCCATATGCCGATTCCACATTTTTATATCGTTGGGAGATTGAACCAATTACGGATTCCACTTCTTCGATCAAAGTGTATGTCACGGATCTTGATCACAGTCTGCAAAACAGACTTACCTATCCGTTTTTTCATACGGATTTTGAGAAAAGGGTTAAAAACAGCATGTTAGATTTCAATGCGAAGTTGAAGGAGCATATTTCCAGGTTTAAGGTGAAAATAGTTGGTGAATCACAAATAAAAGAAACTTTCTGCGCTTATATTAGCATTGAAAGCACTCAGATTGGTAAGGCCATGGGTATGATGAAAAATTATTCGCTTTTGACCAGTACACTGCTCGCTGAAAACACAGCGTTGGATGGAAGACCTTTTATCGTCATAAATGAGTGGAATATGGCAAATGACAGCATAAAATATGATTTCTGTTACCCTATTAAAAAGAATGATTCCCTGAAAGCGCATCCTCAATTGTCATATAAAGAAATTAAAAGCCAAAAAGCATTAAAGGCAATTTATAACGGTAATTATATTTCATCGGACAGGGCCTGGTATGCGCTACTGGATTATGCGAAAAATCACAAGATTAAAGTTAGCAAAAACCCCGTGGAGATTTTTCACAATAACCCAAATATAGGCGGAGATGAACTGAAATGGACGGCAGAGATTTTTATGCCCATTCTTGATAACTGAAAAATTATATAAGCTCCATATTATCAATCTTGAAAACAAAAAAGCCTCTGTCATGACAGAGGCTTTTCCACAAGTAAAATCTTACGATCCTATTGTTACTTCATCCTATTGCTCTTTTATTTTAATGTTTCTAAACCAAACATCATCACCATGATCCTGTAAACCAATATAACCTTTTGCAGCTACTTCGGCCCATTTCTCGTTTAATCCAGGGAATTTACTTCCAGCAACCAATTCATTCCATTCAGGTGTCCATAAATGGTATTCAACCACATTCACCCCATTCTGTTTGTGCACAACGGTTCCTTTATAAACCGTTATCTCAACTTGATTCCATTCACCCACTGGTTTGGCATTCTGAGGCTTGGCAGGGATAAGGTCGTACAGAGAACCGGCCATACGGTTACCATCTTTTCCTAATTTTGCATCCGGATGCTTGTCATTATCAAGAACCTGCATTTCAGGGGCGGTTTTCCAAATAACATCCAGTTCTTCCTGACCTAAATAGAAAATACCTGAATTACCTCCTTCAGAGATTTTCCATTCCAGGCTGAGTGTGAAATTTTGAAATTCCTTGTCATAGATGATATCTCCTCCATCGGCGTCACCAGCTTCTCCTCTACCGGAACCAAGCATATGAATTGTTCCGTCTTCTATCTTCCATGCTTCTGGAAAATGATCTTTTTTATATCCTCTCCAACCTGTCGACGTTGTTCCGTCGAAAAGTAAGACCCAGCCATCGGCTTTCTCTGCTTCTGTCAAGGTATTAGGGGCTGCTTCTTTTACTTCCACTTTTTCAGCTTCAGCAGCAGGCGCTTCTTTCTTTTCTGCCTTACCACAAGCTGTACTCAATGACAATGCGACAATCGCAATAGCCATTACAAAAATTCTTTTTTTCATGTTCATTTAATTATTATTAATATTTAAAATCTAACCTTAGAAGTTCAACAAAGAACACTTCTAAGGTTATATTATTTATGTTACTAATTCACCACTGCTATTTAGGCATGTCCGGCAATTCCCAGCCATCTCTATAGGTGTGCTTAATCAGCTCCTGAGAATAAGCCTTTGCATTCATTGGCTCAGTATAATCCTTGTTAAAGGTTGGGTGACCATCGTGAATCTTAAATCCATCTTTAATGACGTTTCTAATTTCCTCATCCGGGCCTATATTTGTAAATTCCATTTTGTCACCATCGTATTCCAAGGTCTTATTAAGATCCTGGAGACGTACGGCAAGTACACCCATTACCACCATTTCATTGAACGGTCCGGCTTCAGCGAAATCAGAAGTACATGGTTTTCTGTTTTCAGGGCTTTCTTTACATGCCCTTACCCAGTCCATTTCATGTGCACCTTTATTCCACGATATGCCCATTTCTTCTTCAACTCTTCTCTCTGTCTTTTTAGGTGATACTTTCTTTCCTGAAAGTAACTCTGGCTCTACCCCGTAGCAACCCACGTGTAGAATATCTTTGGTTCCATAAAAGTAAGTTCCTCCTCCACTTTTATTAGGATTCTTTCCTGCAGGCCAATTGTCTGGTAATTCAGGCTTGATTCCGCCGTCATACCAATGCACATCAACTTCTGGTAATTTTATTTTTCCTATTTTTCCTCTTTCAGGGAAGGTTAGTTTCGCCGATTGTGCTACCGGAGCAGAATCATTTAACAATAGTGTAGAACTCGCTTGCGCTTTAGTTGGATAACCTAATTTCAACCCTTCAAAAACAGGATGAAGAATATGACAAGCCATATCTCCTAAGGCGCCTGTACCATAATCCCACCATCCCCTCCAGTTCCATGGATGATAAACTTCATTATATGGTCTCATTTTTGCCGGACCTGTAAACAGATCCCAATTTAAAGTATCAGGCACCCAGTCTCCTCTTTCAGGTGTATTCAAGCCCTGAGGCCAGATTGGACGATCAGTGAAAGACTCTACCTTGGTAACATCACCAATAGCACCACTCCACAGAATCTCACAGGTTTCAGCAACTCCCGCTCCTGAAGCTCCCTGGTTACCCATTTGAGTAGCCACCTGATGTTTTGCGGCAAGTTTTGTCAACAACCTTGATTCGTAAACTGAGTGCGTCAATGGCTTTTGAAGATAAACATGTTTTCCCATAGTCATGGCATGAGCCGCTGTGATGGCATGCGTATGGTCAGCTGTAGCAATAACTACGCCATCAAACTCATTCTCCATTTCGTCATACATTTTGCGCCAATCCCAATATTTTTTTGCCTTTGGAAACTCATCGAACGCTCCTTTCGCGTACTTCCAATCCACATCACAAAGGCCTACTATGTTCTGAGATTTTAAATTTTTAAGATTTCCTAGACCCATACCGCCAACTCCTATTCCGACAATATTTAATTTATCACTTGGAGCTACGTGGCCCAATCCACTAACCGCAAATGAAGGAACAATGGTAAAACCAGCGCTGGCTGCCAAAGTTTTGTTTACAAAATTCCTTCTGGAAATTGTATTCTTTTTTTTGTTGTTACTCATAATACTAAAAACTTAATTAATTAGAAAAATCGATGATTATATTCGTTTAAAAAGCAAACTCAAATTCAAAGACACTATGCAATATTACCAAAAAAATGAAATTAAAATCTTCACTTACAGTACTTTAAACCTGCATTATCTTTTACTTAGAGGGCATAGTGTAAATATACTAACAATTCCCCAAAATCTCATAAACCCAAGAGATATAATTGAGGTTTTCCTATTTGACAACAGTACTTAAACCCTTAGGGTTCAGTTCAGCATAACTAGTCCAATTCCTTGATTTTTATATTTCTAAACCATACCCCATGGGCATGATCCTGCAATCCGATCGGGCCTTCTTCATGTATTCCAAAACCTTCCCAATCCTTAAATTTAGAATCCTTGATCAAAGCCATCCATTCTTCTCCGTGAACAGGATAGTTCACAACCTCTTTACCATTTAAGGTTATACTACCTATATTGTTTGTATGGTCGATTTTAATCAGAAAATGATTCCATTCCCCTGGTTTTTTGGCCATGTCATTTTCTACACCTGCAATACCAAATATGGCCCCTGACATCTGTTTATGATCATCAAAATCAGGGATGTTCGTATAGTCCCGAATCTGAATTTCAGGGGCCGTCATATAAGGGACCACAAATTTTTCATCTTCAAGCATACCATAGAAAACCCCGCTATTGCCGTCAACAGATATTTTCCAATCCATTGATAAAATAAAATTCCTGTATTTTTTATCTGTTACCAGATTATTCATTCCCTGGTTCTTATCAGGATCAGGTTCGTAAAACATAACACCATCCTTGATCTGCCATTGAGAAGAAATTGAATCGCTTAAATAGGTATGCCAGCCGTCAAAACTTTTACCATCAAACAAAGGAACCCAATCATCAGCAGACATTGCCTCTGCCTTATCTGCAGAAGCTTTTGATGCATCCACATTTTTCTTGCAGGACCAAATGCTGATCACGATCAATAAGAACAAAATGATGCCTTGCTTCATAGGATTATTTAACCTGCTTTACTGCGGACAACAAAAGGTCTCTAGTCGCCTTGATTCCTTCCATTTCTTCCAGATTTCCGCCTTCATATTCCACTCCAATATATCCCTTATAACCTGCGTCTTTTACGATCTGTAACATTTTGACATAGTCAATTTTAGGTTGGTTCCCGTCATCGTCAAAATCATAACTTTTTGCACTTACCGCCTTGGCATATGGCATCAGTTCACCCACTCCCTGGTATATGTCATACGGATCTTCACATTCTTCACTGTTGATTGAACCGTAACCTTCAGTCATGCAAAAATTTCCAAAATCCGGTAAGGTTCCGCAATTTGGCATATCAACCTCTGCCATAACCTCAGCAAGCCATTGACCATTGGAAGTATAGCCACCATGATTTTCAACCAATACATTGATGCCCTGAGTGGCAGCATATGTTGATAAAGCGGTTAAACCTTTTACTGCCGCCGCCGCGACTTCCTCATAAGTTCCTACGCCATGGGCATTGACCCTTATGGCATGACATCCTAGATATTTTGCGGCATCAACCCATTTTTTATGATTTTCAATAGTCTCCGCTCTTTCCTTGTCATCCAGTGTAGCCAAATGGCCTTCATTATCA
>Ga0316197_10000991_pt1 | contig 20163 bp, 18 predicted proteins | sample OudBiesiAoxic_MG_FD_204939 | JGI IMG/M metagenome (GOLD analysis project Ga0316197, IMG submission 204939) | Coastal sediment microbial communities from Oude Bieten Haven, Netherlands - site A oxic | ecosystem: Environmental > Aquatic > Marine > Coastal > Sediment | place: Netherlands... | reverse complement strand
TGTGGGGGAGACAATCAGTCGCGTTAATCAGCCTGCCGTGATCACGCGGCAGGCTCTCTGGCGATTATCGCGCCAGCTTAGTACAGTCACTACTGACGAATCGAGCGGATAAGATCATGACCGGATTTGCTGAATACGTTAATTACGATGGCCTCGGCCTGGCTGAACTGGTGCGCAATGGAGAGATCAGCGCATCTGACTTGCTGGATGAGGCAACAGACCGACTGGAACGGGTTAACAAGGCGCTCAACGCGGTCGTGTACAAGTACTACGACGAGGCCCATGCTGCTATCGAGGCAGGCTTGCCCGCCGGGCCGTTCCAGGGTGTCCCTTTCCTGCTCAAGGATTTGCACCTGTTAATGACCGGCACGGTGACATCCAACGGCAGCGCCATGTTGCGCGATAACGTGGCTGACCACGACAGCACACTGGTACAACGCTATAAACGCTCGGGCCTGGTGACGTTCGGCAAGACCAATTCCCCCGAACTTGGCTTGAACCCGGTCACCGAACCCAGCGAATTCGGTCCCAGTCGCAACCCCTGGAACACAGACAAAACCCCGGGTGGCTCCAGCGGCGGAGCGGGCGCCGCGGTGGCAGCCGGGGTTCTGCCACTCGCCCACGCCTCGGACGGGGGCGGCTCAATCCGCATTCCGGCGTCCTGCTGCGGCCTGGTAGGCCTCAAACCCAGCCGCGGTCGCACCCCTTTCGGTCCGGACAAGGCTGAGGGTTGGGCCGGCATGTCCACCAACCATATCGTCAGTCGCAGCGTCAGGGACACTGCGGCAATGCTCGATGCCACCGCTGGATCAGAGACCGGTGAAGCCTATACTGCACCCTACTACGGCGGCTCCTTTCTGCATGCCGCCGGGACCGCCCCGGGAAACTTGAGAATCGCTGTAAGTCGCGAGAAGTGGGGGCAGGGCAAATACCAGCCCGAGGCGCTGGCCGGGCTTGACAGGGCTGTCGCACTGCTTGAAGAGCTGGGCCACACGGTAGAGGAAGCACGCCCGGAATTTGATGGAGAGGAAGCCGCCTCCCAGCTGTTTACCATCATCTCGACCAACACGGCACTGGCCATTCGGCAATGGGCGGCACAGCGCGGCTGCACCGTCGATGATCTTCAGATTGAGGACGGCACCCGATTTTTCGTGGCGCTGGGAAATGCGATTAGTGCCCTGGACTACGCCGAAGCCATTCAGTTCAATCAGCGCCTGGGAAGATTGATGGGGCAGTTTCACCAGCAGTACGACATTCTGCTGGCACCCACCCTGTCCAGCCAACCCGTTCCCGTGGGACACATCAGCGACGCTACGCCCGAGGAGTATTCGGACCGGTTATTTGGCTTTATGGGAGATACGGGGCTGTACAACCAGACCGGACAGCCTTCTATTTCGCTGCCACTTCACTGGAGCGACGACAATCTTCCGGTTGGAATGATGTTTACCGCGGCCTATGGTAACGATGCCTTATTGCTGCAACTGGCCGGCCAACTGGAAAACCACGCCCCGTGGTGGGACAGGCGGCCACCGCTGTATTCCGCTGACCGAAAATCATAGATTTTTGACCAACTCTCACATTGGAAAGCGAGGCTGACTTGATTACATTGCTCGCGCTGCTGACGATGCCAACTCCGGCTGCGCGCTAGAAGCTGACAGGAGACCAGTCAATGAAAACCGTATTTATAACCGGTGCTGCCCAGGGTATCGGTCTTGCTACCGCGAAACGTTATGCGTCGCAGGGTTGGTTCGTGGGATTGTACGATATCAATGCGGATGGCCTGGATGTTTTGCTGAGGTCGGGCGACTTTCCCAACGCCTGCGGCAAAAGCTGCGATGTGACCCGACGTGGCTCCATCGAGGAAGCGTTTGAACACTTTTCCAGCCACACAGGGGGCAGGCTCGACCTGCTGGTAAACAATGCGGGCGTGCTAAGCAGCGGCAAATTCGAGGAGATCGACCCGGCCGCTCACGAACTCATCATCGACGTCAATATCAGGGGTCTCACCAACGTGGCCCAACTGGCTTTTCCGCTACTGCAGCAGACGCCGGACTCGTGCCTGGTAAACCTGTGTTCCGCTTCCAGTATCCACGGCGTGCCCTTGCTGGCGGTTTACAGCGCCTCCAAATACTTTGTCAACGGCCTCACCGAGGCATTGCACATCGAGTGGGCCGCGCACGACATTCGAGTCACCTCGGTCAAACCGCCGGTTATCAACACGGCCATGGGTCACCAATTGGACCCGAGCCTGACCGAAAAAATGGGTGTGAACATGCAGGCTGCGGATGTGGCAGAGGCTATCGAGATGGCCGCAGGCAGCAGCCGGGTGGGCCATGTGCTGGGAAGTTCGGCGAGAATGTGGAGCTGGCTGGACAAACTGCTACCCGAGGCCGGGCGCCTGCGACTGGTGCGCTATCTCACCGGTCACTGATCACACGTGGCCGTCCCGCACGCGGGCATATCGGACCTGCACTTCAAGTTAACTTGCCAGTACCCTACACTGGAGTCAGGACAAACCAGATAAGGGCGCTCCGATTATGACCAAGGACTACCATTCCCCGTGGGGATTCGCGGTCATCGCCCTGATAGCTTTGCTGATGGCCGTACTGCCGGGCTGCGGCCAGGGTGAGTCAAATGTCGATGCAGGCAATCGCGATGGCGTACTGCATTTCGGTAATGGCACGGAACCCCAGACTCTTGACCCCCATGTAATGAGTGGCATGCCGGAAGTCAATGTCGCGCGCGCCCTGTTTGAAGGTCTGGTAGTGCGCAATCCAGAAACACTTGAAATGGAGCCCGGTGTCGCGCAACGCTGGGACATCTCGGCTGACGGCAAGGTGTTGACCTTCTACCTCAACCCCGAGGCGCGATGGTCGAATGGAGACCGGGTAACGGCCGAGGATTTCGCCTGGTCACTGCGGCGCTCCCTGCACCCCGACCTGGGAAACCAGCTGGCGTATACGCTGTTCTCCATTGTGGGTGCTCAGGCGTTTGCCAAGGGTGAACTGGCTGACCCTGATGCGCTGGGAATCCGTGTCCTGGACGAACAGACCCTGCAGATTACCCTGGCAAACCCGAACCCTTACTTTCTGGGGACATTGTCTACCTATCCTACCTTCCCGGTACACCGCGCTACCGTTGAGGCGCACGGCAAGTCTACCGACCGTTTTACGCCCTGGACAAGAGTGGGAAATTTTGTCGGCAATGGACCCTTCACTTTGACCGAGTGGCAGCTGAATCGCCGGCTTGTAGTGAGCAAAAGCGACACCTACTGGGACGCCGATAAGGTTGCGCTGAACGCCGTCGTTTTTCACCCTATTGAAAACGCGGTAAGCGAAGAGAAAATGTTCCGGGCAGGACAGTTGCACTATACAACCAGTGTCCCTCTCAACAAGATTCCCGCCTATCGCGATTTGCCGGACTCTCCCTACCGACAGGAACCGTGGCAGGGATCCTACTTCCTGCAATTCAACGTTAATCGGCCTCCTGTCAATGACCAGCGGATTCGCATGGCACTTGCCATGGCAGTTGACCGGGAGAAACTCGTCAACACGGTTTTAGGGGGCACTGAGCTGGCCAGCTCCACCCTTGTCCCGGCCGCGACGCCCGATTACTCATCGCCACAGGTCCAGCACTACGATCCGGAGCGGGCCAGGGCCCTGCTGGCGGAAGCGGGCTATCCCGGCGGTGAAGGCTGGCCCGGCCTCGAGTACCTGTTCAATACCAGCGAAAACCACCGCAGGATCGCGATCGCCCTGCAGCAGCTGTGGAAAGACGAGCTCAATATCGAGATCACCCTGGCCAACCAGGAATGGAAGGTATTCCTGGATACGACCAGTGAAAAAAACTATGCGCTGTCGCGCCGGGGTTGGATCGCGGGAGATCTGAACCCCGCGTCTTTCCTGAACATATTTACCAGCGAAAGCGGGACTAATGACACCGGATTCTCCAATCCAAGGTACGATGAAATAATGCTGGAGCTGGCGCCCGAAACGCCTGACCCCGAGGTCCGTCGCGCACTGATGCAGGAGGCGGAGGCTATTGTGTTGCGGTCAGCGGCATCAATTCCTCTGTACACCTACAACAGCAAACACCTGGTGCAGCCCAGCGTAAGAGGGGCTCCGAGCAATGTCCTTGACCTGTTAAACCTCAAGGATGTCAGTCTTGATCCGGATGTGCCTGCCTGGAAAAATGGTCGGTAAACCACCCGGGGAGGCGAGGCTACTGATGCCAGCTACGGGGGTCCACCTGATAGTAATCCGCCAACTCGCTGTATAACTCGGGCCGCCGGGATTTTAACTGGCACGGCTTTTCAAAAAAAACTTCTGTAGCCACGGCGAAAAACTCTGCCGGGTTGGTGGCACCGTACTCATCCATTACCGTCTTGTGACCGTGCAGGCTGCGAGCTTTCAGGTCCTCGAAATTCTCGGCAAATACGCTGGCCCAGGATTTGTAGCTGTTGCGACGCAAAGGTGGCGCCCCATTGGTCGAGCCTGATTCGGCGTCCAGCTGGTGTGCGAATTCGTGTAACACCACATTGTGCCCGTCATTAAAGTTACCGACACCCTTCTCCACGTCATCCCAGGACAGGATAACCCTCCCGTTGCCCCAGGACTCACCCAGCAGGTGATGCTCACCATATGCAACCGTACCGTCAGCCTGGTGTTGGTCTCGCTCCACGCGAAAAGCGGTTGGATAGACCAGTACCGATGACAGTTTCGGGTAGACAGGTCCGGGTTTGTTGACAAGTAGCAGACAAGCTTCGGCGGCGATGGTAACCCGCATTTCATCGGTAATAGTCAAACCCCCACAACCGTAGAAGCGCTTTACGGCTATGAACTTTTGTACAAGTTGGCACAGCCTGGCCTGCTCCGTCGAGGAGAGCGAAGAATAGACCGGCAAACCGGCCTCGAGTATGGACAACCATGTCGCGGGAAAAGGTTGGGAAAGAATCCGCTGGTCGCGCCATCGCCGGTACAGGTAGTACAAACCAAATGCGACGATAACGGCAAAGATTGGCAAAAGTCCTATCATGGTAATGTCAGCTCAGGAGAGCGAGGTCTCCGCCTCCACTACCACGGTAAAAAAGCCCAGGCTGCGGTATTCGGAGCAGATAATGTCAGCGTAGTTACGCGAAAAATAGTTACCGATCGTGTAGGCTTTGCCGCCAGCATAGGCGTGCGCCTCGGTGGCTTCGAGCATTAGCCTGATAGCCTCATTCTGCTGTTCATTCTGGGGCGCTATCACAACGGTGAAGGTGGCCTCCACAGGTTCGTCGGAAAGGTACTGATTAACCTGGCCGCTGATTTCATCGAAAGACATCTGCTCTTCGCTTGAACAGGCCTCATCAGCGTCGATGAGTAGCTGCAAAACTTCCAGCAACTGGGCAACCTGATTGTGGGGCGGGCTTGTCTCAAGGTATTCCTCGATCGCCTTCCTGGTTTCTACAATACGGACATTACTCGAGTTGCTCATCGGTAGTGCCTTCCAATCGATATCCAGGTTCCACTCTTCGAGGAAGGGCTCAATCAGGTCAATTTCCCGCTGGTCTACATGGCCATCGACCGCGGCGATTCTGGTAAGCACCTGCAGCAGTTGCGGGGCAGACGACGGATTGACGAATTCACGTGCAAGCGTGCTTATCTCGGCCCGCTCCCTGCTGATAGATCCCTTCATCAACTGCCAAATGCCTTTCCTGCGCTGCCCCTTTACCCAAAAGCCCGCACCAATCATGGTAACCAGGCAGGCTGATATCAGCCATATCACGCTATCGATAATGCCTAGCAGTTCACCCTTTACCAGGAAGTACAGCCCGAAGAAAAACAGTGGAATGGACTCAACCAGTATGCCGGGAATGGAGATGCTTTCCGCAACCTCGGCAATGTGTTTTCTGGCCCAGAGCTTGTTTAACTGGAGATAGGCGGCAGAAGCCGCAAAGAACAGCGAACCGTAGGCGAGTACATTGACGACTTTTTCCAACATGCCCATATTATCTTTCGAACTATATCCTTACAAAACGGTATGTTGAGGCACAGCCCAGAAGCATTTCCAGCACTTTCAAACCCGGACCAACAGCAGGGAGTCTACGTGTTAGATCGTTCAATGTCAGCTGCGTATTGTGCTTCCTTGAACTAAGATGAAACGCTATCTACGACTGACACGACGATTCCGCCGGGCGGTCTATAACGATCCGGGCGAGGTCTCATAAAACCACCAGCACAGGACACATAACCATGAGTGATATCGCAGTAATACTTGGAGTAAGGGCAGCCAATGGACTGGGAGGAGCAATAGCCCGCAGATTTGCCAAGGGCGGACTGCATGTAGTCATCGCAGGACGTACGGAACAGCGACTGGCCGGCGTAGTAGAGGAAATCAGCACAGCCGGCGGCAATGCCTCTTTGTGTGTCACTGATGCAACCGATGCCGCAGCACTGGAGGCGCTTATGTCCCAGGCCAACAGTCTGGGCACCGTTAAATCCGTGGTATTCAACGTCGGAAACAACAGGCTGCTCCCATTCGAAGAGCTGACGGCAGAAACTTTCGAGACATTCTGGCGCACCTGCACCCTGGCGGGTTTTCTTACGGCAAAGGCAGCGCTGCCAACACTGGAGCGCAACGGTGGCTCACTACTGTTTACCGGCGCCTCTGCCTCGATGCGCGGCCGACCCGGCTTCGCTCACTTCGGCGCGGCCAAGGCAGCGCTTCGCAATTTGGCCCAGGCACTGGCAAAGGATTATGGTCCCAAAGGCGTGCATGTGGCCCACCTCGTGGTGGATGGCGTGATCAACGGTGAAATGGTGCAAAGTTACCTTGGTGAATACCTGCAAAGCCTTGGCGAAGACGGCTCACTAGAGCCGGACAGTATCGCGGAAGCCTACTGGTTTATGCACACACAGCCCAGGAACACCTGGACCTTCGAGATGGACGTGCGGCCGTTCAAAGAGCACTGGTAAGCTCGCCTTTTGGACATGTAATTCAGATCTATCTTTATCACTGATGCAGATATATTTCGCGCCGCATTGTATCCACTGGTTCATGTTAGTACCCTAGCGAGCGCTGCTTTTTTGTCTGAATGCACAATAGAGAGAGATAAGTCATGACAGATGCATATATCGTAGGCGCGGTGAGAAGCGCCGGTGGCCGCAAAAATGGCCGGCTTTCCAAGGTTCATCCCATTGACCTGGGCGCAGCCGTCGTGGACGCCCTGGTGGAGAGAACCGGTATAGCCGCAGAGGAAGTTGACGACCTGATCTTTGGTTGCGTGTCCCAGGTAGGGGCCCAGTCAAGCAACATCGGCCGCAATGTATGCCTGTCTTCTGTGCTGGGCGAGGTCGTGCCGGGCACGACCGTGGATCGCCAATGTGGATCGGGCCAACAGGCCATCCATTTTGCCGCCCAGGGGGTGCTCTCGGGCACCCAGGACCTGGTCATCGCCGGTGGCGTAGAGAGCATGAGCCAGGTACCCATCGGGGCGAGCATCATCGATGGCGTCAAGGCGGACCACGGCATGCCCTACGGCCAGAAAATCACAGAGCGCTATCCCGGTGTGCAGTTCAACCAGTTTACCGGTGCCGAAATGCTGGTGGAGAAGTACGAACTCACTTCGCAGGCGTTGAACGAGTTTGCGCTGGCCAGCCACATGAAAGCCAAACAGGCTATAGAAGAAGGCCGTTTCGAGAAGGAAATCGTAGCCATTGAAGTAGAGCTGGAAGATGGCTCCCTGGCCATGCATACGCAGGACGAGGGTGTACGCCTGGATGCAACACTGGGCGCGATTTCAGGCTTGCAGCCAATGGCGGAAGGCGGCGTGCTGACGGCCGCTAACGCCTCCCAGATCTGCGACGGGGCGGCGGCCGTTATGATCGCCAATGGTGAAACCTGCAAGCGCCTGGGTCTGAAGCCGCTGGCCAGAATTACTGCCATGAGCGTTATTGGCTCAGACCCTGTCATCATGCTGGAGGGCCCCATTCCGGCCACCAAAAAAGTACTTGAGAAGGCTGGACTGGGCATCGGTGACATCGACCTCTTCGAGGTAAATGAAGCGTTCGGTTCAGTGCCCCTGGCCTGGGCCAAAGCCGTAGGCGCTGACCTCGACAAGCTCAATGTGAACGGAGGAGCCCAGGCACTGGGTCACCCGCTGGGTGGCACCGGGGCCAAACTCATGACGACGCTGGTGCATGAACTGCACCGCACCGGCAAGCGTTACGGCCTGCTTGCGATCTGCGAAGGCGGCGGCACTGCCAATGGCACTATTATTGAACGCGTGGACGAAGTAGCACGGTAGATTCAACCTGACCAGGACCGACTATGAGTTACGACAACGAGAATATCTTTGCAAAAATCCTGCGCGGTGAAGCCCCCGCGTTCAAGGTTTATGAGACCGACCAGTCGCTCGCCTTCATGGATGTGATGCCACAGGTGCCCGGCCATACCCTGGTAATTCCCAAGGACGGTGCGGAAGGCTTGCACGATGTGGATCCGGTCATTCTCGGAGCGACCATCCAGGCCGTGCAGACTGTCGCAGATGCGGTCAAGCGGGCCTTCGATGCCCCGGGAGTTATGATTGCGCAGCTTAATGGACCGGCGGCGGGGCAGACAGTCTTCCACATGCACTTCCACATACTGCCTCGGTTCGAGGGCCTCGAGCTCAAGTTTCACGCCCGGGAAATGGAAGACTTCGATTTACTGGAAGCGCACGCCGAGAAGATTCGGGCTTGCCTTGGCAAGGACTGACTCGACGTCAGGCGGTGTGAATCAACCAGGAATTTGCTGGATTGGCGAGATCGCGACAGGGGCTATAAAAGCCGTGACAGCTCGTCGTATTCTTCATAGCTTAACCAGAGTGCGGAACAAACCCGGTGCTTGGGCGTGTCCAGCTTGCGCAGTGCCTTGAACAGGCCTATATCCAGCCCGGCCAGCACGGCTCTGTCGATAGCTCCCCCATTACCCGGGGACTCTAATGCTCCAGACCCTGCCTTTCCTGTATCGCGATGTTTGCCGGCGTCCAACTGCATAGCGCCTCTCCTGATTGCTCGGTACTCGTCCTGCTCGCCAACGTTTGCGCTGTCGGTGAGGTCGTATATGAATACTAGACCTTAAGAATGGGGTATCGATCTACGGCCAGGGAAATAACGTGAACTAGTACCCAAGTTATGGGACTTTTCTCGACTTTTTCTCGTTTCTTTGCCTTTTCGCAGGCACCCGGCGAGACAGGGGCACCGAAAATGGCAGCGTGCTATCCACCAGAGCGGGGGGGGCGGCCTCAAGGCACCCAAGTATTTTTGCGTGCAGGGGTGTAACATGCGAACCCGGGGGCAGTACCGGGGAAAATATGAAATCGGTTCAAGCCGCCCTCTTCGGCACAGAAATCTACCCTGATAAAAGGAGGCCGTCTTGCCTGCGCTTTATAAAAAATTGTTCTATCGCTCCAAACTCGCGCTCATTGGATCCATGCTGGGCAAGCCCCAACCAAAGCCAGTAACCTTTGTCGGCCCGGGATCCGCTTCGCAGCTCGTCAAGGCCATCAGCCAGTTCGGCGTTCGGAAACTGCTGGTGGTGACAGATAAGCCGCTGCGTGAGCTGGGCATACTCGATGAGACCCTGGCAGCGTTGTCCGGCCAAGGGGTCGCGACCGCGGTATACGATGGCGTTCTTCCCGACCCCACCCAACAGGTGGTAGACGACGGTATAGCGATGCTGAAAAGCGAAGCCTGTGAGGCGGTACTGGCTTTCGGCGGCGGCTCATCCATCGACAGTGCCAAGGTTATCGCGCTGGCAAGTGCCAACAGTTGTTCGGCGGCAGACTGCATCGGGCCCAATAAATGCAAGTTGCCTGCGCTACCCTTCTTTGCCATCCCTACTACAGCGGGAACCGGCTCTGAAGGTACCTGTATAGCGGTCATATCCGACAATGAAACGCATGCCAAGGGTGGCGTTATAGATAACAGCATCATACCGCGGGCCGCGGCTCTGGATCCCGGCGTTATGCAGGGCCTGCCGGCACATATCACGGCGGCAACCGGCATGGATGCGCTAACCCACGCAATCGAATCCTATATAGGCACTTTCGGCAATGCCGAAACCGATTTCTATGGCCTGGCGTCCGCCAAGCTTATATTTGAAAACCTGTCGCGTGCCTGTGACAACGGTGACGACCTTGAAGCCCGGGAGGCGATGGCCCTGGCCTCCTATTATGGCGGTCTTGCCATTACCCAGGCACTGGTAGGCTACGTGCACGCGATCTCGCACAACCTCGGGGCACGCTATGGCGTGCCCCACGGACTGGGCAATGCGATGGTGCTGCCGCATGTGCTGGAACTGCTGAAGGAGGACGCCGCCCCAAGGATGGCAGAAATCGCGCTGCATGCGGGACTGGGCGAATCGACAGAATCAGAGTCCGCCCTGGCCCAAAAGCTGGTTGACCGGGTTTGGGAATTGAACCGCAAAATCGGTATCCCCGAGACTACCGACCTGATCAAGCCGGAAGATATCGACGAATTGGTCGACGTCTCCCTGTCTGAGGGCAGCGCTTATCCGACGCCCAGATTCTTCGACAAACATGAATGCCGTGGAATACTTGAACGACTCAGCGCTGCCTGAAGTCAACGGCAGACGGGTTACGCGCTGCCTCCAATCGACCGGACAGGACACAAACAGTGAGCACACAGGCTTCAGCAGCTTCACTAGACGCACGTTCATACCGTAATCACCGTATAGCCATCTGGTGTGGAACGCTGTTCACAATAGGACTTCCGCTGGGGTGGGGTGTGCTCGCTTCATTTCTGCTCCCGCCACTGTCGCCATCCGCCACGCCTCAGGAGGTTGCCGCCTTCGTCGCACAGGGAGGTGTAATGCAAAAGTTTGGGCTTATGATTGCGCTGGCGTGCGTGGGCGGATTGCTACCCATGTCAGCCGTACTGGGCGACCAGATGCGGCGCATGGAAGGGGCCCGACCAATATGGGCACAAACCCAGCTGACCTGCGCCACGCTCACCGTGTGGTTACTATCGGCTGCGCTGGTTTTTTTTGCCGCCGCGACATTCCGGGCCGACCGCGATCCGCAATTGATTCAATTGCTGCATGACCTGGGCTGGCTCACGTTCATTACCCCTGTGTCGATGATTGTCTTGTGGATGGGCGCGGTGGGAGCGGCAGTGCTTTCTGACCGCGGCGAACCGCCTGTCATGCCGCGCTGGGTCGGTTACCTGAGCTTCTGGGCCGCGCTGCTATCCGCGCCAGGTTTCGCCGCCATACTGTTCCACAGCGGCCCGTTTGCCTGGAGCGGTTTGCTTGCGCTCTGGATCCCGCTTGCCATTTTCCTGATCTGGTGGATCACGCTCACCGTGTACCTGCTGCGGGCTATCCGCGATGAGGCAAACGCCGCCGCCGCATGAGCCCTGTTCAAACCAGGACCCGGCCACTTCCGATCGAAAGCGGCATCTGGGTCGTCGTGTTCGGTGAGCTCAGCGTTTTCACGCTTTTTTTCTCGGTATTTTTATACTACCGAGCCCTGTCACCCGAACTCTTCCAGGCATCGAGCGCGACGCTTAGCCAGGGCCTGGGTGCACTGAATACCATAATCCTGCTCACAAGTTCGTGGTTTGTCGCCTCTGCGGTATCGGCTTTACAACAGGTCAGCGGGCGTGAACGGGCGCTGCGGTATTTTGTCTGCGCCTTTATGTGTGGCGCGGTCTTCGTACTGGTAAAAATCTTTGAGTACGGTAGCGCACTCGGAGACGGCGTGAACGTCCTGACCGACGAGTTCTTCATGTTCTACTTCATGCTGACCGGCATTCACCTCATGCACCTGCTGGTGGGGATGATCTTACTGGGCGCCACAGCCCTGCACCTGAGAGGGGCACTGGCCACAGGTAGCACCACCAGTGACACCCTGGTCGGATTCTCGAGTTGCTTCTGGCATATGCTAGACATCGTTTGGATCGTCCTGTTCCCACTACTGTACCTGCTGCAATGATGTGGTGGTGCCGGTGAATCCCTTCCTCGTAAGCTGGACGGTCCTGGTTCTCGCCACCTTGCTATCCTGGTGGCTGGAAGCAATGGCTGACGGCACCCTGGTGGGCACGGCGGTATTACTGGTTGCCTTCTTCAAGGCCCGTATGGTGCTTATGGTATTCATGGATATTCGCGCTGCACCACAGTCAATACGCTGGGTTTGTGAAGCCTGGGTACTGCTCGCCTACACCGCGCTGCTGGCAACCTACTGGCTCACCCCCTATTTCCATGCCATGTGAACCGACCTGAGCACCCGGGTGTCTGGCGTTCTGGCTTATAATGGGATCGACTAAGATTTCTGGAGCGACCATCCGCCATGATTGACCTGAGAAGCGATACGGTAACCCGCCCCACTCCCGACATGCTCGCGGCCATGATGGCCGCGCCCACGGGAGATGACGTTCTCGGGGATGATCCGACCGTCAACCTGCTACAGGAGCAGGCGGCAGAACTCTTCGGCATGGAAGCGGCCCTGTTCTGCCCCAGCGGAACCATGACCAACCAGATCGCCATCAACCTGCATACCCGGCCGGGTGACGAAGTGATCTGCCACTCACAGGCACACATTTATGTGTACGAAGGCGCCGGCATCATGGCCAACTCCGGCGCCTCGGTGAGACTTCTGGGGACACCGGATGGGCTGATGGACGCAAGTGAGGTGGAGGATGCAATCAACCCTGACGACCCCCATGCGGCACGCACCAGTCTGGTGGCGCTGGAAAACACCAGTAACCGTTGCGGCGGAAGCTGTCTGGATTTTTCTACTATCAAGTCCATCGGGGACGTGGCAAGACGACACAAGCTGGGTTTTCACCTGGACGGTGCCCGCCTGTTCAACGCGCTGGCCGAAACCGAACAAACCACCCGGGACTATGGCGCCGCATTTGATTCTATTTCGGTGTGCCTGAGCAAGGGCCTGGGCTGCCCGGTCGGATCACTGCTATTGGGGGGTCGGGACTTTATGCACGAGGCCAGGCGCGTGCGTAAACGGTTTGGTGGAGGCTGGCGGCAGGCAGGCTTTCTTGCCGCCGCAGGTCTGTACGCACTGGACAATCATGTAGAGCGCCTCAGCGAGGATCACGCCAAGGCAAGGCAACTCGGTAAAACCCTACAGGAGCAGCCGTATGTGGCAACCGTGGCGCCGGTCCAGACCAATGTCGTGGTCTTCAATATGACAGATCCAGGTCGTGAAACCGCGTTCATCGATACCCTGCTGGAGCGGGGTGTGCATGCCATCAGCCTGGGCCAGGGCAAATTGCGCATGGTGACTCACCTCGATGTGAGCATGCAGGACATCGATCAGGCCTGCGAAATTCTGACGGATTTGCAGGCTGAGCGGTGGTAAGTCTAGGGGGCCTCAGGTTTTGCCAGTGCCGCCTGCAGCTGTTTGAGCGCCTCAACCTGTTCGGGGGGTAGCGCTACAGGCTCACAGCGCGGGTCTGTATTCTGAATTCCCTTGATCATAGTTGGCGTTAGTGGAATGGGGTCGCACCCATTACCCTGTTCGCAGACCATATCCCGCCCTGGATTTGCCTTCACATGGCAGGCAAAGCAGTTTCCGCCAAATTGGTTAACAATATCGGTGGTACCGCGCTTGGCGATTTTGGTCCCCTGATCTGACACCTGGAGTTCGATGAACTCCCAGTCCTTGGTCACGGGGCTGAACCCCTCCTCGCGCTTCACCATCACTTCGGTAGGCACCAGCTGGATAACAGATCCCTCGGGGTATTTGCCGGTACCGGCATTCGATACGGCCAGGGTTCCATCCAGGTTACCCTGCAAGTTGCTGACAAAAAACTCCCGCACCGGGGTCATATCCCTGATACAGCCGAAGGTCTTGTCGTCAATAGTTGTATCCGCTGCCCAGGAACCGCTACTGATGGAGCAGAGCATTGCCAGCAAACCAAATCCTGTGACTGAACGCATTATTGCTTACCCTTAAGGTGGTGGGACATCAATGTAGGGCCGGACGAGAGCGTCCATCCGGCGCATGGTGAAGAGCTAAACATAGTCTATCCGCGCTACAAGCGCCATCAAGGCGACCTCAGTGCTGATCATTCGACTGGCCAACCACCACCCAGGGCGGCATACAGTCGGACGATGGCATTGAAATACAGCTGCAGTGTCTGGGACTGCTCCAATTGCGCGTTAAAGAGGGTCCGCTCGCTGTCCAGGACCTCCAGGTAGTCGACCACCCCGCCATCGTAACGTGCCCGGGACAGCATCGCCGCACTCTGGGCCGCTTTGGCGCGCCGGGTTTGCGCCTGCGTCTCATCGTAGTAGGTGCGCACTGCCACTAATGCGTCTTCCACCTCACGAAATGCCTGTTGCAGGGTACTCTCGTAGGACAGCATGGCCTGCTCGGCCCGCTCACGTGCCGCCTCAGCCTGCGCTTTCAGTTGACCCGAATTAAAAATCGGGGCAAACAGGTTTGCGCCGAAGCCCCAGGTATCCGCCCGGTCGGAGTTGAGGTCCGACAGATCAGTGCTCTCCACCCCATAACTGCCGGTGAGGGATATCGACGGATAACGCAGCGCCTCGGCAACACCCACGGTGGCCGTCGCAGCCATCAGCTCGGCTTCAGCCTGCACAACATCGGGCCGGCGCTGCAGCAGCTCGGAAGGCAGGCCTGTTGGCACCGCGGGAGGGAAAGTCTGGCTGGCCAGCGAGTCACCGCGGGCAACGGGGCCAGGATTACGGCCCAACAGGATGCGAAGGGCATTCTCGGTCTGGACGATCTGGCGTTGGAATGCCGCAATAGCCGTCTCCGCCACGGCAACCTCGATCTGTGCCTGGTAAATATCCAGCTCCGGCACCGTACCCTTGTCAAACCGCGCCTGGATTATCTCCAGGCTGTCCAGACGTGTCTTCAGGGTGTCCTCAGCCACGACCAGGCGGTTGTCCAGGTCCCGCAATAGCAAATAGGTGTTCGCGACCTGGCTGACCAGACTGATCGTTACAGTGCGATACGCGGATTCGCTGGCGAGCAGCCTGGCCCGGGCAGCCTCGGTTGCGCGGCTATACTGCCCCCACAGGTCCACCTGGTAACTGAGTTCGCCGCCTATACTGAAACGATCGTCGGCGTCGGCGCCTGGAAAGAGCTCGCGGCTTTGTTTTTCGCGCCCGAAGAATCCCCCCAGGTTGAGGAAAGGGAACTGATCCGCCCGCACAGATGTCACTGCATAGCGCGACTCCTCGATTCTGGACAAGGCGATTCCCAGATCCTTGTTTTCTGCCAGGGCAGCGCTAATCAAGTACTGCAATTGCGCATCCTGGAACAGCTCCCACCAGTCAAGGTTGGCAACAGACCGACCGGCGGCAGGATCAGAGATAAACGCGGGCGGCACGTCCAGCTCCGGCCGCTCGTAATCCGGCGTCAATGTGCAGGACACCAACAGCGGCGCAAGCGCGACCAGCGCCAGCAGACGGAACATATCAGGCATCCCCCGGTGGTTCGGATGCGTTCCCGGCACTCGCAGCCGGAGCGGGCTTGCCCCGGGCGATGTAGCGCTCCACCATGACATACAGCGCTGGCACCACAAGCACTCCGACGACCGTCGCGACCAACATACCGCTGAATACGGTCATACCCATCACCTTGCGGGCCTCGGCCCCGGCGCCGCTGGCCACAAGCAGCGGAAGTACGCCAAGGATGAACGAAAAGGCCGTCATCAGAATCGGGCGAAAACGCAACCGGGCCGCTTCCATGGCGGCTTCTACCGGGTCCTTGCCCTTTTCTGATTCGACCTTGGCAAACTCGACGATAAGAATCGCATTTTTCGCCGCCAGCCCGATCAGCATGACCAGGCCAATCTGGGCAAACACATTATTGACATAGCTTTCGCTAAACAGGCGCGCGAGAAACAGGCCGGCTATGGCGCCGAAGACGGCTATCGGGGTACCCGCCAACACGGAAATCGGCAGCGACCAGCTTTCATACTGTGCCGCGAGGATGAGAAAGACGAAGACCAGTGCCATGAGGAATACCAGGGCACCCGTGCCGGCCGCGGCTTTTTCCTGGTAGGACATGTCCGCCCAGGCAAGGGCCATACCGCTGGGCAGGGTGTCCGCCGCAACCTCCTCCAGGGCAGTCAGGGCCTGTGCCGAGCTGTATCCGGGTGCCGCCTGACCGGTGATTTTGGCCGACCTGAACAGGTTAAAACGATTGGTGAATTCAGGACCGGTGGAGCGAGAAGTCTCCACCAGCGTCGATAGCGGCACCGATTCGCCCGTCATACTGCGAACGTAAAACATGTTTATCCCGTCAACCGTTGCCCGATACTCCGGCTCTGCCTGCACATAAACCTTGTAGAGTCTGCCAAAGCGGTTGAAGTCATTGACGTAGGCGCCGCCGAGGAAGGCGCCCACGGCAGTATTAACGTCCCCCAGTGGGACACCGAGTTTAAGCGCTTTGCCATCGTCTATATCGAGAAAAATCTGCGGCGAACTCGGCCTGAACAGGGTCAGCGCGTTGCTAACTTCGGGACGCTGGTTGGCGGCCTCGATAAACCCCGCAGCCTGCTGATACAGATACTCCGGGCTGTTCCCCCCCCTGTCCTGCAACATCGCCGTAAAGCCGGACCCGGTTCCCAGGCCGGGAATGGCTGGTGGACCAAACGCGAAAGCAGAGCCCTCCTTGATTCGAGCGGCGAAGTCGGCGTTCAGGCGACGTACTATCTCGGCGGCATGGTCCTCCGGATCCGGGCGCTCATCCCAGTCCTTGAGCTGAACAAAGGCCATTCCCGCGTTGGACTGAAGGGTGCCGGACAAAATACTGTAACCGGCCACCACGCTGGCATTCTGTACGGCGTCATACTCGGAAATGATATCCTCGATTTGCGAGACAACCACATCGGTGCGTTGCAGGGAGCTGCTGTCGGGCATGATCAGCCCCACCATGATATAAGCCTGGTCTTCCTCCGGCACAAATCCTGCCGGCACGATGCGGAACAACAGCACGATACCTGCCACCAGGACCACCAGCAAAACAGCCGCACGGCTGATCTTGTGTGTGAAGTACCCGGTCAACACCATGAACTTCTTTGTGGCGATATCAAACCAGTGGTTGAACCAACTGAAGAACTTGTCGAACACGCTCTTGTCTTCACCAGGTGGCTTCAACAGGGACGCCGCCAACGCGGGGCTGAGAGTCAGTGCATTAATTGAGGAAATTGCCACCGAGATCGCGATGGTGATCGCAAACTGCTGGTAAAGCCTGCCGGTGATACCCCCCATCACCGCAACCGGCACGAATACCGCTATCAAGGCCAGTGATGTGGCTACGATCGGCCCCGACACCTCTCGCATCGCCTCTATGGTCGCCTCGTCCGCCGACATGCCCTTCTCCATCTTCGCCGTGACGGCCTCGACAACAACGATGGCATCATCGACAACGATACCGATCGCCAGCACCAGGCCGAGAAGGGACAGGGTGTTTATGGTGAAGCCCAGCAGCGGGAATATCGCAAACGCCCCGATCAGTGAGACAGGTACCGTAAGCGTCGGAATCAGCGTGGCGCGCGCATTTTGCAGGAATATATAGACCACCAGTATCACCAGGCCTACGGCCTGGAACAGGGTGATCACGATTTCCCTGATACCCGCGGTGATCGGCTTGGTCGTGTCCAGTGACACGACGTATTCTATGTCGTCGGGAAAATCCCTGGCTATGGTATCAAGGGCCTGAAAGACCTGCTCAGCGACATCCAGGCCGTTGGCATCAGGCAGCTGATAAACCTGCACCAGGGCCGATGGCTGACCGTCCAGGCGCACCTTGTAAAGGTAGTTCTGGCTACCCAGCTCGATGCGGGCAACATCGCGCAGCAGCACCTGGGAACCGTCCGGGTCCGCGCGCACCACCACGTTGCCAAACTCCTCCGGCGTTTCAAATCGTCCACCGGTATTGACCGTGTAAGTGAACTCGGTACCCGGTGGCGCGGGCTCACCCCCGATCTGTCCAGCCGGGACAAGCACGTTCTGCTGCTGGATGGCCGAGGTAATGTCCGACACTGTCAGGTTAAGCTTGGCCAGTTGATCGGGCCTGATCCAGATACGCATGGCGTACTCGGTTACACTGCCGCCCAGCACTTCGGCCAGGCCGACCCCGCGAATCCGCGCCAATTCATCGACCAGGTTGATCGTTGCATAGTTGGTTAAAAAGCTCTCATCATAGGTGCCATTGGGGGAGACGAGAGAAACCAGCAGTAGCGGAAAGGACAGCTTCTTCTTGACCGTTACGCCCAGCCTTTTCACCTCTTCGGGCAGCGAGGCCTGTGCTTCAGAGACCCGGTTCTGGGTCAGTACATTGGCCATATCCAGGTCTGTTCCAACCTCGAATGACACATCCAGGGACATCCGGCCATCGCTGGAGTTGGTTGAGGTCATGTAGATCATGTCTTCTACGCCGTTGACCTTCTGCTCTATAGGTGTCGCTACCGACTGCTCTACATTGACCGCATTGGCACCGGTATAGGTGCCGGATACCGACACCATTGGGGGGGTAATCTCGGGGTACTGGGCAACGGGAAGGCCACTCAGTGCCACCAGGCCGAGAATCACAATGATAATCGCGATGACCATCGCGACTATCGGGCGTCTGACGAAAAATTCAGCCACGATTCAGTCCTTTGCGTCGCTGCCGGCGTTTGCGATATCCTCGAAATCCACGAGATTCGCCTCCACCATCATGCCTTCCCTCAACCTGAGGAGACCCTCCACCGCGACCTTCTCACCCGCCGCCAGCCCGGATTCGATTACCACCATGGGCCCCACCTGAGGGCCCAGCTCCACAGCGGTGAGCTTTACGGCGCCATCATCACCCACCACAAATACCCGGAAGGTCCCCTGCAGCTCCGATATTGCGCGCTGCGGTATCAACAGGGCGTCCTTGAGTACGTCTATCACTATTCTCACTCGCGCGAATTGCCCGGCAATTACGATCACGTCCGGGTTGGGAAAGTCCGCCTCGAGCATGAAAGTTCCCGTCTGGGGGTTCATTGCAGCATCGGCAGCGACCACCTTTCCAAGATGGTCGTGAAGGGATCCGTCAGCCAGAATGAGCTCGACGCTGTTTCTGGTCTCCTCCCCGGCTGATTTCTCACCCTGCTGGTTGCGCCGCGCGGACAATTCGCGACTGAGGCGCAGATATTCCCGCTCATTAATGGAAAACCGCACCCGGATGGGGTCGGTCAGGGAGACGTAGTTCAAAACCACAGGATTCGGAGGTGCGCCGACAAACTCACCGACCTCCGCTTGCGAAATGCCTATATAGCCATCGATGGGGGAATGAATACTGGCGTAGCCCAGCTCAATATTTGCCAGTTCCAGCTGTGCTTCGGAGGCCTTCACAGAGCCTAAATAAGCGTCGCGCTGCGCGACCGCGGCATCCAGGTCCTGCTGACTGACTGCCTTCATTTCGGCCAGCGGTCGAATACGCGCCAGGTCTGCCCTGGACTTGGCCAGCATGGTACGGGACTCCGCAAGCCGACCTTCCGCCTCCACCACCTTGGCGAGAAACGGGCGCGCGTCAATGGTATACAGCAGTTGGCCTTCCTCTACTTTCCCGCCCTCCCGGAAGTTTTTACTCTCCAGGAAACCCTCGACCCGCGCTCGAATAGGGATATCCGTTGAGCCGCGCGTCTGGCCGACAAACTCCTGCGTAATGCGTGTATCGCGTTGCTCAACCTCGACCACACCGATACTCATCACCGCGGCAGGGGCCTGCTCATCGGCGCTGCACCCGACCAGTATCACTGCGCCTGCCAACAAGACGCCGGTAAACCAAGACGAATTATTGCGAGGTTTGTATACCATAAAGCCGCTTACCCTTATTCAACAGTGACTGAGCATGCGTCAGCGCCACTTCCAATTCAAGCCATGCTAGCAAATGAATGCCTGATATCTCCAGAGGTACTGTTGCTAGCCCGGCCTGCAGCCAGTGCTTAATGGCCCAGGGCTATCGCGGTCCCGGCGCTCAGCATGACAACGCCCGGCAGTCGCGACACCCACGGGCCGGCGGGGAGCAGACGTTCGGCGAGGATAAAAACGCTCAACAGGGCCATGGTGGTCACGCTCATCGCGCCACCGACAAACATGAGAAGCATAAGCATCCAGCAGCACCCCAGGCAGTATAGACCGTGCTGCGCGCCC
>Ga0316197_10000990_pt1 | contig 20190 bp, 20 predicted proteins | sample OudBiesiAoxic_MG_FD_204939 | JGI IMG/M metagenome (GOLD analysis project Ga0316197, IMG submission 204939) | Coastal sediment microbial communities from Oude Bieten Haven, Netherlands - site A oxic | ecosystem: Environmental > Aquatic > Marine > Coastal > Sediment | place: Netherlands... | reverse complement strand
CTCCTGCACCAGGACCGGCACCCGCACCAGGACCGGCACCCGCACCAGAACCGCCTTTGGCCAGCATGAAAAGATGATCACTGTCCCATTGGGCTTTATCGGAACACCAGGCCGGATCCGATAGCACGACAATTGCCAAGGTAATTGTAATAACCATACTGATCTTTTTTACCATTTTTTTCTCCTTTCAGTTGAATTTTCCGGCAATGGAATCATTTTGACTTCAATTGTGAATAATGGGGACTTATTAAAGCGGTCTAACCTATTCCGTTACTCCCCCTTTTACTTTTATCTTAAATCGTTAACGGGTCTGGAAGAGAATGGTTACAGTTTTTTTTCATTATTATTGATAATCGTTAGAGAATAACAGGGTGAAGTACCTAAAATGAGTGGTTTTCAACATCTCTTACTGAAAGTTAATTTTTCTTCAATGACCGCATTGATAAAAAAAATGTAACCTCTATGCAAAATTCGCGTTATAATAACAGGGTGGAAAATTTCAGGAATTTTTATATTCGAAACAAAGGCCGGCTTTTTGGCTACTTTTTGCGGATGACCGGTGATTATCACCTGTCGGCGGATCTTATGCAGGATAGCTTTACCCGGTATTTTGAGCGGTACAAAGACAAAGATGCGAGTATATCATTGCTCTTTACCATTGGCCGGAATCTGCTGTTTGACAATTTTCGTCGAAAAGACACCCATAAATCCTATGAAGAAGGAAGACATGGCCTCGGCTGTGATCAGGAACAAGCCTTTTTGGTGCGTGAGGAGTATCGCCGGGTCCTTTCCGCCATGCAAAGGCTCGATAAGGGTGAACGGGAGATGTTAACCCTTGCCGTTAGCAGCAATTTATCATACCGGGAAATCGCTGAAATAACCGGAACCAGCGAGTCAAACGTAAAGGTTAAAATCCACCGTTCGCGGTTGAAAATCAGAAAATTTATTAGTACAGGTGAAATATGAAAGACGATTTAATCAGTCTGTTCATCGACAATGAGATGAACCTTGACAACAAAATAGAGTTCGTGGAAACCGTCCATGAAAATAAGTCTTTTACAGATGACGCCATCAGCCTGCTGCAACAGGAAAAAATGTTGACAGCCGAATGGGCCACTCGCGTGCCGATAGTACAAATCAAAACAGCACGAAACGTTTTTCCTCGATTGCTACGGCCTATTGCGGCATTTTCGATGGCCCTTGCAGTTTTTGCGGTCGTTTTGTTTTGGTATGATTGGCCTGGGAACAAATTTAATACGGATTCCGTTGTCGGATACGGCATCGAAAAGAAAGTGCCTCACCGATTCGTTATTTACCGCCCCGATGCCCGTCAGGCCGAAATCATCGGTACGTTTACCGATTGGCGACCGGCCACCATGGAAAAGCTCAGTTCAAGCGGATACTGGACGATTACACTCAATTTGCCTGAAGGAGAGCATCGTTACAGTTACCTGGTTGAAGATGGGCAACAGATTGCCGATCCAACCGTCTTGTCCCGCGAAAGAGACGATTTCGGCGGAGAAAACTCAATCATCGAGGTAAAAAGTGCGATATGAAAAAATCGATATTGATATTCGTCGCTGTATATATCGGCTTGAGCGGGTGTGCACCAATGCATTATACCCGGGACGACTTCGATTTCGTGACGCTGTATCTTCGGTTACCGGGTGCGATTAACGTTCAATTCGCATCCTCTGACGATCACTATCAGATCCATGATACTCAAAAAAATGCCATGGGTGTGTGGGAAATAAGCGTGCCTCATCAACCTGAATTTAGATACTTTTATATTGTTGACGGATCGGCCTACCTTCCCGACTGCCGGTTTAAAGAACGGGATGATTTTGGAAAGCAAAATTGCATCTACCTTCCGTGACCTGTAACCTTTTTTATTGCCGTTCGTTACACCAACAGGTAACCCAGCGGAGGAAACAATGAAAAAAATCGCTATAATCATATATTTAAGTATGTTTTTTACCACCGTGGCTTTCAGTGACGATGTCCCTAGTGACTTTCCGGACACATGGTCAAATGCGCTTAAGGTCGGCATCGAAAATATGGTAGATGCAGGTATAGAAACCAATGACGCCATAACAATGACCCGCTCCATGATTCAGGCACGATACGAAGAAAAATTAATTTTAATGGCCCAAGATATCGTGGTCGATGCACACAGGCAAGAACTGCCCGTCGAACCAATTATGAGTAAGGCCTTTGAAGGTATCTCCAAAAATATTTCTCCCCCACTGGTCGTAAAGGCCATGAAACGTGTCGCTTCCCGTAACGCGTATGCCTTCACGCAGGCCCGGCATCTGGCGCACCAAAAAACAGAAATCAGTCGTCTGGGACAAATCCTGGCGACGGGAGTCACGGCTGGTTTGAAGCATCGCGATGTGGAAATACTCGTTAACCGACTTCAGGATAAATCGAGCCAGATGGAACCAACCACAAGGTATGCGCTGGCATCGGAAGCCTTTCTGACCGCACGGGATATGGCGCGCCAGGGCGTGTCTTCCAAAACGGCTGCCGAAGTGGTCAATCAGGCCCTACAACAAGGATTCACTGTTAATGAAATGAAATCCATGCATCATGCTTTCATGTCACAGGCTTCCCGTAGTTCCGTTGAACATCTGGCCAAAAACTTCTCAAGGGCGATTCAGCAGGGGGAAAACCCTCAAAATGCGGCAGGTATGGGCAAATCTGGCCGGGAGGGTGTTTCCGGCGGGATGAGCGGCCATGGTTCCGAAGGGGGCCCCGGTGGCTCGGGGTCAGGTGGAGGATCCGGAGATGGAAGCGGTTCCGGCGGCTCAGGGTCAGGTGGCGGGTCCGGGAGTGGGAGCGGTTCCGGTGGAGGCAGCGGTTCCGGCGGCTCAGGGTCAGGTGGCGGGTCCGGGAGTGGGAGCGGTTCCGGTGGAGGCAGCGGTTCCGGTGGCTCGGGATCAGGTGGCGGGTCCGGGAGTGGAAGCGGTTCCGGTGGCTCGGGATCAGGTGGCGGGTCCGGGAGTGGGAGCGGCAGTTCAGGAGGTGGTGCCGGTGGAGGAAGTGGTTCAGGCGGAACCGGGGGCGGCGGCGGCACCGGTGGAGGAACGTAATATTAAGATAAGGGTTGCTGTCAGATTAGATCGTGGTCATTACAAAAACATAGCTTAACATCAGATCAATTGAGTTTTCAAAACTGAAATTCTACCAGAGCGACTCCACATCATCAATGGTGTATCTTATTTTTTTGACTACTTTGAGCATGCGTGTAAATGTCATGGCCAAACCAATGTTCCTTGCCAATACGGACAGCGAATCCACATCCCTTTCAGAAATGTCCCATACATCATGGTGATATAGCCTCAAGTCGCCAATAACTTTATCATAAAATTTGATTGGAATGGAAACGATGGCCCCGATGCCTTCTTTTCGGGCATCATCAGGATATTGCAAACAATCGGTTTTATTGATGTCTCGAATGACTACGGGCTCACCTTTTATGGTTGCCCCAATACTTTTATCATTTATTATCGGACCCTTATGTACATACGCCATGCTCAATCCAAAGCTTGCCAATACTTCCAGCTCTTCTGCTTCTGGATTTATCGCAAAAATCGTACACCCCTTCATTTCAAGTGTTGCAACCAGCAGCTGCGCCAGATGATTGGCCATAATTTCCAGGTTGTCCGATTGGGCCATGGCTTTGAAGACGACTTTAAAAAGGTCAATATCTATTTTTTCTTCGGCAGGCATGAAATTCCTCCTTTGCTGGCAAACCCGGTTTAAATTCATTGGATGGCGATTATATCCTCACAATCAAATACCCTTATCTTTGGCAAGCGCAAACAGCTTCTAAGACACAATACAAACGGTTAAATCTTTAAGGTTCATTATCACTTTATTCGAAGTACTCCCTGAAAAAAAACGGGTTACCCGTGCATGCTTTCGATTTAGAACAATGATGTCAAAATTGTCACTTGCTGCCAGATCCATAATTTCAGTGGCGATATCCTTTTTTCTAGGTCTAAAAATACAGTCCACCCTATTTTCTGAGAATCCAACCTCAATGAGCTTATCTTTAACCTTATAAAGCACCACCTTATTTTTCTTAATATTTTGCAAAAGATAGTTAAGATTTCCTTTGAGTTTACCCGTAACGAAAGTACCATCGGTCTCAATCTCAGGGATCGGGGTGTAGGCGTTAAATACGGTGACAGCAGTATTGCCTAGTTTCCCGAAGGTATTGATCACGAACTCCAGCGCTTTTTGATCGAGACGAGTGAAATTGTAGGGCAGCAATAGTTTTTGAGTATCCATTGGTTCCCCCCCTTAAGATTTATTGGCGTTTGAATGAGAATTGGATATTTACTTCGTGATCAGGGCAGGAGGTAACACAAAGACGGCACAAGTTTTATCGATCAAGGATAGAGAAGAATAGAAACTCGCTGGTCAAGAGTAAACAAGCAAAAACGATAATTACATACCGGCTGGGGATGAGTAACAATATGTTGTGCCGTAACTGACGCAGCGGCAATTCGCTGCCCACTCCCACTGACTAGATTCAAAATAGCAAATTCCCGCCGTATTGTCAAGCAGGTATTTGTTATCAAAAGGGATGAATATCGACAATTTACACACAGATGTTTGATACAAATGACGGGTAGGTATTTTGATATTCTCGGGGGAATAATGATTGCCACAGTCCACGGCATTGTTGCCTTATCAAGGCCGAAGGCGACAACCCATAATGAAGTGACGAATAATTCTCACTGTATGGCATTATCACTTCGGAAAGTCAACACCCTTCGGCTAAAGCCGAAGGCTTGGGGTCCAAGGATCCAAGGGTTCGAGGGGTCAAGTGAAAAGACCATCCAAGCCTTTCCTTGAATCCTTGAATCCTTGTGGCAGCATCAACAAATAAACTAAAGTCTTAACCTAAAGGCGAGGGTTTTTCTCCTATTCCCCGAATGGGACAATAATTAATCGTCGTGGTGTGTAAACCTTTGATGTGTTGTGACGTCTAAATAGACAAGAACGCATAAAAAGGAGGCATCACCATGAAAACCTTACTGATTAAAATTACATTGATCTCAGCTGTTTTAGTATGTCTGTTGGCTAGCGTGAGCTGGGCCCAGCATGGGTCAAGGCACCGCCGAGTGCGTCAGAGCGAACATTTCGATCGCGGTGAAAGCCATCGTCCTTCACGGATACACTATCAAGCCAGCCGCCCTAATCATAGATCGATGCAACATCATCGTCGAGACTATCATCGCGGGGTGAGGCATCACCGTCCCCGACACCATGGACAACGCCATATCGTACACCATCGTCGACCAATACACCAGCATAATCATTATTATAGTGGAGGTCCCTGGTGCAGCGGGTTTCATTTCGGCGGTTATGTTACTGATCCTGGCTATTATTTTTCCTTCGGTGTCGGCGATAGGTGGTAATCCTTTTCAAATCAAGGATGATGGTGTTATAAGTATTGTTTTGAAGTGGTTTCAAAACCTTGGATCAGGTTAGAGGGCAAGGCGCCGGCCGACGAAAAAGTGCAGTCCGCCTCGGGCGGATGAGCATTTTGAGGAGGTCTGCAACACCGCCATCGGGCCTTAGACGGGGTTTTGAAACCGCTTCTAAAGATGATACACGCAACGAAGACGCTGTCGGCATCCGTTCACAAGGTGTGAAGATAACCGCTCAGAGGATCTCGTAGATGCCAAACCGGGTAGAAAATCTGGCGGAACAAATGGGGTTGGATGGTGAACGTTCGGTCGGAGATACAAAATCTGGCACACAGAAAATTGACGATGCTACTCTGGTCGCTGGTGCTCAACGTAAAGAGCGGTGGGCCTTGGAAACGCTTATTCGCCGCTACCAGGCCAAAGCTTTTGCGATTGCGTACCGCATGAGCGCTGGTGATCACGAACAGGCCCAGGACCTGACCCAGGAAGCATTTATAAAAGTGCTGTCCGGAATTAAACAATTCAATGGAAAATCGAGTTTTTACACTTGGTTCTATCGCATCGTGGTGAATACCTGCCTCGATGCGCGTCGCAGGGCACGACGCTGGCGACAAATATTTAAAGTTGGCGGCACACCCGCTCTGAATAGGTTAGCAACGGCCAAGGATTTGGAAGCCCATAGTGATCGTCACCCCAGCACCGATCCCATGGCCAATTTAACAGGTAAACAATTGAAGCAGGAAATCAAGGCCGCCTTAGCTCAATTAAGCGATCATCAGCGAATGGTGTTTACTTTGAAGGTGTTTGAAGGCTTCAGTATCGCTGAAATCGCCATCGCCATGAACACTGCAAACGGTACAGTCAAAAGTCATCTTTTCCGGGCCACCCGACACATGCGCAAGGTACTAGGCCATTGGAAAATTTCCTAAAAGGAGGTGATCAAATGTCAGCTTGCCCTCATTATCGCGAAACCCTCTGGCTGGATGTTTACAACGAACTGTCTCCCACGGCCTGTACTGAATGGAAAGCACATTTGGAGACCTGTGAAGGTTGCCGTAATGAAAAAATGCGCCTGTCGCAACTTATTGTGACCATGCAGGAGAACATGCAACCGCCTGAAGCAACCGCACTATCACCTGAAAATATCCTCCGCTCCATCGAGCCCGAAACGAAATCAATACCCCGTACCCGCTGGTGGCGGCAGCAGCTGTTCGGCCGTAGATTGAGACTGGTACCGGCCATGGCAACATTTGGTATAATTTTCTTGGTGGTAGGCATATGGAGCTATAAAACGTTCAACGCGCCATCTAACCAAACCGCAAGCAATTCCCATGAGGTTTCAGAACAGATCGTCACCGTAGATATCGAAATGTTGAAACATTTAGATCTGTTAAACGATATGGAGTCGGTCCAAAAATTGATCCAAGTTGTCGATAATTCGGAATTATTGCAACCCAGCCAAATTCATCGGGATAACACCCAGGGGAAAATACGCCATGAACACAATAAAGCGTATGTCTAAATCCAGGATTTGGTGTAGCCGGGTGGCATGCTTGATGATAGCAAGCCTCTTTTTTATAGCAGGCCGTTCGGTGGACGCCAGTACCTCAACCCAGGTTTTTACTAAACAAGTTTGGTCCTTTATTATTGACCAAACGCCGGCTTCCCCGGAAAAACTAGATTGGGCCATCGCTCAGCGAAAAAGGGAGCGCGGCAGCCTGTCCCCGGAAGAGAAAAATCGTGTTCGCCAATGGAAGCAGATGTCGCCCGAAGAACGGCAACGTTACCAGGAGCGCTATCAGCGATGGAAACAGATGTCACCCCAGGAACGTAAACGTTACCAGCAGGGGCATCAGCAGTGGAACCAGCTCTCACCGAAGGAGCGCAAGCAAATCCAAAGAAAGCTGGAGCGGTGGGACAAACTCTCGCCCCAAGAACGCGAATCAATCCGGCGCTGGTTTAAAAACTAACGGCATGGATGCGTCAGTCAATTCCTCCTCAAAGCCCCTTTTGATTTAGACCTAGCAGTTGACGGGTTCCTGTAAACGTTGTCCTCAATTGAGGGCAAAATTTCTGAATTGGAAACGTCACAAGGCGCCCATCTTTAAAAAAAATCAATAGATGGGCACTATTTAGCAACTGTCAGGATAATCTTACCGATATGTTTGTTGCTCTCCATTAGTCTGTGCGCTTCAACAGCATCTTCAAGGGGAAAGCGGGCAGCGATGAGGGGTTTGATTTTTCCATTGTCAATCAATGGCCAAATTTGGGTACGCAATTTTTCCGCGATAGCGGCTTTGGCTTCAGCATTTTGGGGGCGGAGCGTAGATCCGGTGATGATCAATCGTTTAAGCAATATCTGCATCATATCAATTTTAACTTGAGCCCCTTTTAAAAATGAAATACTCACAATGCGACCGTCCATGGCCGCCAGCTCCAGGTTGCGGGCTACATAATCACCGCCCACCATGTCCAGAATCACATCGACGCCCTGACCATCAGTAGCTTCCCTAAGCTCCTCGACATAATCCTGTTCATGATAATTGACTGCGATTTCAGCGCCAAGGTGTTGACAGACTGCACATTTTTCTGCGCTGCCGGCAGTCGTAAATACCCTAGACCCCAGGGATTTGGACATCTGAATAGCCGTTGTGCCAATCCCACTACCGCCACCGTGTACCAGAAAACTTTCACCAGGCTTAAGCCCCGCGCGATCGAATACATTGGCCCAGACGGTAAAAAAGGTCTCCGGGAGCGCCGCTGCCTCTTCAATGGACAATTCCGCTGGTACCGGCAGACACTGACCGGCAGGTAAGGCTACGTATTCAGCATAACCACCGCCGTTTGTAAGCGCACACACCCGGTCCGAAACCGACCAGCCCAACACGTCCTTGCCGGTTGCCACGACTTCCCCGGCTACCTCAAGTCCCAGAATCGAAGACGCACCTGGTGGAGGTGGGTACAGCCCTTGGCGTTGCATTACATCCGGCCGGTTCACTCCGGCGGCGTGTATCTTGATTAACACTTCATCTTTTTCAGGGTCCGGACGTTTGCCTTCTTTTATTATCATCACTTCCGGTCCACCCTTTTCTGAAATGTCAATATACTTCATTATAAAGTGTTCCTTTACAGCAACGCGCCAAATTAGAAAAAGCTTATCTCTTTAAACAACCAAAGAAGGCTCTGGTAAGGCCAAAGCCCACAGTACGAATCACTATTATCTGCTACCGTTTAGAGCCACATTACCATTTAATCTTCGTGGATTACAACCCCGTTTGTAGAAATGTGAAATGAACAATTTTTAAAAGTCTGCCCACCTGTAGAAGAGTTGACCTCGACCCTTCCATTGCTAAACCGATCCGGCACCGTTTAACATGTTTCATCATATTATCGCTAATCGCAAAATTAGGATAAGATTTGCACTCATACGTACTCATGGTATATGTACTAAGTTATCGATTTTGGGCCATTTTGGGATTAATTGGCCGACTTGACAATACGACCTTAATTCGTATTTTATTCTTTATTAATGGAATTTGTTATCCTTTTTTCGATGGGAATTAAGGCACGTGAGTGCCCTGGAATACATATATAGGATGGTACTGTTGAAGACGTGGCTTGATAGATGGGTTTTATTGGCGGGGATATCATTCCTGCTGGTTGGGGGAGGCTGTCTCAAAATCCCTGGGGACTATCGGACTATTGGTCCGCACGCAGAGCTTGAGGCGCCACTATTACCAGTCGACAGCTGCCACCCAGGGGTGCTGTCTCACGAAAATATATCCAATCCAGTACCGGTGGCCACCCTTGACGGCGACGGGTTCACACTGGCCAGCTGGAATTTCCAAAAAGGCCGCCAACCCGGATGGCCCGTTGACCTGAATCAGTTGATCGGTTACGCAGATATCGTTTTGTTGCAGGAGGCCCGGCTGTCTGTCGAACTGTCGCGAGTGCTGGCACAAAAGAGCCAAAGATGGGACTTGGCTCCAGCGTTTATCTACCGGGACGACCCCATTGGGGTGCTAACTGCGGCCCAGGCAACGCCTCTCAACCGCTGCATTGTGCGAACCCGAGAACCTCTGTTGCAAGTTCCCAAAAGTATGCTGATGACGCGCTACGCCTTCAACGGCGGCGTGTCGAGCCTGGTGGTGGTGAATCTCCACGGAATCAACTTTACACTGGGAACTGCCAGTTACCGCAACCTGTGGCAGATATTGACAACGGTTCTGACGCCTCATTCCGGACCCCTGATTGTGGCCGGCGATTTCAATACCTGGAGCGATATGCGCCTGGCGATCGTTGAGGACGCCTTGACACCCTTAGGAATGGCGTCCATAAAGTTTCCCAAAGGTAAGCGCAGTATGTTCCGGGGGCATGCTGTCGATCACGTTTACTACCGCGGTTTAACCCCGCTTACCATAACGGTTCCCCAAGTGGAATCTTCGGATCACCACCCGCTGTTGGTGCGATTTAAATTGACCTAAGCACCGTGACGACGATGAATATTGTGCCCGATATCCTCCGGGCAGGGCTCCCCGGAACCCTGCTGAGTATGCTGATATTTTTATCGTCAGTTTGCGCCGAGGATCCCGTACAGGCTGAAATTGCTCACCTGTTGGGCTTTGTACGCAATTCGAAATGTGTGTTCATCCGCAACGGTCAAGCGTATGAGAGTCGGGATGCCGAAATCCACATTAAACGCAAATACAGGCATTTCAAGGATGATATCTCTTCAGCCGAAGATTTTATCGATTTGGCGGCCACCCGCAGCACATTATCCGGTCAGGTTTACACCGTCCGTTGCGGGGATCTGGAAATACCCAGCAGCACCTGGCTGCTGACCGAACTGGACGCTTTTCGTCGCCGCGTATCCAAAGAGAAAACCGGAGCTGGCGGGTGAACCCCTGTAATCTCTGGTTGTTAAGTAGAAGCGGTTTCAAAACCCCGTCTAAGGCCCGATGACGGTGTTGCAGGCCTCCTCAAAATGCTCATCCGCCTAAGGCGGACTGTGCTTTTTCGTCAGCCGGCGCCTTGCCCTCGAACCTGATCCAAGGGGTTGAAACCGCCTCTAAGCATTAAAGACGTTAACCTGTCGCACAGACTAGTGGGAGAAACCATGCACGTAATACAGCGGGGCATGCCTGCTCTCCGCCGGGGAAGGTAGAGACATGCCGACATATAGAATTTGCTTAACCGATCAAATTGCCAGTTTTCGTCTGGGGATTGCATTTTTACTTCTGCTAGCCCTGATGTTAGGCGGGTGCGCCACCCTGCCCGTACCACCACCCTCACTTCCGGTTTACGCCTTGCCTCCGACATCCGACGGAGATCTTCAGGCGGTTACCCACCAATATGCCGGCCTGCACTCTCCAGACCGCTCTGGCTTTTTGCTTCTCAATCGCAATGACGATGCCTTGAACTGGAGACTGGCGCTCATCGACCACGCGACCACTGCTATTGATTTGCAGTATTTTATCTGGCAGGGCGATTCAGCAGGGAGTCTGTTGTTCAAACGGCTCATGCTCGCTGCCGACCGCGGTGTACGGGTGCGGATGCTGGTGGATGATTTGGGATTTGCGACCCGGGACAAGATCATTGCGGCCATTTGCCAGCACCCCAATTTCGAAATCAAAATTTTTAACCCCGGGCGGGTGCGGGAAAGCACCCTGGGGGGGTTGGGTGAGTTTCTGATCTATTTCAAGGAACTCAACCGGCGCATGCACAACAAACTGTTCGTTGCGGACAACCAGCTGGCCATTGTCGGCGGGCGTAACATCGGTAACGAGTATTTCGGATTGAAGGCCAAATATAATTTCCGGGATATAGATGTACTTACCGTCGGTCCAGTGGTCAAAGAGATTTCCAGCGCCTTCGATCGGTATTGGAATGCTGAATCGGCCTATCCAGGGGGCGCCATGTCCACAAAAGTAACCCGTGAAGACTTGCGAAAATTGATGGTCCAGGTTACCGCCCAGCTTGAAAATGAAAAAAAAGACTTAAAGAGTTACGCCCTGGAGCCCCAATCGTGGAATCGCAGGTTGAGGCAACTGCCGGAGCAGCTCAAACCCGGAGAGGCTCACTTTGTTCAGGATCAACCCACCGTGGAAAATGGCGAGGAAATGCGTCTGGTACAAATGCTCGATCGCCTGGCAGCACCCAGCCACAATGAATTAATCATCCTGACGCCCTATCTGATTCCCGTAGGCGACTTTCTGAAGGATCTATCGCGACTCGAAAAGGAGGGCGTAGCGGTCAAAATTTTAACCGGTTCTCTTGGCTCAAACAACCACACCGTGACCCACAGCCATTACAGGAAATATCGCCGACGAATCCTTATGACCGGAGCTGAACTCTACGAATTCAAGCACGATCCATCCGCGGCGGTAATGGATCAAGCCGCCTTGCCACCGGTTGAATCCAAATTCATATCCCTACACGTAAAGGCGTTAGTGGGAGATCGCCAACGCTGTTTTGCCGGCTCCCTCAATCTCGACCCGCGGGCGATTGACATTAACACCGAGAACGGACTTTACATCCAATCCCGAGAGCTGTGTGGCGCAATGGCAACCGAATTTGACCGGTTGATGTCCGCAGACAATGCCTGGAGAGTCGGGCTGGATGAAAAAAATCGACTTTTCTGGGAATCCGGTGAGGCGCGCGTTACCCTCCAACCGGCCCGGGGGTTTGGGCAGCGCATCGCTGATTTCTTTTTCCGCCTATTGCCCATCGAAAGTCAATTATAGTAAAATATCCTAGTGCCCCCGGAGTAGCAGGCTTACCTGAAAAATTTCAGGGTCATCCGACTAAAACGTATTTTTTCAAATTTATCAGAGATCAGACACCTATGATGGTTGGAAAAAGGATTCAAGGGGTCGAAGAACCAAGAGATTGATAAAACCAAATTAAATGGAAATGCTATCAACAACCCATGCCGAGATGAATCGTTTGGATACACTTAATAGTATAATCGGCTGATATCCATCACTTGAACCTTTAAACCCTTGCCCCCTTAAACCTTTTCCAAATGGGACGTCGGTGGTGCTTTGGTTGCCAACGCGTCTATCAATAAAAGTAGGTTAAACCGGATGAACCTAATTTCATTTGCACCCACATGATAAGTCAAATTAACGACTTGTGCTGTTTAAGCCCACAAACGTACCGCCGTTTTTTTGACACAAAATCCGCATGAGCGTGGCAAATCGCTCCCCAGTGTTTCCCGGTCCAAATCTATCCTGCAGCAGCACCGGAAATCCTACCGCGTGGATCCGGACGCGTCTTGTACCGTCACGAGTGATCTTGTTCATTCTATCCACCCGATCGATAACCGACTGGATGGCGTTACCGCTAAATTCATCCCCAAAAACATACAGGCTTATTTTTTTATCCCTGGCATAAAACGTGTTGATTGCGGCGGTGATTCCTTCCACAGGGCTGCTATTGCTGAATGATCGCCAGACACTCAAATTGGAAATAATAGCCCGGCGACGTGCGGGGGTGTCGGGTATCCATTTTCCCCTGTATTGGGAAAACATGTAGGTACCCATGTCATTCATAATCTGGATACCCTTTACTTGGGGGTACACTTTAAGCGTCTCGGCCAATTTTTTCTGTACTAGGGCCCAGGCATTGCGTTGCATACTGCCGGAAGTGTCGATGATAAAAATGATATACTCGCTGTCCACCGGAATCCCGCCAACCGAGGGCTGGCCAACTTCGCGGGGTATTTTTTTGAGCAGTCGTTTCATCTCCTCGGTCAATTCCTGAAGAGCCCTGGCAAGCTTGCCTTCAATAATGTTTTGTACTTCGGCAAACTGTTTCGATGAAGCAAATTCTCCTGTTATGTCTGACAGGTCCCCCTGGAGACGGGCCAGTCTTTTTTTTTCCTGTGACAATTGTTCTTGTTTGGCGGTCAGGTCGCGATTAAGCACTGCAGTTTCGCCTCGGATTTCATGAAGCTCCTCTTCCAAACGTTGGACTTCCAGTTGCAGGTCGGCCCGAACTTCCTCAATGATCATGGGTTCGGCAAATTTGGAAAGTACAAACAACAGGATAATCGCACCAAAGGCGCAACAGATCACGTCCAGGAAGGAAAGGCTGAAGATTTCTATGTCACGTCTACGGTTTTTCATAACTGGTTTGGCTCAAGACAAATAACCTAATAAAAATTCGAAACCAAAAATGCTAAATCGAATTAGGGCCAATCCTTTGAAGGACAGAAAAACGATCCTCTCGTATTTTTAGCCAGTTTCCAGAACGCAACTGCGGCAGCCGGATCGCCTTCCATGGGATACAAAATAATATTAACCGGAACCTTCGATGGGAAAGCTTTAACCGCATCATTAAAGTGCCCGAGGCGTTTTTTCCCGGAAACTCGCTTGCCCCAGGGTTTTTTGGTCCCCATGGTCGGCAGGCTGTCGGTCAGCAGGAAAATATTATCGGGTGTCGGTTTCATGTCATGTACGGTTTTCAAGGCATTGATTAGACTGGTGCCTTTTTGCGGAATCAATTTATGCATGTGCTCAACAGTCTGATTCAGTTTATCCACATCTCCGGCATTCAACCAGCTTCCCTGGGTGCCGGTGATTAACGGCCCGGCCGTCTCATTAAATGTATATACTTGAAATTTACTGGTCGGCGGCAGCTGAGTGGTCAGCCAGTTGATAGTCGCCACCACCTGTTTCCATTTGGGGGATTTTAACTTCTCTTTCAGGTGCAAGTTCCGTCTACGAATTATACCGACGATGGTTTCGTCCAACATGCTGGCCGAGGAATCGACCAGGATGAATATTCGTTTACCACCCATCTTCAGGTCGGTGAGATACTGACGATCCCCCTGACCGGGAAATGGGCGTAATTTAGATCCCAGTTCATCGGATGCTTTGGCACCGGCTCTCAGACGCTTAACCTCCTCTTCCAGCGATTTTAAATCGGCTTTTAATTTGTTAACGTGGGCTTTGGCGGCCAGCGTTTTTTTGCTGCTGTCGGAAAGCTCAACCTTATTTTTGTTTAGAATTTCGATGATCCGGCGCGAAAGTCCCCGCATTTTTACCAGATCAGTTTCGATGGTTTTTAACGAATTGCGGGCCTGGATCATATTCTTCTTGTCATCCAGCAGCTGCTTTTCCATTCGGCTGACTTCGGCACGATAATCAGACGTTAGGGTATCTCGGTGAGCCGCACTTTTGGCATTTATCAGAACAAATAACAGGATGACCGCACCTAATCCACAGGTGATGATATCCAGAAAAGAAAGGCTGAATACATTTAGCTTTTTACGTTTCATCGCGATCGATACAGGCAATCAGTTGAAAAGTTTCACCCGATGTCCCCGCTCGTAAGGTTTGTCCGAGTTGTAGAACCGTGCTTCCGGATATGGGGGTTTCATTGACATAGGTACCGTTCGTATTGAGATTTTTAAGAACAACCTCCCGTTCGCGCAACTGAACGGAAAAATAGACGGACGAAATCTCGTCTGGTGTTTTGCTGGCTCGCACACCGGTGTTTTTGCTTTCAAGATCATCACCGAAATAAAGCGGGTTTTCAGATATCCGATAGGCAATGCTGCGGAAAAGCAGGTGGGTCGGATAAGCATTTATAGAATCATCAACGGTTTGGACACGATCGTGAGCCGACCGAACACGCGGCAACGGACGGCTGGTAAAAAATGAAATTTTGCCACTATCGGATTGATCAGAAAGTTGTTGCCAGATTTCCAAACACCCTCGGGCACCGGCACCCTCCTCAAATTCGAAGATTTCTGCGTCTTTTATTCCGGCAAGGAATTCTTTACATCCTGGAAGCCGGGCAAGTCGATGGGTGAGTTGAAGAACCATCGAGGTTTCATTTTCTCTGTGTTGAGTTCGCAACCCTTCAATTAATTGCCGTATTTCCATATAAACGGGCTCGGCTTTCCGGACAATGAGGTCACGGCTCAGCGTAATGCCATAAGATCGCGACCCACCAGCCATGTCAAAGGAAATGGATGGGCTATGTTGCAGATTAAAAAGGATTCTAGGCAGACGATGATATAATTTCTGTTCCGAGGCGGCCTGGTGGAGGGGATCAAACCGGGTATTGTCTACAAATTCTTGCCCAATCGCCTCCGCCCATTGCTTGTAAAGATAGATCAAACCTTTTTCAGTGCCAGTAACCGAGTCTTCCAAGGTGAGTTGCGCCCCCTGCTTTAGATACGTCACTTCCAGCCGGTGGAGGTGTACATCCAGGTAAAATGTCATTTTTCCAGGCCGGGGGTCGGGCGAAGTCGCCAAAGCCAGGGGCATGAAGCCTCTAACCGGAATGGACAATTCATTGGCGATACCCAGAAGAAGGCCCAGCTCCTGCCGGTTATAGAAACCCGGAACGGCGATAATGACTTCATTTCCGTATTGTTGAATGGTTTTCCAAATGAGGTTGAGGTGACTGTAAGCGATTTCAGCGTTGCTTTGGGGAGCATGGGCTCCGGGCTGTTCCAGGGGATCGGTGCTCAGATGGTTCCAGAAATTGTGTATAATTTGGCGTGGAAACAAGTGGGCTTTACTTTCAGCCACTTTACCCACCAGCAAATCTCTTTTTCCCGGCAGCGCAAAGCCAGGGCTTTCGTGGGCCTGTCCGTCAACTTTCAGCAGCTTGTCCGTTGTGCTGTTGGCCGCCATAATGCCGGCATCGCTTAGTTCCAATGCGATTATGCTCATACTCGGTTTCCTTCAATTCTTATTGCGTATACAAGTGTCGCGTCAGCTTCTCCTCACAGTATGCTTCGGCATCCAGTACATAATGTTCTTGAAGCGATTGAAGCTGATGTAAGAGAAACATCAGCACGATACTGATTAAAAGAGCTATCAGGGTCGAATTAAATGCGACTCCCAAGCTGGTGGTTACATCGAAAATATCACCTTCTATGGCTTTGTGAGCCTGTCCGAGGGCCTGCCCGATGCCACGGACAGTGCCGATGAAACCCACTGAGGGGATGGCCCAGGCGATGTATCTGATCATCGACAGCTCAGATTCCAACCTTTCGGCTTCAGCCGTGCAGTAGGCATTGGTGGCACTAGCAGCGTCCTGGATATTTCTTGTGGTACTGAACCTGTGCAGAGCTGCCAGCAAAGCACGAGGGAGCAAGGCATTGCGCTGATGGGGGGGGAGCGCCTGGATCTGTCGCGACAAATCGCGTGTGTCCTCCGGCAGTACACGCATGCCTTCCGCTAATGGCATTAGGTCTTGGTTCAACAATGCGCGATGCCGGATCGTCATGATACCCTTGTAAGCCATGATGGCCATGGCCCAGAACATGAGGATAATACAAACTTCCTGTTCATAGTCGCGTATTAAAACGAACACGGATCGTTCGGTGGTCTGTGACTTGTCCTCCTCTATCATGGCGGCCTGTCGGGCCAGAATCACGTCAGCATTCGGTCGGATGACAGCCACATATGCGGCGTGCACGATAATGATAATCACGATTAACGAAAAGACCTGATAGATAAACTCAATGGATACGGGGAAGTTTTTTTTCATAATATTTATCCGCTGTTCGTTTTTTCGTTAAGATGGCATATACCAGCCCTTGGCCACGGGTTGCTAGTCACTGGTGGCAGATAGGCCGAGCCTACCCCTTGTCAAATCTATTTTCTCACCAGATGGAAGCGGTCTCAACATTCAGATTACGTCCATACCAAGCCGTTCCAAAAATTTAAAGCGGTGTTATCCGGTGGATGAACAGTAAATCTAAATTTACGATACAATGCTGCCATTGGACGTATTATGCCTTTTCGAAACGGTTTCTATATGTCTACCGGGAAATCCACCGCCTGCTCCCCCGGAATTTTTTCCGACGGTACAAAAGGTTTGAGCGGTTTTGACTTAACATTTGGTGATTTTTTTTTATCGTCGGTTACTGGCTCTGATTCTGGTACTGCTCCCTTAGCTTCGGAATCAGCCCCTGTTTTTTTTTGGTCATCCGAATCATCAGGTGCTGTTTTATCGTTTTGGACTAACAGATTCGATTCTTGATATATATTGCCGAAAATAACGCTTTCTGAATACGCGTGGTTTGTAAACAGTGTATTAGCGCGCTTTCCCAAAACCATCGGGGTACACAAAACAGTTACTATAACGGCCATCGCGGCCATGAGTTTTTTATTGTACATCATTCTTTAGACATTTCCTGGAATCGATATCAGATCTGTTCTCAGACAATTATTCGAAGCTGTGGTTCAATTGGATAGTTTCTATTTCAAATACCGGCATATACGAAACCCCAAATCCAACCGCTTGCCGTCGTTGTAATCTCGGTAAGACGACCTTAAGACACTGATGCTGGATTGCCGCCAGCTGGAACCCCGGATAACGTGATGCTTGCCCTCTTCAGGTCCCAATGGGTCTTCATATACTTTTTGTGAGTCATAGGGATAAATTGAATAGTAATCATGACACCATTCGGCCGCATTTCCACCTAAATCATACAGCTCCAGAAGATTTGCTTTAAATTTTGCCGGTGGGGCCATCACAGGGTAGCCGTCATTGTAGGCTACCAAATACGAAGACAGCAGATCCTTTACGGACTCATCGGCATAGTTACCGGACCTCGGCCTCGGCGGAAACGTGTTACCCCAGGGATATTTCAAATCCACCTTATTTTTATTAAAACGGGTGGAATACTCCCATTCGGCTTCCGTGGGAAGGCGATACCCGGTTCCCATCGGAATTCCTGCCACCAGTATATCTCCGTTAAGGATATAGACCGGGGGTAAAGCTTCCTTGGCGCTTAACCAGTTACAAAAAAGGGCGGCCTGTTCCCAGGTTACCCCCACCACCGGCAATTCAGGTTGATTCAAATTGTAGCTTTTGAATTTACCGGAATTGTGGTCGGCTGAAAATTGCACAAATTCTTTATTGGTGACTTCTCGGATGCCCATATAAAAAGGCCGCTGCAAATTAATTTTGCGAAGCGTTTCATTGGAGCGGCGCCCCTGTTCGCGACGCGAGGATCCCATGGTAAACATCTGGGGGCGAATCAATTTCAATTTATAACCGTTTTTCGCTTTGATGATCGTTCCGGGGCTTTTGGGGGCGGACATGGGACTTGATAGGGTGACCTTGATTTCCTGGGGAAACCCGGGCCGGGGCGTGATCCGGGTATGATGGGATTGATACCCCATTTTTTTTATCTCTATTTGGTGCTCAACCGCCAGTAGTTCCATCTGTTGCGGGACCACTCCCTTGGATTTTCCATTTACGATAATTTCGGCATCGGACGGGTTCACTACAAAATTTAAGATGCCCAGCTTTGGTTTTAAGGCGATGGTGAGGGTTTTGGATTCTTCGCTGGTTAGTTCCAACTGGCGGCTCACTTCTTCATATCCAACCTTGTGGACATGAATTAAATGCTGGGTTGCCGCCGTTAGTTTCAATTCCAGCGGGGTTCGGCCGGCGAAGTTGCTTCCCACCATTACAGTAGCGCCCGTCGGATTGGTTTGCACCGTCAGGATCCCGTCAGCCGGTTGCAAACTGACCGTTTCCAATTTGCGCGGCTGATTGGCTTTCACAGTAATCAACTCTCGCCAGGGCTTGAAACGTTTGGCCAATAGTACAAGCTCGTGCTCACCTGCCGGCAATTCGATTGTAAGCGGTGTGGAACCTGCTGATTTCCCATTTACCATTATACGGGCTCCCTTGGGAACGGAATCAATGGCAATGTCCGACCAACCTGGAACGAGAGCCAGATCCAATGCCTGACGGACTCCGCAGTCATCCACCTCAAATACGGTTTCCAGGTCCTGGTAATTATCAGCACGGATGAGCACTGAACGCCGTCCCGGGTTGATCTCAAGATCGGTATCAGGGGTTCGTCCGACTTGCTTCCCGTCGATAAATATTTTGGCCCCTTCCACACTATCCGAGGGTTTATCCAAACGGTGGGCTTTAAATGATACGAGCCCTGGCAGTTTCGTCATCGTAAATTCAAAAACTTGGCGCTTTTTTTCTGTCACCGTAATGCCCTTGTTGAGCAATTGGAAACATTGTTTTTCGGCCTGCAGCCTGTACTCACCCTGACGCAGAAGGTAATGGTCTTTGAATTTTGGAGCAACAATGCCTCCCTGTATAGAAATACGGCTTGGTTCCGGTTTAATTCGAATAACCACTTGCCGGGCCGTGAACACAAACCAAGCCGAGATACAAAGTAATATTAGAAACAGTCCCAGAGCAGCGTTAATGATTCCCTTCGTACGGGAGGTCGACTTAAGACCCCGCTGACGACGAGCCGGACGAAAGGAAACCGGCATAATTTCAACCGGTGCCCCCATCCGTTCCTTGGGTTTATCTTTATTTTTATCAGCGGTTTTCAAATTTTAACCTTGCATTTGACAGTAACGCGAATGGGCTCTCGGTCGGGTTTTATCACAATTTTTTGCCGGACGTCTTGATAGCCATCCCGAACGCCGACCACTGTATACGATCCCGGTCGAAGTTCAAGTTCACGCACCTCAAAACGGCCCAGTTTCCCAATTCTGTAAACAGCAACATGGGTGAGGTTGTCCGATACGATGGTGATTTTTATCGGTGTTTTGGCAATACGGACCCGGCGGTCCAGTTTTTGGATCCGCTCGGCCAGCTTCGGTCCTTGTGGCTCGACGTCCCCGGCTTCACTGAGTAAAAGAATTGCACTTTTAAGCTGGCTGTCGGACGCCAATATTTCCGGATTGGCCAGAAAGAAATCAAATCGCTTGGCGAACCGGATTTGCTCGGC
>Ga0316197_10000987_pt1 | contig 20197 bp, 20 predicted proteins | sample OudBiesiAoxic_MG_FD_204939 | JGI IMG/M metagenome (GOLD analysis project Ga0316197, IMG submission 204939) | Coastal sediment microbial communities from Oude Bieten Haven, Netherlands - site A oxic | ecosystem: Environmental > Aquatic > Marine > Coastal > Sediment | place: Netherlands... | reverse complement strand
TGATCACGTCTGCGGAAAACCGAGGAAATTCCCATACAATGGCGCCCGTGTTGATGACTATTCTTAAAATTGTTGCCGGGTTGGCTGTGCTGGGAATTATCACGATGCTCCTGATTGCCGTCGTCTCCGGCCTGCGCAGCTCGGCGAGCGCACTTGGACACCGCGAGGACAACGATGACAACTCGGGCCTTGGTTGAGGATTTTCTCGCCCAAAAAACACTGGCGATCGCCGGCGTATCACGCAGCGGCAAGGGTTTCGGAAAGCTGCCGTCAAAAAACTGACCACCACGCGAGGGGGGTGAATATGGCCGAAGCGACGCTGAGAGGATCGTGCCTGTGCGGAGGAGTAACCTACGAGATGAGCCCGCCCTACATCTTCTTCCACCACTGTCATTGCAGCCGCTGCCAGAAGAGCTCGGGTTCGGCGTTCGGCGCCAATATCCTGGTCAAGGCCGCCCAATTCCAGTGGACCCGGGGTGAGGAATTGGTCGGGCACTGGGAGCTGCCCGAGGCCCAGTACTACTGCACCGGTTGGTGTACGGTTTGCGGCTCGAAATTGCCGTGGGAGTCGCGAAATAAAAAAGGCTTTCTGGTGCCGGTCGGCACCCTGGACGATGACCCTGGGGCTCAACCAGAGAAGAACATCTACTGGGCATCGCGCGCCCCCTGGTATGCCAATCCCGAAGAGCTGCCGACCTTCGACGAGGGTCGTTGACGGAATAGCCTGTCTCGCCGGGCGTAGCTTCAGGCAAGGAGGCCAACCGTGAACCAGGATTCGGAACACCTCAAGCTGCTGTCGATCTTCCACTTCGTTGTGGCCGGTATGGCAGCGCTCTTCGCCTGCATCCCGTTTATCCACTTCTTCATTGGTCTCGCCATGGTTACCGGGACACTCCCGGACACCGGCCCCGAGGTGCAACCAGTTGGTATCTTCCTCATGGTCTTTGCCGGGCTCTTCATCCTCGCAGGGTGGACATTGGCGGTATTGATCGCCTATGCCGGACGCAGCCTGCAAACGAGGCGTCGTTATACCTACTGTCTGGTGATAGCCGGGGTCGAGTGCATTTTCATGCCTTTTGGCACGGTGCTCGGAGTATTCACCATCATCGTCCTGATGCGAGATTCGGTGAAACCGCTCTTTGGCCGGTCGGCTGCACCCCTGCCGGTACCGACCGACTGACCATTTGTGGAATCGCGGCCATCGTCAAACAAGGGCGGGATAAATCCGGCCCCTACAAAAGGGATCGGTCGCAGGCGCGTCCTTCAGGCGCCTACAGGGGCACACGAATCGCCTTCATTGGGAAAGGGAGCCGTCATGAGCATCCTCAATCGACTTCTCAACCAGTGCAAACGGCCGAGTGGATCTTTCGGCCGTTTGCTCGCACGAGGGATGAATTCCTCCCATTCACCCCTGACGAAGTGGGCCATGGACCGCATCGAGGTACCGGCGGATGCGGCCGCACTTGACGTCGGCTGCGGCGGTGGCAAGACCGTCGATCGACTGGCGAAGATGGCGGCGGACGGATGGGTCGTGGGGCTCGACTATTCGGAGGACTCCGTGGTCGTTTCGAGGCGGAAGAACGCGAAACACATCCACGACGGCAGGGTGGAGATCTGCCACGCATCGGTTTCGGCGATTCCGTACGAGGACAACACCTTTGATCTGGTCACCGCGGTGGAGACCTTTTATTTCTGGCCTGCACTGGATACCGACCTGCCAGAGGTGAGGCGAGTCCTGAAACCTGGTGGCGAGCTGCTCATCGCCTGCACCATGTACAAGGGTGGCAAATACGACGCACGCAATCGGAGGTTCGTCGACGAGATCGACATGACCTATCTGAGTGTAGACGAGTTTCGCGACCTCCTGAAAGGTTCGGGTTTCGACGAAGCCCAGGTCTTCGTCGAGTACGCCAAGGGATGGATTTGCGCGGTCGCTCGCAAGGCGCCGTGACGGCCGAGAATAGACCGGGATTGCGATCGGTTACATCTTTCCAATGTGGAACAAAAGATTCTCAGAGCCCGGCTACGCCTACGGTACGGATCCAAACGGTTTTCTGGCATCGGTAGCCGACCGCATCCCTCGCGGAAAGGTGCTGTGTCTCGCCGAAGGCGAAGGGCGCAACGCCGTCTATCTGGCCGGTCTCGGCTACGACGTCACCGCAGTCGACACTTCGATCGTCGGTCTGGCGAAAGCTGAAGCCCTTGCGCGCGACCAAGGGGTCATAATTGAAACGGTGCTCGCCGACCTCGAGGACTATTCGATCGAGCCGGGCGCCTGGCAAGGCATCGTCTCTATCTACTGCCACCTGCCCCCGGTGGTTCGGGCCGCTCTCCACGACCGTTGCCTGAGGGGACTGGCTCCGGAGGGCGTCTTTGTCCTCGAAGGTTTCACACCGCGTCAGCTCGAGCTCGGCACCGGCGGCCCAAAGGCGCGCGAGCTGCTGATGGAGCTTGAGATCATCCGTCAGGAGCTGTCCGGGCTGCGGCTCGAGATCGCTCGCGAATTCGAGCGGAATTTGGTTGAGGGCAAGTACCACAAGGGCACCGCCGCGGTTGTCCAGATCCTCGCCGTCAAGTAGGGGGGATAATCTGTCGCCCCCTCCAAGGGCTCGCTCACGCGCTTCGGGCGGGATGAAGAGGAAAGAAGGCCGCCCACCAGCCGTGGATGTCATCCCGAGGGAGTGAGCGGAGCGAGCGAGCTGAGGGATCTGTGGAGAAGTCAGTCAATTCGCATCTGACAGGTTTCAAAGATCCCTCGACTTGGCGCCTTCGGCGCTCCGCTCGGGATAACAGAGGTTTGGGATGCCATTCGCCCCGGGCTATTCATCTGTCGCGCCTCCGGCGCTCATCATCACGCCTCACTGATATTCGGCAACTGGCTGGATACGTCGTTCGCGTTTGTGGTGCGGCCGTCCCGGCCGCACTTCATCGACGAGGGTGAAATCGTGCGGGCGGGACGCCCGCACCACAAAGGCGTCGGTGCATTGAACAAACAAGGGCGGGATATATCCCGCCCCTACAGAGGGAAAGAATGGAGCCGCGGAGCGGCGAAAGATATTTAGCCTGGGGCGTGAGCCCCAGGAACCAGCGAAGAATAAGCAAACGAGCCCCTGGAGGGGGCGACAGATATCGGGGGCAGCATATACGTGTCCCCGCGTAGCTGAAGGCGAAGCCGGATGCCGCCCCGGTACTGCGAATTCTTTTTCAGTTTGGTTTGGTGTCATCCAGCAGCGTTTTGAGTACCGCCAGGAGGCTCTCGCGATCGACCGGTTTGCCGAGTACGCCGTCGGGCCCGCGCACCCCTTCGAAGGCGCCGAGGTACGACTGGCAGTCATCTTCGAGGAGGGTGTCGTTGCCGGTCACAACGACCATCGGTAGATCGCTCCACTGAGGGTCCCGGCGAAGCGAAACAAGCAGCTCGAGACCGGACTTACCCGGCAGCAGGGCATCGATGAGGATCACTTCCGGACGGAAGTCGTCCATCATCTCACGGGCAGTCGAACAGCGACTGGCGGCTTCGACCGCGTATCCCTCGTCCTCGAGAAAAAAGGAGAGGTAGTCGACGATGTCGGGATCGTCCTCGACGATCAGGACGCGTCGATCGGTCTCGTTCATGAGACCTCATCCTCCGGCTGAATGCTCGGCTTGGCATCGAGTGGCAACTTCACGTTGAATCGGGTGCCGCGCCCCGGCTCGGAGTCGACTTCGATGGTCCCACCATGCTTGTCGACAATTTTGTTGGAGATAAAGAGCCCGAGCCCGGTGCCCTTGATCCCCTTGGAGGAGAAGAAGAGCGAGAAGATTTTCTCGCGGGTCTCCTGATCCATTCCGAGCCCGTTGTCCTCGACCTCGATCAGGAGCCACGGCGCCTCGCGCCGGACGCCGAGGCGGATCCAGTGGTCGCCTTTTTCCTTGTCCATCCGGCAGGCGTCGAGCGAGTTCTCAAGCAGGTTGAGGAGCATGGCGCGGATCGCCTGCGGGTCGCCGGCAAAGATCCCCGTGTCCTCGGCAAGGTTGACCCGAACCTCGGTATCGGCGTCGCTGGCTTTCTTCTCGAGACCTTCCCGGAACTCGGCCACGAGGGCCTCGAGGTCGACGTCCTCTACGATGAGTTCGCGGTCCTTGGCGTAGTAGAGGATGTCGAGCACCATGGAGCGGATCCGCTCCACGTTGCGTTGCACCATCTCCCAGCCCTTTTCGATCCTTTCCGGCTTTTCCTTGGCAAATCCGGAGTTGACCATGTAGATGCCGCCGTCGAGGCCGGTGAGGAGGCCCTTGATGCCGTGCGATATCGAACCCACCAGAAGACCGATCGAGGCGAGCTGTGACTGGAGCTCACGGATCTGGGTGATGTCGATGCACATTTCGATTACAGCTTCCACCTCGCCGTCAGCGTTGCGGAGCGGCGCAGTGGTGCACAGCGCGTCAAGTTTTTCTCCCTCCTTGGTGAAGAGGACCTCCTCGTGTTCACGAGTTTCCCCGGTATCCCAGGTCTGCTGCATCGGGCACACCAGGCACTGCTCGTCGCGGTGCTTGTACATCTTGAAGCAGTTCTCGCCCACCGGATCGCCGAAGGTCTCACGGAACCTCCGGTTGGCGTGCTGGATCACGCGGTCAGGACCCTGCACCGTAATGAAGCAAGGAACTTCCTCGAAGAGTTGTACGAGACGCTCCTGAGATCGCTGCAAAAGGGCCTGCAGCCTTTTCACCTCACCGATATCGGTGTGCATCTCCATGACCGCCACGACTTCACCCGAGTCGTCCGTGATGGGTGTTGTGTGGACCATCACCGGCACCTCGAGCCCGTCCTTGGTGGTGAGAAGTTGCTCCGAGGGGTGGTTCTGTCCGTCAGCGAACGTCGCCTCGACCGGGCAGTTCGGGCAGATTTCCTCCCGTCCCTTGTAGACCTTGTAACAGTACTGGCCTATGCGCTCACCAAAGGCTTCCCGGAACCGTCGGTTACCGTCAATGATCCTGAAGTCCTGATCGTGGACCGAGAGGTAACACGGCATCTCTTCCCAGTACCGGTGGTACTGCGATTCGAATTCGCCCTTCTGTTCCGGCACGGTCAACTGGACCTTCTCCACAAAGACTCTCCCTGTCGTTGCCGGGTCGGCCTCCTACCCGCTGGTCAATTTGCCTTTTCTTCCCGGTGCTCGATGATGTGGTGAGCATAGGCCACCAGTTTGTCCTCGTCCACAGGCTTGCCGAGGTATCCCTCTGGCGGCGTCACCGGCCGATCGTAAATCACCTGCCGAAATTCGGGGTGACCGGTGACCACGCAGACCGGGATCTCCTCGGTCTCCGCAGTTCTTCTCAGTTCCACAAATGTCTCGACACCGTCCTTGCCCGGCATCGAAAGGTCGAGGCTGATGAGATCGGGCTGGTGCTCGCTCGCCATCGCGACGGCCTCATCGCCGTCCGAAGCTGTCACCACCTCGGCGCCAGCATCCTCGAAGACCGTGGTGAGAAAGGTACGAACATCCTCCTCGTCATCGACGACCAGGATCTTGCGACCGGCAAGTGGCTCCTCGACCGCCACCTTGGTGACCGCGATTTCACCCGGCTCTGCCACTTCGGCCGGCTTTTTATCGTCGTCCAGGACCAGAGCGTTGGCCACCAAATTGACAAGCTGCTTGACCTCGCAGCCGAGATCGTAGTGCTTGATCAGATCGTTGAGTCCGTCAACGCAGTTGTGGCAGCTGGTGACCACAGTCTTGGCGCCCGTAGCGCGGATCTGATCGGCCTTGACCTTGGCCGACTGGAGACGCTTCGGCGTGTACTCCGACATCGACATCGCGCCGCCGCCGCCGGTGCAGCAATAGTTCTCGGCCCGGTTCGGATACATCTCCTGAAAGTCCATCGACACGAGCCTCAGGAGTTCCCGCGGTTCCTCGAAAAAGCCGCCGCTGCGAGCGTTGTTGCAGGAATCGTGGAATGTCATCTTCTCCGGGTTCTTGGTCTTATCGACCTTGATCTTGCCGTCCTTGATGTAGTTGAGCATGGTCATGACCGAGCTCTCCATCGGTACCGGTTCGGTCTCACCCGCCCAGTTGACGCCCTCGAAACGGGTCGAGCGGAAACCGTGGCCGCACTCGGAGATCACAATCTTGTCGACACCGAGCTCGCGTGCCTTCTCGTACTCCCTCTTCGCGCAGGCCCCACCGAGACCATCGTCTCCCGAGAAAAGACCGAAGTTGGTGTTGTCCCAGCCCTCCTCGGGCATAGTCCAGTCCTCTCCAGCGGTGTGGAAGATCAGCGCCGCCTCCTTGATGGTCCGCGGGTCGTACTTCACCTCCCGTGGGTTGATGCAGTACATGACCTTGGAGCCCTTCTTTTCCAGCGGGATAGCGGCATCGTTGTGGCCCAGGTCCTCTTCGAGTTCTTCCGACATCCACTCGATGGTGTCGATGTAGTCCTCTTTGAGGACGCCCATCTGGTTGCCGAGCTCCCACTGGTCCTTGGAGACGACGCGCACGCCTTCCGGCATTACGCCGACGTGGGTCAGAAGGCCACGCATGACGCGATTCAGCGTCGCCGTGTCGACGCCCATCGGGCAGCTCAGGGTGCAGCGGCGGCAGTTGGTGCAGGTCCCGAACGCGATGTCCTTGAGCGTCTCGAGATCGTCGTCTGACAACGGCACCTGGTCGGCGCCCACCCACCACGGGAAGACACTGCCGGTCCAGTCGTGGTTGGCCTTGAAAAGCTTGCGCACCTGGTCGGCCTTATACGACGGCGTCATCTTGTGGTCGTCGGGAAAGGCAAGCACGTAGTGACATGACTCGTCGCACATCCCGCAGTGAACACAGCCGACGAGCGAGCCCACCACCTGGCGGTTGAGCTTCTTCGCCAGCTGCTCTTCCATCATTTTGATTTTGTGGGTCTTTTCTTTTGCCACTTTCAACTCCTAACCCCGCACAACCGGGTAGCTGCCGCGTTGGCCGAGCGCACGGCCGATGTAGGTGCGGGTAAATGGGTAGTAAAGGTAGTGAGAGATCTTCGAGAACGGCACGTAGAGCAGGAAGAAGCTCGTCAGATACAGATAGGCGACGAGCAGAGTCTCACTGGTCATCCCCCAGATGCCCATCAGATAGGCCTGGGTGCACGCGCCGAGGCCGAACCATGCGGTCAGCATGAGCAGCGAGAAGTAGTCGTCGGGAGTGCTGATCAGGCGCATCAACGGTCGCAACGCCCGCCGAAAGACCCTGTAGACCGAAACCAGGAATGCGGCGACAAGGAAAACCAACGTCGTATATCCCACCACCGGAATTCGGAGGAAGTCAGGAGCGATGGTGCTCACAAACGCCAATGCGATGCCCGCGACAACTCCCATGTGGAAGATCACGAAGCTCATGTAGAAGATGAAACCCTTTGGTTTGCGGGTACTCTCCATCGACCACGGCATGGCAACGTTGAAGAACGACCAACGCGCCCCGCGTTGTTTGTCGGACTGTCCCGGGTTGCCGGGCGCCGACTTGTCCTTCGCCAGGTTGAACGACAACAGCCAACGGATTCTCATGGTATAGACGATGGCCATCACCACCAGGGCGATCCAGTGGACGACCTCGGCGGTGTGCAGTGCTGGGCTCACTTCGTGCATCTCAGGCTCCTTCCTCGATCTGCGCCTTGAAGGGGTTGAACTCTCGGTTGTCGGGCGCGACGATCAGCACCTCTTCGAGAGTGCTTCCGTTTGCCAGGTGGGCAGAAATGGTGTCGACCATTACCCGCGAGCAGAGGTCGAGCGGGACCTGGTATAGACCGGTCCCGATCGGCGGGAACGCGAGACGTTTGACACCCTTCTCCTCCGCCCGATCCAGTGCCGACTGGACCGTTTTGCGGAGCTTGTTCTCCTCGTCCTCCTCGCGGAACTTGGGGCCGTTGGCGTGGATGATCCAGTCCGCCTTGAGGATGCCGGCCTCGGTCACCACTGCCTCACCTGTGGGGCAACTGCCGATCTCGTCAAGCTGCTTCTGAATGACGATCCCACCGCGCTGCTGGATGGCACCGCCGAAACCCGAGCCGAGCTTGACATCCTCCGTGATGTCAAAGACGAAGGCCCCGATCTCCATGTCGGTGATGTCCCCACGCACCAGGCGCAAAACCTTTTTGCCGATCTTTTTCTCCGCCATGAACCGATCCTCCAAATATTCCCAGAATTCAATCTCTTTGCGAAAGACCAACCAGTTGATTGGTGACGGCCTCGCCGGTTTCCTTCATCCAACTGGGGTCGGCGAGATCAGCCAGAGTGAACTCCTCCAGCACTTCTCCGATCCGCAGATTGATCAGCGCGTAAACGACACGGCACTCGCAGTAATCGGCCCGCGGGCATGCCTCAGGTTCATCGACGCAGTCGACGACGCAAATCGGTCCCAGGGTGGCTTCGATAATCTGTCGAATGGTGATCTTGTCCGGCGGCGACGAGAGCTTATAGCCTCCGTGTCGTCCCGCCACCCCACGAACCAGCCGGGCGCTGCGCAGGGCCAATGCCACCTGTTCGAGGTATCCGTGGGAGATCCCGGTGCGCTCGGAAACCGAGGCCAGGCTGACCGGCGCTTTCAGGCCACCGTGGCGGGCGACATCGAGCATCATCCGGAGGGCGTAACGGCCGCGGGTCGAAATCTTCATTGCCGAATCAAGATATTCCCTATATTCATACCTGTCAACTATGTATTAATAAATTAATAGTTAATCTCATTCTCAACTTAATATCAAGATCGCTACTTTGCTCATGCGTGCTATCTTGTGGCGGGATATTTGGCCCACCGAGGAGGCACTATGCCGGAGAAAACCGCCGTGATCATCGACGACGAGCCGGACATCACGACCTATTTCGAGACTCTCCTGACCGACAACGGTTGGAGTGTTCGTACCGCCAACAATCCCAACGAAGGGATCGCGTTGGTCCAGGAGGAGCCGCCTGCGGTGGTGCTGTTGGACGTGATGATGCCCGAGCGCGGAGGTCTCAGCACGCTTATCGCGCTTCGCAAGGACGAACGTACGGCCAAGGTTCCGGTGGTGCTCGTGACCGGAATTCAGGAGACTCTCAAGTCAGACTTCGGTGAATTCCTCGATCGCTTCAAAAAGTACCACCCCGACGCCTACGTGCAGAAGCCGATCGAAGAGGCTTTACTACTCAAGACCCTTGACGACGTAACCGGCCATTAGGCTTTTGTAGGGGCGGGATATATCCCGCCCTTGTCATTCGAACTCCGCTTCATCGCTCAAGGACGGCATATATGCCGCCCCTTCATTTCGCTGACCCTGTTTCGATCGGGGGTGTCAGAGGGGTCGAAGCGAAACCGCAACGGCCACAACGCCGCCTCTCCGGCATAGTCGACACCAATCCGCGGCAATCGCCGCACCTGGTCTTCCGGGATTTCGAATCCATCATCACAGATTCGTAGTGCCGAGTCCGGTGCGCAAAAATCAGTGCCGTCGTCCAAACGACTGATTCCGAGGGCCTGGCACAGCTTGCCTGGACCGTCGGTCAACGACCTCTCCCCCACCCCCGGACCGCGTCGCGTCCGAACCAGATCGAGTCCTTTCTCGACCACGCCCTCACGGATCAGGACCGCCTCCGGTTGTCCCGGACCAACGGTCACCACGTTGAGGCAGTTGTGGAGACCATAGATCAGATAAACGTACGCGTGACCGGCCTCGCCCCACATTGTTTCAGTTCGCGGGGTACGCCGACCTCCACAGGTGTGACAGGCGGGGTCGGCGATCCCGAGATAGGCCTCGACCTCGGTCAAGCGAACCACCACTTCGCCATCTGAGTCGGAGCGAACCAACAGCTTTCCCAAGAGCTCTCGCGCCACGACCTCAGTGGTACGCTTGTAGGAGTCGCGCGGAAGCATTGGGGGGTACGACATGAGTTCAACCATCTGCGTCACCGGCGGTGCCGGTTTTATCGGCAGCCACGTCGCAGACGCTCTGGTGGCGGCTGGCCACCGGGTTCTGATTGTGGACGACCTGTCGAGCGGCCGCAAGGAGAATGTGCCAACGGACTCCGAACTCCACGTGCTCGACGTACGCTCCAAGGAGGCAGGCCAGCTCCTCGTTGACCGAAAGGTCGAGGTCCTTGTTCACCATGCAGCACAGATGGATGTTCGGCGCTCGGTTGCCGACCCGCTATTCGACGCCGACGTCAACATCCTGGGTCTCCTCAGCCTTCTTGAGGCTACGCGAGGGGGGTCATTGAAACAGGTGATCTTCGCGTCGACCGGCGGTGCGATTTACGGTGAGCAGGACGAATTCCCCGCCGATGAGAATCACGTTGTGCGCCCCCTCTCCCCATATGGTGTGGCCAAGCTGGCATCCGAACGCTACCTCTTCTTCTACCACACGGAGTACGGTCTCGACGTCACCTGCCTGCGTTACGCTAACGTCTACGGTCCCCGCCAGAATCCCCACGGTGAGGCCGGAGTCGTCGCAATCTTCAGCCGCCGGCTCCTCGATGGTGAGGAGGCGGTGATTAATGGCGACGGCCTCCAGACACGCGATTATGTCTATGTCGGGGACATCGTCCGCGCAAACCTCGCCTCCCTCGCCCGGCCCGGATTCAACATCTACAACGTCGGCACCGGGGTCGAGACTGACGTCAACGCGCTCTTCAATCACATCGCCGAGGCGGCCAACTTCGACGCCGCCCCCTCTCACGGTCCTGCAGCGGCAGGTGAGCAGCGACGGTCGTGCATCAGTTCCGAGCGCATGCTCGAAGAGCTGAGTGTTGCTGTCGACACCCCGCTGTCGGAAGGGATCTCCTCCACCGTAGCCTGGTTCCGGGAGAGTTGAGCTCAGCTGTCGCTTGACAACCGCCCGGGGGCGAGGCAAAGTCGCCGTCGATTGGTGCCGCCAATCGAGCGGCCCGATGCGGAGGCTGAAATGACCATTCAAGTTGATTTTTCGAAGCTCAGGGCGAACGATGTGCTCGACATGGCGATCGCGATCGAGGACGAGGGTTCGTACTATTACGAACAGCTCGCCGACTGGGTCGGCGACAATAATCCGGAGGTCTCGGACTTCTTCAGGCGCATGTCGGTTCGGGAGAGGCGCCACCATGACCAGGTCGTGGCATTGCGGGAACGGCTCTTCGAAGGCAAGCCCTCGAGCCACGCCGAAAAGGTCTCGTGGGGTGTCGAGGCGCCCGATTTCGAGTCCGTGCCGAACGACGTCACCTTGCGCCAGGCGTTCGATGTGGCGATGGATTCCGAGACTCGAGCTCACGATTTCTACGCCAGCGCGATCGAGTATGCCGCAGACGATCAGATCGCCGACCTCTTCGAAGGCCTGCGCCAGTCCGAAGCCGACCACCAGCGGATGCTTCGCGAAGAAATGGCGAAGTTCCTGGGATAACGATCTGCCAGACCTTGTGGTGCGGCCGTCTCGGCCGCACATTGCTCAAGCGGCTTTGTGCAGGCGAGACGCCTGCACCACAAAATCGTATGAATCGGTGCCTTGCGAGCCGGGCGGGCGGCAAATCCGAATTCCGAAATCCGAAATCCGAAATTTCAACACGTCAAATGCAACGCCGCAGCGACATCGCGGCCTTCATCAGCAAACCGATTGTAGCATTCCACCGCACCGCCCGTGCGCTCGACCACGATCTCCGATCCGGCTTCAGCCAGAGCCGATATCGTTTCGTCGAGGACCTTGACTCTCCCGAAGTATCCGGTCCCGAGGACAACCACGGCAGGCGCAGCAGCCAGCACGTCCTCGAAGTCCTCGACCGCGTAGACGTGCCCTCCCGCCTCTCGCCACCAGGGGCTTTTCACATCCCCTCCGAGCAGGATCACGTCCGTCGAGTAGTTCTTACCGTCGATCTGGATACTTCCAAACGAATAGCTGTCGATTTTCATTGTCGAGCTGTTCCCTGACACAATTGTAGGTTGAAGCGCCGTGGCTGTCACCCGGTGATGGCGCTCCACCTCCCAAACTCTCCGGTTTCGAAGTCATCCGCAAAAATCCCGGTCCCATCCGCCGAGTAGTCCGGCTCCATATCTGCGCCGGAAACCAGGCCAAGCGGAGAATAGTTGGAGTATCCGGGAAAAACGAAACCGAGATGATTGTTGCCCATCCGCCGTATCAGAATCTCCGATAGCACCTGACGAAAATCAGTGGTCACTGCGAGGTCTGCCGAATCGAAGAGCTGTCCCGGAGCCAGACCGGGCCAGGTTCCGTGAACACCACCATTCGCAGATCCGGAAAGCACCATCATCATATTGCCGTGGCCGTGGTCGGTTCCACGATCAGCATTCTGGTACAGGCGGCGGCCAAACTCGCTCTGTACGACAACGGTCAGACGCTGGCTGTAATCCGCGGCCCCGCTACCATCGAGGTCGGTGTAGAGCGCCGCCATACCTTCGGCCAACGTTCCTAACTGGCCCGCAAAATAGCCGCCAGAACCGTCGCCCTGGCCGTTGTGGGTATCCCATCCACCGAGGTCGAGCGAGGCAACTCGCAGGCCCAGATCGAGCTTGACCATCTGCGCCACCACCTGCATGGCGTCGCCGAACGAGTTGTTCGGATAGGTTGCGCCGTTTGCCGGGGTATAGGCCCCCGTCGTGTTGAGCTCGATGAGGTCCATCCCATCGAGCGCCTGCAGTCCCGAAGTATGGAGCCAGGTGTTGTCCCCACCGTACATGTGGCGCAAAGCCATCCGCTGCGCATCGCGCCAGCGCCACGGCCCGATCTCGAGGTTGTAGCTATCCGGATCGTTGAGGTTGATGGTGTCTCTGTCACCAAGCAATGACGTCGCCTGGGTATTGCCGACCGAAAGAGCCGGCATCACGATCTCGGCGGGTAGATTGTCGGCACTCGCGAGGTGCCGCGCCAACCAGCCAGTGGCCGTGGTTCGGTTTCCCGGCGTTCCACGATCCATGTACTCCTGTGCGTCGAAGTGGCTCCGATTGGCCTCGTCGAGGCCGGCGGCCAGAACCACTGACAATCTCCCGTCTTGGTACAACGGGTGGAGCCACTGTGCCGCCGACGGATGGAGACCAAAAACACCATCGAGAGATATCGCCTTTTCGACTCCGGACGCCGGTACCTTGAGGTCCGGACGTGCAGACTCGTAATAACCGCGATCCGGTCCTCCGAGCGGCATCACAACGTTGAGCCCGTCGATCCCTCCGCGCAGAAAGATGGTGACCAGGGTTTCCTCGTTGTGACCACTGCCGGGTGCCCCAAAGGCGAAATTGTTGAACCGTGTTCCAGCCATGCCCGCGATCGCCGCCGAGCAACCAACGACAAAGCCCCGCCGAGTCGGTCGTTTGATACGAACCATCATTACCTCCAAAGGAAGGACGGCGACATGAAGATGAGGCTGACCAAGGAACGTAGGCGTTCCTGGGTGTCAAAATCGCTGTCGATAGGTAGGTCGTACGTGGGGTTATGACCCTGAGCCATGAATTCCACAAGCTCTGAGCGCTCGGCCGCCGGCATTGCCCGCCCAAGGGCGCGATCGATCCAGAAGTCAACGAGTTCGTTGGCCGTGCGGACGTGCGCCGGGGTTTGGTCAACCACATCGAGTAGGAAGTTGTCTGAATCGTCTTCGACGTCCACCAGCCAGTTACACATCCGCCACAGGTGAACCCGTGGAGTGGCGCTCTGCCAATCCTCCTTGACATCAGGGTAACCATTGGGTGCCCGCCACGAGAACAATGGCTGCCCAGCCTGGTCATATCTCCACAGGTAACTATCCGTTTCAGATTCATCGATCGAAAAGGAGAATTCAGCTCCGGCAGCGCGCATGGCACTGACCGCGACCTCGAACGGCCGCTTGATTTTCTCGCCCCAGGTAGTGCGAAATTCCTCCGAGAGGAGAATGGTGCGAACAACCTGCGCGAGTTGATCCGAGTCGTTCTGTCCCGCTTCGAACACGGCGGTTGCCGCGTCGACGACAGTCTGCGGCGGATCGTCGGAGATCAATCGGCGGCACAGCTTCTCCGCAATATGGCTGGCCGTTGCTGGATGAAAAGCGACCGCATCGAGCACGTCCAGGCCATCCGCGAGAGCGGCCTGATTGGGCGCCATGTAACTCCCGAGAACAGTTTTCTGAAAGTGGTCGTGCCAGTCGCTCCGGTACTCGAAGAGCCCGGTATCAAAATCGAAGGTCCAGCCGGTGAAACATCGTGTCGCCTCGAAGACATCATCGTCCACATAGCCCACCGGTTTGCCGGTTCCATCGAGCGGGACATCGACCTGGCGCATCACTCCAAGGTAGTTTTTCGCCCCAAGCGTGTGGAGTTCGATGAGCTCTCGCGCCCAGTTCTCGTTCGGGCCGGCGTTGGTAGAGGTGTAGTTGTCGAGGTAATAGAGCATGCACGGGCTCTTCGCCACCGCTTCCAGCATCTCGCGAAAATTGCCAAGCTGGTTGCCGCGGATCACATCACGGTCATAGTGGACCCAGAGCGGGGCGCACCAATAGTCATATCCGTAAATGTTGAAATGATTGTGCCAAAAATCGGTCAGGACCTCCACCAGTTGGCGCTTCGAGTGGACCCCTCGCAGAAAGGCCATCCTCTCGATCTCGTAGAACGGCCGTATGCGTTCGGACCAACTCACGTCGGCCTCCACGTGGTCTTGCCACAGCTGCGCCTGAGATTTGTTGAGGGTCGTAAAACCGGCCGCAGAGATACGCGCGTCGCACGCCGAGTCGTCAATGCTCCCTGGACTGATCTGCTGGTCGACGTATGCCGTCAACCGATCCACGTCGTTTGAACCCAGGGCATTGAACGCGGCGATATCTCCAGGGCGCGGCCCGAAGCCCATCCGGTTGAACGCAATCACCGCCGCCGACGGCGGCTCCGGCAGAGCTTTGGGTTGCATCACCTGCGCCCCCGGCAGACGCATTGCGGTCGCCCGGGCGACCGTTGATGGTCGACCAGCCCTCGTCTCCTGCTTGATCGCGAGCTCGCGCACCGGTCGACCGATCTGCCGCATCATTTCACGCCGATCCGGCCGCCCCTTCAATTGGATTGAACTCATAAAGTCACCCCTCTCACCTCTGTCTCCGCGCCGCGGGCGTCGGCCGACAGAATCAGGAATTGTTCTCCCGACCGTAGACGCTCTCATCGATCAACAATGGTGGTCTACGTCACAGATTCCCAGTATCAAAATTAAAGATGACGGCCGAACTGGGGATTGGGAGGGATGGATCACACGGTCGCGGGCAACGTCCCGGCGAAGGGTTTTACCGTGTCAATATCGAAATTTCTCTGGTCGCCTTATCCGTACGGAAATACCACCGGGTAGCGTGGAATCATCAGCTCTTGCGCCTTCTCCTGCTCAGCTTCCGTGGGCCGCACCGTGATCACCGTCGTCTCGAGATCCCGAAGCAGGGCTGCCGCCGTACTGCCGAGGCCCACATCGAGCGGTCCCCTCTTCGAGTGGCTGCCGATGATCAGGAGATCAGCGCCGATCTCCTCCATGTGGGCGATGATCTCGCGGCTCGGCTTGCCCTTTCGGATCGCCGCATCGACCTCGAGCCCCGCCGCCCGGAGCGGCTCGGCATAGCGCTCGATCTTCTCCTCCATCGTGTCAACGTCGGGCAGCAGCTCCACTGGAGCCTCCACCGTCAGCACCGACACAGGCACGCTGTGTGCCGCGGCCAGCACGCCCGCGAGGTCGCGAATCCGGGCCGCGATCGGCGTGATATCGAGATATCGCTGCAGCGCCGCAGCGACGCAGATCTTCGTGTAGGCCATATTGGCTTCCTCTCGAACCATCATATCGCGGGGATCCGCGATCCTGTAGCAGGGTCTCGCGACAGTCCGACTGAATAGAGGTCAGATGGCATCAGCCTCGCGAAGCGCTCGCTCCAATGCATCGGCGAGATCGAGCTGATGCGCCCATACCCGGAGGTATTCATGGTCGATGTCTTCACCGCCGGTCATGATCACGCCAAGAACATCGCGCCACTGACGATCCGAGACAGACCCGCCGGCCGCGTACCACTGGAGTTTTCGCAACACAGTGTCCTCGGCAGTTTTTACATACACGAACCGGGGAGGATCTTCTACGATCTGGCAGAGTTCACTTCGATCAAGCTCAGCTTCATCGAAATCACTGTCGCCCTTCACAAAGAAGTCCACCTTGAAGCCCGACGCGAGGTGAATGACGTTGAATGAACCGCGCCTGGAAACTGCATCTGCGGCGACCTCGGGATCCACATAGAAATCGTTCTTCAGACGATCGACGAGCCGCATCACGCGGTCTGCATGAAGATCGACAACAATGTCGGCATCCATCGTCTGCCGGGGGACGCCATGCACAGCACTCGCGAAGGAGCCGCCCAGGTGATAGCGGGTGCCAAGACCCTCGAGTATCTCAATCACGCCCAGAACAACCGTCAGCGGCGCCGGCAGATCCAGACTCATCGGCCTGAATGGGCCCGAGGACCCCAGATCCGTTCCGCCGTCTTCTCGCCTACGAACAGATCCATCAGCATTCTGTGAAGATCAGCGTCCAAGAGCCCTGGGAACCGGGACCTCAGCCCAGCCATCATTAGGGTGCGCGTCGTCGTGCACGCGTGATCAAGCAATTCCAGCCTCTTCCACGCTGGAAGCGCCTTGAGAATCGAAATCTGCGTCCTCTCCGCCGATTCGTCTGTGTCACGCGCGAGGATCCCCATATGCGCCGAGTTTAGCGTAGTTCGCAGCGTCTCAGAACTTCCGTACGGCTTCAGGGCGAGCCATGACCGCTGTCCGCGAAGGCGCCCTACCAGCTCGGCACCGTTTCCCAGCCTGGGAACGGCCCGATCTCGACCTTCCAGCCGGTGGCTGACTCCTCGTCACGAACGACGCGGAGGTTGGTAAGCGTCTTGAGCTTGGCGATGAGCTCGTCGTGGGGCAGGGTGTGGAGCGGGGGCTTGGAGAGGTCCGGCATGGGCCAGAGGCGGAGGGTCTTGTCCTCTCCCGATGAGGCGATCCATCTGTTGTCCGGCGAGATCGCGACACTGTCGACCGGTCCCTCGTGACCGGCCACAAGATGGGCCTCGCCGCCATCCGTTCGGCCGATCCAGATGGAGCCGTGCTTCTCCCCGGTGGCCCAGGTGGTCCCGTCCGGACTCAACGCCAGCGCCCAGCCCCGCCCCTCCGGGATGTCCAACCTCCGCACGTCCCCTGTCTTCAGGTCGTAAAGAGCTGCCCCGACAAGGTCTTCGGCCGGACCGAGCTCAGAGACCAGGCTCGTCCGGCGATCGGAGGCCATGCAAAGATGCAGGCTGCCGCCGGGCGGCGCCTCCAGGATCCTCTCGGAGGTGCCGGTCTCGAGGCCCCACCGGAGCAGGCCGTACGTCCCGCCGGTGTAAAGCGTGGTTTCGTCAACAAACGCGATGGAATCGATGAAAAACTCCGCCTCCGGGTCCTGCGGTTGATCAAAGACTCTCGACTCGCCGGAGGAGAGATCCCACACCCGCAGGGTTGCGGGGCTCTCGGCCCACGTGCTCGCGGCCGCAACCAGCCGGCCGCTCGGGGAGAATGCGCCAGATAGCACAAGATCCCGGCTCGGAAATCCCTCGAGCCGGCGGGGCTCTGCGCCGGTCAACGAAACCAAGAAGATAAACTTTCCGTAGCCCGTCGACAGAACATTCGTCCCTGTTGGGTCGACGGCCAGTCCATACCGCCACGGGGTACCCAGTAGCTTCACGTCCACGACATCGCCGTCTCCGGCCCCTGGAAGCGGCCACAACCGCACCCGATCCTGCCCCCAGTGGTTGACCAGGTAACGCCCATCGGGTGTGAACGCCACGGCCCGCACATAGCGTGTTTCATAGCCATCGACCACAACCGGGGAAGGGGCCTGAAGCGGCCAGAACGTGACTTCCCGGAGGCGGTGCGTCGTGGCAACAACCCACTTTCCACCCGGGTGGAAATCGGAGAACGAGGCATACCAGCTGCCGCTGCGGCGCAGCTCGATCGGGCGAGCGCCCGCAAGCCCCTGGAGGTCCCAGAGGGAGGCCTTGCCTTCACGAATAAACCCATCGGCATCCACGGCCCAGCGGCCGGCCGGGTCAGGTTTGAGCCGGGTTGTTGCGGTCTCCGGTTTGCGGAGCCGCTGACCCGGGGCCGAGGTCGCGTCCGCCGAGGTCCACAGGATGATCTCTCCGTTGCTGTCGCTTGAGTAGATCCCTTGTGGGCGTCGCCAGTCAGAGACTATTGCCTCCTCGGCGGAGTGGCTGGCGAGGAACGTGTCGGGATCTCCGGCCATGACCGGAAGTGAGCGGGAATAGACACTGTCGTCCTGAGCGTAGATCCAAGCCCGCCCATCACGATCGAAGCAGCTGCTCGAGACGCCCGGAGGGTAGTTGACGGTCCCGAGGTCTTCAGTCTCGCCGTCGGGAAGACGCCAACTCCTCAGGGATGTGGGCCCCGTTTCATCATCCCGTCCTTGGGGCGCGGCCTCCGCAAGCAGGTGCGTGTCACCCACGTGCCACCCCCAAGTCGGATCTCCAAACTCAATTGTGCGGATGAGACGCCCCTCCGGCATCGCCCAGACCCGGGCCTGCACCTCGGTCCAGTGGCCGGTGACCAGGAGATTGTCGCGGGTCCAGGCGCAGAGGATCGGGTCGGAGGCAGACACGGCATGTCCGCCGAGGACGACCGGCTCCCGCCCACCCTCGCCGTAGACCAGCACGTTTTCGTTGACCAGCCCCGCCACCGCAAGCCAGCGTCCATCGGGGCTGAAGGTCGGCACCGCAAACTGGCCCTCAGCGGTATCCCCGAGATCGAGGGCGCGCAGCGGCGGGCCAGCCCACAGGCTCCTCACTGCGAAGATCCGCGCCTCGCGGGTGTCCGCCAGCTCGAGGCTGGCGGTGGCGTACGCCAGGGCTTCAGTGGGATCGGTGCCGAGCTGGACCTGGGCGAGCGCCAGGAGCTTCGCGGCCTCGGCGCGGCGGGTTTCCTGGACACTGCGTCGCCACAAGGTGCCAAACGCGGACGCCATGATGATGGCGAGAAACAGGACGGAAGCCGCTGCCATCCTTCGACGCCTTCTCCGGCGCGTCGCGAGTGCGGTCATGGAGGCGGCGAAGGCCTCTTCGAGTTCCGTGAGCCCGCCCGGGTAGCGCTCGCGCCAGACCGCAAACTCCCGGTATGCCGATCCGGTCCACAGGGTATCGTCAGAGCGACCGTGTTCGTCCCACGTCCGCGCCGCCTGGCGGAGCTGATCGCGAAGCTGGGCCGCATCAGCGTCCTGAGTCTGCCAACGCACCAGGCGAGGCCAGGTGGCGAGGAGCGACTCGTGGATGATTTCGATGCGCCTCGTCGGTGCTTCGTCGCCTTCCCGGATCTCGTAGGAAGTGAGCAACCGAGCATCGATCAGCTGCCGAAGCACCTCCTCGGGCGATTCGCTTTGCGAATCGCCGAATATGGAAAGGAGTTCGTTCCACTCGCGGACCGCGCGGGTGCCTTCGGCGGTGACGAGGTTGCGGAAGAGCTCGCGGACTACGGGCAGGCGGTCGGTGCCGATACGCTCGATGGTCGCCTCGGCGTGGTGCGCAAGCGCACCAGCGACCCCGCCGATGTCAGCGTGAGTCTGCCGCGTCAGTAGCTTTCGCTCGCGGTCGCGTTGCTCCCACAATTGGCCAACCGCAAAGGCGAGCAACGGCAGCGCCCCGCGTCCACCAGCCACCTGGGCAACCATTTTCCCGGGGGTATGCTCATCCTCGAAACCGAAGCCCATTTTCTCCGCAGGCGCGATCAAGGCCCTTTCGAGCGCGTTACTATCCGGCTGTCCAATCGGCGTCAAATTCTCGAAGATCGGAGCAAGTGGAGGATGGTCGTGAACTCGAAAGAGGAAGTCATCCCGCATGCTCAGCAGCACGTGGACGTCCGTTTCGTCGACCACCCGCCGGAGCAATTCTGCAAATCGAGCCTGGGTCTCCTGAGAATTGAGGGTGTACAACTCTTCAAACTGATCGACAACGAGCAGCGCTTCTTCGTTTCGGTGACGCCAGCGCAACACAGCCATCAGGGCAGAAGCCGCGTCCCGGACACCCACGATCTCTTCCATCGCCCTGTCGTCGCCCGAGAACTCCGGCACCAACGCCCGTGCTAGCGCCGCGAACGGCGCTTCACCCGGCTGACACAGCAGAACACCCCATCCTTCAGGCTTTGCCGGGATCACACCCGCCCGAAGGAACGAGCTCTTGCCCACACCCGACGGTCCGATCACGGCCAGAAGCCGCCGCGAGGTC